>Ga0302185_10000572_pt1 | contig 28212 bp, 29 predicted proteins | sample II_Bog_E1_1_FD_200231 | JGI IMG/M metagenome (GOLD analysis project Ga0302185, IMG submission 200231) | Peat permafrost microbial communities from Stordalen Mire near Abisko, Sweden - II_Bog_E1_2 | ecosystem: Environmental > Terrestrial > Soil > Wetlands > Peat | place: Sweden: Abisko... | reverse complement strand
TGGCACTGGTGATATAAGGTGTGATTCAATACCCGAACATCTACGTGCTGCTGGGTTGCAGGGTGATGCAGGGATTCTTTATTGGAAATTACATGGCTATTGTGCCCATCTATATCAACGAACTTGCCCCAAAGCAAATCGTCGGCAGCTTTGGAGTCTTTACACAACTTCTCGTGGTCATTGCTCTCGTTGTTTCCTATGCGCTTGGACTGATTTTCACAGCTGTTGATGTTGGTCCGTTTACCTTCTTTAGATTGATGGTGGGAATCAATGCAATCTTCATCATACTGCAATCAATACTGCTTTTGGTTAACTATGTTCCTGAAAGTCCTAACTCTCTTATTGCTAAAAATAAAAATGAATAAGCCAGAGAAGTGATTGGTGAGTTCACTCTTCCCTAATTTATCGAGGCGGCCTATAGATAAAAGCAGGCATAGGTTTAGACTGAGCTGCACTCTCAAGACCGTTCGTAATCATAAGTGAAGATTTAATACAGTTTTAAGGCCTTCCTGCTCGGTTTTTAGCTGCCTTTCATGCAGCAGATGACGGGCATCAATGCTATTGTCACTGAAGCAGCAACTATTGTTAAGGGAATAATTCCTGGTCTCGCTGACTATACACCCATAATCATTAATGTAGTGCAGCTATTTGCCACCATTGGTACTGTATTCGTGCTCACTCGCATCGGCCGCAGACCACTCACTCTCTTCGGCAACCTCGGTTTAGGTTTAATTGATTTAGTAATTGGAATTTTGTTTGTGTTCTAGAGTTGGTCTGGCTCAGGTTATTTTGTGCTGGCAATGCTCATAATCTACATGATCGTGTATGGCATCTCGCTCGGTCCAGTTGTCTGGCTCTATGTGCCAGAGATTATACCTGCTAAAATAGTCCCTCTGGCCACTATGATGAACTGGTTTGGGTGTTCGCTCTGTGTAATTTTCACTCCGATGGCTATCGACGCCAATGGTGGAAACCCCTACCCTGTCTTTTTCTTCTTCGGAGCATTTAGCATCATCTTCTGGATTGTAAACCTGGTGCTGATGGTGGAAACAAAGGGTTGTACTGGCGAATAGATCGCGAAAAAATTCTTAAAATAAGCCTGATCATGATCATATGTTTGTCATTTAGTTCTATAAATTTACTATCTTAATTTTTAATGAATCTCTGCTGTAAGTTGCTGGCCTTAGCCTTTATGGGAATCGTAGCTACGGGATTTTTATCAGTAGACCCTGCTACTTAGCTTCTTCAAGACGAACATCATCGAACCAGAGTCATGCATGGACTTAATGTTGTCTACAAGGAGTTCCCCTTCTATCCAGGAAGGACAGCCTTCAATAGTAACGATTCGCTCGTGGCTGAGGATTTTGTTAATCTGAAACGATGGGGCTTTAATTCATTGAGACTATATATCGCTTGGGAAGGGTTTTAACCTAAACGATTAGAGTACAACTACAGCTATCTGCAAGTACTAAGGGACATCATCCGTGAAGCTTAGACATATGGAATCTCAGTAATTCTGGACGCGCACCACGATCTGTACAGTCGAAAGTTTTGTGGAGAGGGTTTTCCGTCCTGGTTGGTGATTGCAAACAATTTTCCTGCTCCTTACAAAGTTTCGCTGCGCCGTGATGCCGACGGCAACCCTCTCAAGTAGGACTGTCTAAAAATTCCGTTCTTTAAATTTTACCTCACTTACGACGTAGTCAGTTTTTCTCATGACTTTTTTACGAATAAGCACGGAATGAACGACAAATTTGTTGAGATGTGGATTAAGGTTGTGGAGTATTTTAGGGGAGAGGCTAATGTTATTGGCTATGATGTCATCAACTAGCCCACTGGAGCCAATTTTTGGAAAAATCCATATTCTTATCTTGGGCCTGATCAAACCAACAACCGCTTCCTGCTCCCTTTCTATCGCAAACTCAGCAAGGAAATTAGGAAAGTCGACCGAGATCGCCTACTTCTCTTTGAACCTTCCCCTCAAGACGTTTTCGGTGGCTTCTTTGGTGCTTTTAGTGATAATTCTTCCAAGGATCTGTTAAACTATCACACTTACTGTCCCTTCAGCAGCAAGCTGGGTAGTACTCGATGCGACCTTTTCAATTCATTGTACATCTCTCGAAGACAAAAGAACGCGAAGCAGTTGGGTGTTGGCGCTATAATTTCTGAATTCGGAAGCGTAGCCAATACTGTTGAGGGAAGAGCTGAGCTCAAGAGTGTGGTTAGCCATGCTGACAAGTATCTGACGAGTTGGTACTACTGGCAGTTTAAGTACAACATGGACTCAACCTGCTCAACAAATCCACCTTGGCTGTTTTCTTTCTACTATCCAAATGCAACAGTCCAGCTGTAAAAAGTTCGCACTCTCTCCTATTCCTATGCTTATGCTATCTGTGGAAAAGTGATCAATCAAGCGGCAGCTGAGGGTTCCTACTCCCTGAGTCTGTTCCCCGCTCAATGCCTCAACTAAAAGCGCACTGAGTTGTTCCTGAATGAGTAGTTGGATTTCCCAACGGGTTTTGTTCTAAAGTTTACTCCTGACTGCGAGAAGTGCAGACTAAGATTAATTAGCAAGGGCTACTATGAATTAGTGATTGATGAGACGTACATCGGTAAACCCTTTACGATTTCGGTGGGTGCGCCCCTCTCCTGATATCTAGAGCATAAAATTTAAATTATCAATGCTTAATGGGCTATAACAGTAATAATTTAATGAGAGTATAACCCTTATGCAGGCAGGGGTAAATTGTATGCTGCTTACCCTTCACCAATGCAGCTCTTTTATTTTTGTCATACTATCCTTTTTATGTTTAGGAGTGGCTGTGACACTTGCACTCCATAGTCCACCCCTAAGATGTGTAATCTAATTACATCCTCATATTTATTATGTAGAAGCGGGGAAACAAGTACAACGACAAGGAGAAGCCCACATGGGACTGGACGCACGTCTAGTGCTACCTCAAGACTTTCTAGGCCAGCCGCAAGAGTGTGATCTGGAACCTCACCCCCAGCATTATGCTCACCAACCCTTCTAGTGAATCAGCAGGACCCAACGTGCGTCTTTACATCGATACTGAGAAGTCCTTGCAATACTCATCAGAGCTGGGATGGAATTGGCATAAGAGTTGGAACATCCCCAACATATCACTTCGACTGTAGGTAAAAGTGGGTTTAGTTAGATAAAAGACGACAACACTGGGGACTTCCTTCTTTCCCCTCGCAACCTTTATGTATGTACCGACTAACCCAGGCTCAAATATTCGCTGTCAAGCGAAACGCGGAGAACGACAAGACTGATCGAATGACTCTGCTGGATGTGGGAATCAGGGGAGAGAGCAAGATGGAGATGATTGATGGGCAAGTCTACTTCTCAGCCATCAAGTTCTCCTCCACCACTTACAATAATGAAGGGATCAACTTTAACCTGCTCATCGTTATCTACATCAATGAGGGAGAGTTCTAAAAACCAAAGGTGCTCACAGCTGTTTTAAGTCCTTCAATTTTCGTGGATTCACGCCGATCAGCCAGGGACTACCAATAAAAAAAATTCAGTTCATTTGTGTAGCCCTTTGGTTACGACAATATTGAAAAAGAATTCATAAAAAGAGAGAACAAGAGCAAGAGTGAGGGGGAAGTGGTTATTAAGAACGATCCTGAGGGGTTCTACAACTACATAACAGCACCGAACATTCGCCATAAGGTGAAACACCCCGTCTTTCTAGCCATCAAATTCAGCAGCTGCGTCCAGATATACTTCCAATCAACGTTGAATACCACCAACGTACCTTTTATTCTACTTTAGGTGAACTAGCTTCTGGAAAAACTGCAAAATAGACTGCTGAAAGAGAGTAAGGGCAAAGTCAAGGAGGGATAGCCTACAGATAATCTTCAAGAGAAGGACTTTTTATTCGTGGTCAGCAATCTCAATGATTCTCTCAAGCGCAAGAAGGTGATGGAGTCTATTTAAACCATGCAGAATGAGTTCATCGGAATTATCTGCGGACAGGATGAACTGCCAAACTGCTTTTTGCCCCTAAACAGTGTCGATGCTCTCAAGAAGGGTTATAAAGAAGTCTATGATTCACTTGTGAACATCTGTCAGAACTATGAACCGGAGTATCAAGAGGAGAGCTAGGATGATTACGAGAGTGACCAGTATGAAGAGTCCGAAAAATCATCCAAAAAGAGAAAGTAAAATGCTGAGCCCGCCAGAGTCACCCGCAATAAGACGACTATTGTGTCTAAAGGTGGAAGTGACCGACCGAAGGAGAAGTAGGAGTTACCCTTGAAGAAAGAGGAGTTGTATGAACCTCGTTTTGAGGGGTTCCCATTTTTACAGGAAAATCAGAACCAAGACAACAATCTAGTGAAAAAGGGATCAGCTTTTAGCAAAGCAGTGGGCTTCAAAAAAATGGCTGATAACAACAATAATAACCCAATATTTGATACAACGGAGCTCAACAAGAGCTTTGCTATGGGGGGAGCAGACTATAATGATAACAATAATGGCATGCTAGCTAATAATGAACAGCCGGCAAGAGCAAGCAAGAACAATGATAACAATGGTCAGAATGCAGCTGCTGTGCCATTGAATATCCAAAACCAACAGCCACAGCAAAAGCAGCCAATTATGAGTAATCCTCAGTTAGGATCGGCCTTGCCACCGAATTTGTCAATGCCACAATCTGTTCCTCTAGCAAGTTCGAAACCATTAGCCAATTTTAACATTGGCCCTAACTTCGCTGTTCCCAGCAACAACGGTTCGGTCTACTAAAACCTAATGTATAACAACTTAACTCTAAGTAACTGGTTAGGATCAGTCAAAGCCAATAACTCACTCTACGATGAAGTTATGGGGCAGCCCTTAGCGGATCAGTTAGCTCAAAAGAACAACTTGGAGAGATATATCCAAGCTGAGCAGCAGCAAAAAATGATGGAAATTGGCAGACTACCTCTGCAGAACGAGGAGCAGCAGTCCATCATGTGTCTTATTCAGCAGATCGGCCTTTATAAGGAACTGCTATCACAAGTCACCTACCAGAATCAAATACTCAGTCGGGACATTAACTTTAAACAGCAGGGCAACTACAACACCATGCCGCAGATGGGGCAGATGGGACAGATGGGGCAATATGCAGGCATGGGTATGAATTATATGGGCATGAACCCGATGAGCATGCCAGGCATGGGTATGATGGGTATGCAAGGAGGCTATCCAAACATGATGGGAAGTAATTGTTGCCTAATTTAGATAACCTCTTGGCGAGCCAGATGAATAATATGATGCTAAACCAAAATCGCGCGCAGCCTCTCAGTGGCGAGAAATAGCAACTTCCTAACAACGGACAGGCTTCTCAGGGCCTGCCAGCCAACTATGATTTCCTTAAGAACATGGTGCTCGAGGAGATGAAGAAGACCGACCTGAAATAGAAAGAACCCAAGTGATGTATGTCCTATACGCATATCTATAATATATTATGAATGCTCACCTAATGAAAATATTTGCCGTTGTGATAGTCATCTTGCTGATGAATCTATCTTTCGCTCATCAGTTCAAATGCGTCTTTGATGAGAATAACGGCGACTTGAGAAACAATGCCTATCTTTCTAAACCAGCTCAAGCTGTTCTTGAACCCCAGATTAATCAAGGCAGACTTCTGACGATCTCTCCCATACGAGGACCCATTCGAGTATATTTAGATACCTCTGCATTTAATACGCTCAATGGTGGTACAAATGGAGCACCCACTACAACCACCACCAATCTAAACTTTGTACTAAAAACCATGCTCGTCACTCAAGTATTCTACCAGACCAGACTGCAGGTTGGACAGACTGCCATCATTTACTCGCCTCAAATTTGTGTCGACTTCAATACATCAGCAACAGATCAAAATCAAGGATTTTCCAATAAGGATCTTATCATATACGTCCAGTACGTGACTGATCCAACTTTATCCTACGGTGCGACAGGGAAATCCTGCAACTATTTCCCTGGAAATCCCACTTCTTCCTCACCGGATAACACTCTAACCATGGGTCGGCCAACGGTTGGTAGAATTAAGTTTAATACCTACAACCTTGTAGATCAGCACACTCTCACTAACCTTCTCTTTCAGTCCGTGACGGCAACAGCGATCCATTAAACTATGCATATTCTTGGCTTTGACTCAACACTTTATCCTTCATATCTTAATCCCATTTTGGGTTACCCTTACACTACTCCTTAAATATTTAATTCTTCTGCAGTTAATTCGCAACGGCCAGCTACTAGTCTGCTGACTACTCCTTACGTTACTGCTTGGGCGCGAAACTTCTTTAACTGTTCCTCTCTTCCTGGCATGTTGCTGGAGAATCAAGATTCAACCGGCTATGGCGCTGGTTCACATTGGTAGAGAACTGCGATGTACGATTAACTCATGACTGCAACTTCCTTCGGGGCTGCAAAAGGGATGTCTGGTCTAACGTTTGCCTTACTAAAGGACATGGGATGGTACACTGTTGATGATACGTTCAGTTAAACAACTAACTATGGATATCAGAAGGGCTGTTCCTTTGTTTTAGATGCCTGCTACAGCAACACTTCCTTTCCTGTGTTTTGCAACGCAGCCGCGCAAAACAATATATCCTATTGTGAGTCAGACTTCTTCAGCAAGGCTATTTGCGACAACAGCGCAGCTATGATGGCGGATAGCTGCGGTCTTTACGGTCCATATTTTAACTGTGTAGATCCCACCAGTGTTGACACAGGTTATCAATCTTACACTTCAGAAGTATTCGGAACAAACTCCTTCTGTGTGGCTAGTACCCTCGGCTCTGTGACCCTTCCTAGCAATTTGCAAAGTAGGTGCTATCCCTATGTATGTGGAACCTCTAATATTATCTTTACCATTGGTTCTTATACCATAACCTGTTTGTCAAGCGAAGGAGGAGTTCAAAAAACTTTAAGTGCGCAGGCAGGATACCTCACCTGCCCCGTTTTTGCTGATTTCTGTACATTATCACGCAAGACATGCACTGGCTGGTGCAATCAAAACGGTTTCTGCATGAATGGAGTCTGTAACTGCAATTCCGGCTACTCTGGAGCAGATTGCTCTCAAACCTCCTGCAACTCTTCGTCTTACTACTCCTCTTCCTCGAGTAGCTGTGTGTTAAATTGTCCTTCGGGAACCTACCAAAACATTTATTCGAGGAGTTGTCTTGCCTGTCAATCGCCTTGTCTCCAGTGTATAACTCTGCCTACCAACTGTCTTAACTGTATTTCCTCTGTAAATAATATTCAATACTATTACAACGGCAGCTGCAGTAGTACGTGCCCAAGTGGTACATACGCAAGCGGATATGTATGCTTAGCTTGCAACTCTGCTGTTGGTTGTGCTACTTGTGTCAGCTCGCCTGTAATTTGTACTTCTTGTCTTGGAGGACTTTATCTTTCGCAGCCAGGCAACGGCAGCTGTATCGCTACATGCGTTGGCACAGCTAATTTTCTACTTGATACGGTTCACTTAGTATGCGTCTCATCTTGTCCGAGCAATATGGTAGCACCAGTGAGTGGGACATGTATGCTCTGCTCAACGGGATACTAATATCAAGGCAATTGCCAATTGACGTGTCCAGGCAGTTTTTACCCAGATTCTATCCAGTTAGCTTGCATGCAATGTGACAGTTCTTGTTTAACCTGTCAAGGGTCCTACCCCTAAAACTGCACTTCCTGTATTCCAACGATGGGTGCTCCCTATTATCTCCTGAAAATGTGTTGGTCTATTTGCCCCAAAGGTTTTTATGCTAATTCAAACACAAGTCAGTGCGAGATCTGCACGTATAGCTTGAGTTGTTCTGCTTGTGGTTATAATTCTACAAGTTCTACTGTTTACTGCACAGCCTGCGCCTATGGCACCTTCTTTCAGAGTGCTAATAATACATGCGGAACAAGCTGCACCAACAGTCAATACAAAAATGCTTGGAATAACAGTTGCAACGCGTGCAATTCGGCTTGCGTGCAGTGCAATGGACCATCCAACACATCTTGCACAGCCTGTCTGCCTGCGCAGAAACTGCTTACCAATAGCAGTGGAGGGTTCTGTCTTACGAGCTGTCCTGTCGTGGGATATGTTGGATTTGGCACAACCTGCCAAACCTGTGATAGCACCTGTATTTCGTGTAACGGAGTCAGTGCAAATCAATGCTCAAACTGTACAGCAGGCTATTTCTATTACTCTGGATACTGCAGATATGTCTGCCCGAGCGGTACCTATCCTGACAGCGCGTCGTCCTCCTGCTTAAATTGCGATGCGACTTGCAGTTACTGCTTTGGAGGTTCTTCCAGCAACTGCACCTCCTGTGTGAGTGGACTTTATCTATTCAACTATACTTGTCTGAGCAACTGTCCGACCAGCATGACTCCTAACCAATGGAGTGTGTGTTTTAGCCCTTGGATGGTGTTTGGACTATTTCTCTTCATCTTTGGATGGATTTGAATGATTAAAAGAATAATATAATGTAATAGTAAAATAAGGATAGAAATCATAATTCTAATTTAAGGCTTTCTTACATTATCACTTGGTAGGGAATAGGTTTCTTTTGTTATTACTGATTTAGTGTCAAGTTTGTTGTTCTTCATATAGAATCGCCCCTCTTTTTTATATAATTGCCCATCCCTCTATATTATATACATGAACGAACTCAACCAACTCTAGCCGCGACTCAAGCAGTTGACAAATTCAAATAGGATCAAACTAACCACCAACCTCTATGAAATACGACTTGACAGGCTAAATCTCACGCTTTACAAATATCATTTTGTTGTCAGAGAAATACCCCTAGAAATACTCAAAAAACAAATCAATAAAGTCAACAGGAAAAAACTGCAGACTATTGGGTATGTGTGCATGCATGGGGATGAACTTATAGGCAGGATTAAACTAGAGGGATTAGTAGTTATTTAAGAGAGTGTATGCGACGAGGAGACCAATATTACTTATGCGCTTTAGATATAGTTTGCCAAAGCCTACTCTATCGAGAATATTTTCGAGCAAAAGATCGACAGTACCATTTTGCAGAAGGTCATTAGACCATTCTTTTAAAACAATTTGACTGAGCATAGTCATCACAAGCCGATAATTGAATGTATTGGGAAGTACAAGATTGAAGTAGTGCCATAATTCAGGTTCAGTTTGCTAGAAATGAAGAAGAAATGCATGCTGGCCACAAACATTGTACTCAAGGTGAAGGAACACCTACCTTTGCTTAGTTACTTTGAAAGGTACGATCAAGAATCCATCAAGCAAGTCATGATTGGACTTAAAGTAATGAAAAACTATGGAAAAAGGGATGTTTATAGAGTTGAAGGCATTGACTTCGCCAAGAAACCCTCAGATAAAATGCAGTAAACCGAATAAAGCATCACTTTCGAACAACACTATTATAAGAGGTATGGTGTAAAAGTATCCAATCTCAATCAACCTTTGCTGGTAGTTCATCTCAAATCAAAAATCAATAACAACACTGCTAAAACTTCCAAGTGCTATCTATTGCCCGAGCTAGTGTCTCTCTATAGAAGAGTCAATCCGAGTGAATTCGATGATAAACTAAAAAGAGCCCTCGATAAGAAAAGTCAGCTTCTTCCCCAGGATAAATAAAACTACATTGAAAAAGCTATGAAGGAGCTCAGTGAGAATGAGTTGATAAAAAAATCGGCCGTGGGATGCGATGGGTATCAACTCAGTGAGCCAATCATTAAAGTGGACTGCCGACAGTACAAATCAGAAGGAGGAATTTTTGATTTCCGGGCTAAATTGACCAAAGTTGTAGAGTTAAAGAATTGGGGGATCGTTTACTCTGAGGGCAAAGATGCTGATAACGACAGGAATGAAACCAACAGATTGATAGCTAACCTTAAAAGCATTGCAGGGCAATATGGAATTAAAATTGCCAATGATCCAGGCCTAATCGTAGTGAAGGGAGGACAGTGGGCCAAGGATATGGAGGAAGACATAAAAAACTATGGTGTCCCCCAAATTCTACTTTTGTTTTTGAATGACAGGGAGTAGAAGCTTTACAACGAACTCAAAAAGCTTATTACGATGAGGTTCAAATGCCCTTGTCAAGTCATTCGCCGTAAATTAGTGCAAGAACAAACCAAACGTCCATTGGCTATTACTTCTGACATCCTTCTGCAGATTCAAGTCAAGATTGGAGCCGTGCCATGGGAAATTGTTCAGGGGAATGGAAGTTTTAGTAGTAAACGTATAATGTGGGGTGGACTGTTGGTTAAGAGAGAGGGGGATGACTTCTCAGTATCGTTTGTAGGCACAATCAATTCATAAGGCACGTGCGTCTATTCTTACTTCAAAAAAGGTTTTACCTCACTAAAAGCTGCACAATAGCACTACGAATCATTGTTTATGGGCTGGGCGAAAAGCTATGTTGTGAGCACTAGACTTGCCCCGTAACTAATTATCATCTACCATTAGGGTTTGGATGCTCATGCAGAAAACGGATAAAAACCTGTGCAGACAGCAATAAAGTTTGTGACTCAGAGAATCGGATAAAAAACAAAGATTCAGAGCTACAAACCATAGATTGTTCATATTGCCACATTTGAAAAGACTAAGACTGAATTTTACATCAAAGGATAAAATCATATGGGTGAGCAGATACTCTGCAACCCCGCTCCCGGCACAGCTGTTGTAGAAGATTTGTTTAGCAGTAAGTATGAAACCTTCCACCTCAATGCTCAAAAATCATATTAGGATACATCCCGCACTGTAAGCTACACTGTTTTGGAAAAATCCCCAAATTTGAGCCAGTAAAGCTTGATTGATTTTACATATTGTCAATGCTATGGCAACTACAACTACAAAGGTGCATCCCGACTTCCCAGCTGTTTGCTATACGCTCACAGACTCTGGCGGCTGTGTTATCGCGCAAACATCGAGTTAGAGATTGACGGCAGGATCAATAAAACCATCTTCTTCATCTGATCGCTTATGACTCTATTATTATTAGTATACATTCTATTTAAAAGATCAATGCGGGTAGAATTGAGACCAAGCGCTGAAGTTGCTACTATTGCTCTTCAACTGGTCGAAGTAGGGTGACTATAGGAAAATTGTTGGGCGAGGGGATCGCGGATTGTCGAACTCAGGAAACTCAAAAGATGATTTTAAGGTTGACTACATCGGTATCAGCTAATAGATGCGTGCCTAATTTGGCATCTCGTTCGATTTGTTTGACAAATTACTGACATTACGTGTGAAACTAGGAAGTTTGGAAATGGGCATTTTGAGCTCGTTCAAAAGTTACTCTTCCTCAAACGGTTCCAATGTAAGATTAACAAGCGAAGATTTCTTGAACAGGGAAAGCTGCTCCACCGGACAGTTGTCTCGATACTATGACTAATCAATCTATTCGGACATATCTTCGCTCGCTTTATCTCCTGTTTTTTTAGCGTTATTTCGCCTGCTAAAATTCTTAATTTTGTCGATGAGTGGCTTGATAGCGTGAATCTCCTCTTCATTCTTATGCCTATCGCTCATGCCATAACTGATAATAGCCCTCTTCATGTCCATCACCTCTACCATTTCATTGGTCATATCCTTTTTTTTGTAGTTTTGCTCACACATCTATACGATTTTGTATATCACGCTGATGTCTAACTATTTGTAGCGTTTAAGCTTGTTTTTTATGGCATGATTGATGTGCTTCAATCCACGACGCACCATCGAGTAGAATTTGTTCTTTACGCAATTCTAAGATCTATATCAGAGAATGGATACCGACCGGGGATAGCTCTGGATATTTCTGCCCAACGGTTGCCCATGGAGTTGTGTAGATTGGAAAGAGATTCTTCCTCCTGTTTCGTCCACTGATCGTGACGGATGCTTTGATCAAGATGATTATGATATCGTTCTCGGCATTGCTTGCCGCTTCGACCTTCAATGTGAAATTATGTCTCCATCAGTCGCGCGATTTCTGCCCATTTTGTGATGCCTCTGATTTCAAACAACTATCTCAACACTTCGTCTTCCTGAATATGGCGGCAAGTACCTACTCTGTCCAGGCCTTACGCTCACTCATCGCAATAAATATATAATGAGTCGATGGCTGTAAAAATGAGAAATTGGCTCTTAAATTATACTCTATCATCACCTTTTACTACGATCCTCGTACTGATTTAATGGTCAATCAGAGCTATAAGAATAATTTACTGAGTCCCCTTTCGCCCGCATGGTCGTAGAATTAATCCATGGCCTTCGTCCGCAAAAATTCATATATCATTTAATTCTTTAGTTTTGAGAGCTGTCTTTCACTCATGGCAGCAACTCCCGCCACTACTTTGTACAGTATTCCAAATCCTCTTCCCATTACCAGATCCAGGATTCTTCTGCCGACTGTGATGCTTTTACTCCAAGTAGCAAGCCCTGATATCAGAATAGGAGAGAATATCAGTTCGCAAGTGAAACCAGAATGTTCAATCATAGCTGACACTTTTTGATTCAACTCCTTGATTTGGGCATCAACTCGATAGCATAATTCGGCGATGTGCTCTCGCTCGATAAACATCATTTTTCTTAATCCCTGCCGTAACATCAGGAATCGGAAGATTGTAAAGGCACGCTGTTAGACCTCTGTTAGGTTGGGTTTTTCGGAGCTTTCGGCGAGGTAATCATCGCGGATTCCCCAGTGAACGAGTGTGCATAGTATTATTGCTGCTATGAAATTCATTCCTTGAGTATATTGAATTTCAGTATCAATTATACTGTAGGCCTAGAGTACTCTACGCAGACTGTCCCTCATTTTCTTTCTGAAGAGCTAGTTTGGGGGAGTACGGCCAAGATCCTTCTCTATTTGCCTCGCCACCTCTGGATCAACACTGGCATTCGCCATAATATCGATGAGTTTCAGCTATTTTTAATCTTCCATCGCTTTTTTGGCAATCCAGTACCATATTGATGGCCTCAATCGGAGTGGAAATCCTTCGGCTGAAGCAATAAGCAATCGACTATCCTCAATCTTTCTGTTGGTATTTAGTGCTAATATCCATACTTTTTAACTTATTACCGGCTCATTGGTCTTGTCATCTGTCTTTTATTATAGTTGATTTTCAGGTTATGCTGTCTCTCTTTTAAGTTTTTCATTGCTATGCGATCTTTTGACTTTGTTTGGCTGCTAACTGCTAAACAAATTTTTCATCCATGCAATCACTCCTTTTTTATTCTGTTTCTGCCGTTTTGGTAGTTACTCTTCATTATCATTTGTATCGTGCTGAGAGTTGTACATTTGGTTCCATCTGAAGTCCTGCTTTTATAATAGATTTTTAATGAGATAAGTGGAGTTAACCTTCAAGCTGAAGTATTTGATCAGCTTTTCACACTCCATCTTCCTTTTCTCCTTCTATAAGATACCAAAGATCTATCTTTCGGATAGTCTCACCTCGAATGGCACTTCTTTCATCACTTACAATAAACAATTTAAAGCATTCGCCGATATATACTTTGAAACTTTGCGCAGCAGGCCCTGTCCAAGGTAGCGAGGTATGCTCTATCTGATTGATTAATAGACTCTTTTGACGTAGACCTTGCCAATATACTTTACCTCTATGTTTGCCTGTTGCTAAGGACTGTAGAGATTAGACTTGATATTACGCATCTACCAAAAAGTCTCTGCAGGAGCATAAACATAGCTGATCTGCGAGTGGAGGGAATTTTACACCTCAAGCAGGAAGGCATCGCATATTACTTATATTTCCCTCGTTACAGTCTCCATAAAAGCTTCCTTGACTGTGGTTTTGTCGAAGTAGTAATCATAGACGGTTTGCAAGGTTTTAATGACCTTGTACTTTATTGCTCCTAAGCAGGTGATCACAGCCTCTGAGAACTCGGAAAGTAAGGGCTTGAATACTCTTAAAAAGCAGTCCTATGGTAGAAATCCTCCTATTGAGTGATAGTCACTCCTGAATAGAAGTTGTTGTACATACGCAAGCTCTCGCCGATATAGCTCAGCGGCATTCTTTCAATTTATCGATTTAATTTGTTTCCTTCTTCATGCCAAAGATCCTAAAGGATGTCCATGATTTGCCAGTGTACGGATTATATCTTCTAAAAACGATGCGCTTCCCTTGAAAAATAGCCTATCATATGTCAAGTCTTACCCTCCAGCGAACAAACAAGATATTCTTTGGATATATTGATCAGCTTAAAAGCGTAAGAAAGCGTATCAACTTTTCCATTTGCCATGAAAAGCCATTCCTGCTCTCGTGGCAAGTCACTGCATTCATTCTTAACGATAAGCTTGAGATGCTGCAGGCAGGTCATAACTTCGAATCGACTTATCGACTACCATTTCTTGACGAGCTACTGATAAAGTATAAGCGAGCTCCCTTTCCATAGAATGTCCTTACTTATCGTCAAATCGACCCTTCGCAGTTCCAATAACTCGCTTTTATCATGGAGATGACTCTTCATTTCGATCTCTCCCTAGAAATGGAGAAAGATGACTTATTTCCCTCCTTTGAGTCTCTAAATTAGTTTTTTTCTCTTGATGAACTATTGGTCTTCTATGTTCTCCTCATCCTCAAGACTATTGACTAGATGCACCTCCATTCCCTTGATTTTAGATGATCTGTATAATCTGTATCCTCTGATGAGAGCATCTTCAGTATTAATGTTGGCCTATTAGCAGTGCAACTACTGAAGACACGCCTATACTATGTTGGCGTGGATATTCATCTGTACAACTGCGAGTTTGATATTGGACAGTTTGTTCCTGCCCATGAGATTGAAGCTGTGAATATTATCAGCGAGCTATATGAGTTTGTTCATGGATGATTTGCCGCAATATAACTTCAGAATTCATAATCAAATGGAACCAATTTAGTTTATATAATTCTTAAATAGGCTTGATACTGCATCTAAGCTGGGAGCCTGATTCAACAATAGTTGTGGCAAATGATATGTGAGCCTATGATCAGTTATTAAATATTATTACTTTTATTAAATAATTATATTATCCATGGAAAAGGACAACGACCCCAAAGTATACAAAGGCATCTACATCAGTAATGAGAGAAAGAAAAGGCCAGGAGGCAGGATAAAATGCCAATTGTTTGACAACAAAATAGAAATTTATGGCAAAAATTCAGCCATTCATGAGACTGAAGTGTAGTGGGTCGAAATTAGGAGATATAAGAAGGAGGATCGGGGAAAAAGGAACAATCCCAGGCAAAATAAGCCAACAAACAATACTAACAAGAATATCGATAAAAAATAGGAAAGCAAGAAAGAGCAGAGCAAGAATCCAGAAAAAAGTGAGAGAAAAGATAACTCACCTATGGGTTAGGATAAGCCTGTAGAAAAAGCAACATAAGATGATAAGACTGCTAATACAGAGCCAAAACAGTAAAAACAGAAAAAGTATCGACTGAAGCCAGTTGATTCTAAAAAGTAGGCTAAATAAAAGACAATTTATAATAATGAAGTGCCGAAGGTTTAATCAAACTAGCCCATTGAATAGGCTAAGATCGAGTAGACTCACTAATCCAAGTCATAGATTACTCAAGCCTAAGTGGCGAACTAAAAAGGAGAGGGAGAAAGGAAGGAGGAAGACAATTAAATTTAATCCAGTTCATAGTAGGAGGAAGAAGAAAAAAAGAAGGACTTATAAATTATAGTGGGCCGCATCGTCAAAGAAACTAATATAATCTTCAAAAAACGTCCCTTTGTCGGCATCCTTAACTTTTCGCCCAAGCCAGACCGACCAAAATATCAAGATAAAAGTAAGCTTGGATAAGGGCCCATGACCGAGATATTTCGCGATTTTTATGCTGACATTGTTCCTATTCACTCCAGATTGCCTGTCATGTAGTTGGATTCTTTAGTGGAGGCTAACAAAGAAATTCTAGATGAGTATGCAATAACTGTTTTGCAATTCGACAAAAATGCCAAACCAAAAGCGTAACTCAATCGTATTCTGGATTGTTTGTGCGACGTATATATTCTGATAACTTTCAGCGATTGGGATGGAGATTATCCATTGGCTCGCATCCATAAAATAATCGGTAAGGCCATGACAATCGATGGTGAGTGTGATCGTTTTCTATATTAGCATACTCTCAATGATTTCAACTACGAATAAGAAATCAAAAGAGAAGTTGTGGAAGTAAAAGCAACAACTTTGCATAAGAATCTATAGCGCATGGTGTTTACAATAGACCCGCCCACTTCTACTGACTTGGATGACGCTCTTTCTATTGAATCAATCGGAAATAGTCTGTTCTAAATCGGAATTCACATCGCTGATGTCTCTTCTTATTTGCATCATATTGGACGGGAGGAAATTGCTAAGCGAACTACGTCGGTTTATCTGCCTAACAAAGTGTACCATATGCTCAGCTCTAATTTGGTTAAAGCCTGTTCTCTTGACCCTGGCGTTGATCGTCTGGCCTTCAGTATATGGGTGGTTATGGATCTCTAAGGCAATGTTAAAGGCGAGTCGCGCATCTAAAAAAATATGGTCCGCAGTCGTTTTAAGTTGAGCTATGAGGTGGTGCAAAATATGATTACTGATAATCTTTCTTATGCCCAGTTTAGCTAAAAATACCCATGCACTGTCGAATAGTATGAACAGCTGTTATAAAAGCTGTTAAACCTGACAACGATAGCTTCTACTCACCGTTCTAAACGTATAGTCTTTGATGTATTCGAAAATAGAGAAATGGAGTTTAAAGTCGATGCTGATCGATGGCCAATCTAATGTTTTGTCGACAAAAGATACACTGCTAAGAAGATGGTGGAGGAATTTATGATAATTGGTAATATTGAGGCAGCCAGACATCTAGTCAAGGCAGATCCCCACAACGCGTTGGTTATTCATCACCCCAAACCCAGCAAGTTGTCTGTTACATCCTTCAATGAGGCATTCAAGAGTTTAGATATCAAGTTTAGATTTGACAACGTGTTTGATGTACAGCAACAGTTGCTATAAATTGACAAAAATGACAAAATAAGAGATTAGATCAAGCAGTTGTGCTTCTTCCGAGCAAGAAGGACTATGGAGCCTGCGATATACCGACTTTACAATGAGATTACATAGGAGGCAAAACATGAGAAGAAGGCAGAGAAGGATGATCCCATTGTACACTTTGCATTAGGTTTACAATTTTACACTCATTTTACTTCACCTATGAGAAGGATGGCTGACATTATCGTGCATTAAACTCTCACTCAAATATTAAAGGGTGAGCCATTATCTCCCCTTCAAACTGATGAAATTGACAAAATAAATGCTGGCCGCAAATATACTAAACGCCTAAAAAAGGACTTAAATGAGGTGTATCTCTGTCTGATGGTCTACCACACTAAGAAGCCCATCAAGACCGAAGGCATAATCTCCTCCTTTGGGATGGAAAGTGTATCAATCTATATTCCCCTTTTTGACATGCAGAAATAAGTGATGTTCAAGAAAGAGTTAGAAGTATATAGCGTAAAGAGGATTCCGAGGAAAGAAGATTAGTTGGATGTCAAAATATACCATGATCGATTAACCAAGAAGAAGGACATCTACTGGGTTATGAAGGTAAGCATAAAACTATTTAGCGATTTTAAAAAGTATAGCTTACACTTGGATGTACCAAAAATCCTCCACTGCGTTTGACTGTGGAAATGAAAGTGCAAAGCGAGAAGGGGCCATAAACCATTCGATGGCTTGAGGATTGATAACCATTTACATCATTCAATGACGGCTATTAGCATTTTAAAAATATATTTTCACCAATGCTCGACCATGCAGTCACAATTGTCATCGCCTACTTTTGGTATCATGCCCTAACCATTTCAGTCATGGTGCTGATAGCCTTCTTCATTGCAGTTCACCACTATGGTAGTGAGAAAAACCTGCGCCTGGCAAAATAAACGCAATCAGTTCTGAATCCGTTCCTGTTGAAAAGTTTTAGTGACTATGATGGCTAGCTAGTCGTAGAGTCACCGAACGTGCTGAAGGTCTACGCTTCTGGCAGGTAGAGCTGCCTGTTCGCGATATACGCTTATGCTGTAATACCTCACCGATTCAGATGGTGCCCCGGCAGCAGATAATCTCATTCTTATTCAATAACATACTGATTGGACTCAAAGATGAACTCGTGGTTGAAATACCTATCCTGAACTAGGCACCAATTTCTCTTACGATGGCGATTATCCGCAAAAAGAATATAAAGCTGTTGACGAAGAAAAAGTATCCTGACATTAAGCAACTTTGCAAGGAGTACCATCCCATCTTGGATTCGGCCAACAACGTACCTTAAACGCATTCAATTCTCGTGGAGAAGGTGGAACATGTCAAATATTTTCTATATGGGCAGCATGAGGTCCAGCTTTGGAAGGAGCATGGTCGCAGCGTTAAGATGGTCTATATGAGCGATGTCAACCGCTATAGTCGATACCCTATGACGGTACGAATGGTCGTTAATTTGGGGAAGGACGTGCTGCCACTGGTCGAATGGCTGATGAACTACGTCGATCGCATGTCTAAAATTCGCATGTCATCAGGAGAAAGAAAATAGGCTCGAAAACGGAGGGAAGGGCTAAACCTGTTAATCGATTGATATATAGTGGTAGTTGCTGCATTAAACCATTTAAAGGTATATGGATCATTAGATCATTAAGGATATTAAATATAATAATAGGACTAACGGATGAGCTCTTAAGATGTAGCCCTCTACCTCTACGAAGTTGGCTCAAATTAACGCAAGCTGGAATACTGTCGTCAAATATTAGCAAGCAACCCAAACTGTATACCCCAAGCCATTTTTAATCTCACAACCCCACAGCAACTGAAGAGCACTCTTTCAAAGAAATAGTTTACGGATTTGATCAACACTCTAAGCATTGCCTGCAATCCACAGGAGCAGGAACTCATTTTCTCCTACTTCCAAATTGACGGTAAGACCTACATAACTTTTGATGAGTTCACCACTCTGATCACTCCGCAGACTGATCCATCGCTTCTTACCCTTATTGATAAACGAAAAGGGGGCGAATTTTGCATTGATTACTCGCTGAGATTTTGTTTGCAGAAGTTCTTTTTTCAGGTAATTGAAAACCAAGTTAGACTGGAGATAATGTGCAGATTCTCATTCGAAAAGAAAGAAGAGAATAAAAAACGCATGAAGCGCCTTGACGCTAGCAACTTGAAGGAATTCTTAAATTTTCATGGCAAGTATCCTCACGCGTCCATTTGTGACCTAATTCTAAGGGAGATGGGGCAGGACAAAGGGGATAATAAGAGAAATAAACTCATAGCGGAGTACATTTTGTAGTATAACTAAAAAATGAAACAGCCCGGTGGTGTATTACCAAAAATAGTGCAGAGGACGCCTTCTGCGTTTGCCTCTGAAAGAATGGAACAAGTAGAGGTTGAAAAAATAAAGAATAAATAAAATGCCTCAAATTTGGGTAACGCTATTTCGGCCAAGGACAATATTAATCCTTTGATATCCAATAATCCAAAGCAGACATTAGCTCGAGCTGAACAGCAAAACAGCCTCAATTCTGTGTCTTCGATAACATCAGTGGAACAAAGGATTAATAGCCTAATGGGTGCTATCAGCATCAAGGGCAACCCACCTTTATCAAAAAAGCAAAGTCCTTCCAAAAACGAATAAAAGAGCATTAAATCATACAAGGGTGAAATCTATGAAAACAGAAGTAGTAGTAAGACTCCTCCTAAGTTGGCCTCAATCACTCAAACTATTAAATAGTAGCTGAAAAAGGAAAAATTGGAGTAAAGATCTAGAGGAGGTAATAGTAAATACGGTAAATAAACTCCATTCAATCGATTCGCTTCTGATTGCAGTGACGGAGATCTCACTGATCGGAAGAGATTCGCAAACATCTATGACAAGGAAGTGGGGGGGTATACTGACCGCATCACAGAGAGACAACAAGGTCATAACATTTTTGAGGAAAATGAAGACCATTCGTCTAGTCCCTCTCAAAAAATGAAACAGCAAATTGGACAGATCAGTCAAAGTTCGATTAACAATAGAGAGGGCCGAATCAACAAGACCCGAATGGATTATTTGAAGAGTCTAGTTTCAGAAAAGCGTTGCTGAAGACTAGTGATCTAGTGATTTAATAACAATATCTTCAAACAAATTTATCAGAAATAAAAATACCAAAAATAAGAATATCACTTCCAGATCAGATATAAGTTCAGCAACGATGATATAAAACTAACCACTGCTGATAGTTTTGCATCCATCGCACATCGACGCAGGCTGAAGTCGTTATGGGTCACAACCGCATCTAGCAGATATTTCAATATTATCATTCGGTTGTGGTATCGGCCTTACACAGTCTCTGATTTGAAGTATTCATAGGTGTGATACATCAGCCATCCTATACACTCTAGAAAGTATATGTCAGCCACCCGCTGCCTTAGAACAGCCAGTTTCTATGTTCCAGGGATGAGTTTCAGTTGTATGAGGTAGGCAACGATATCGTGAAGATCTCCAAATAGAAGCATAGCTTTAAAGACAATCAGGGCCTTATCAATATTGTGTAAGCGCTATTTTTGAAAATAGACTAAATAATCTTTGGAGATAAGAAATAAGCGGTCGATCCTCAGCAATCTTCGAAGCTGTCCTATCTAGGCGCTGAGTTTTTACAGGCCTTTTAAATTTTTGCACAAACTGTAAGTTCTGATCAATTTCAAAATACTGGAGATCAGTCTGATCATCTGAATTTATGGACAAGTACCTTGTCTGCTGAAAAGGTTCCAGCGCTCACTTTGGAGCTAATTTAATGTTGCCTTGTGAGCTAATCATGGAGGGCGGGAACAATCTAAGCACAAGCCTGGATAAAAGGCTGATATTCCTCTGCATGATGGGAACCTGCTTAAGTGGATGTCTCATCTTTTTGGTGTATAAATGCGGGGGCAATAGAGTGTTGTTGATTTGAGTTCATGTGATAGAAATAATTAATTCGTAGTATAATTGGTTAAGAACAGACTTATTATCCTATTAAAGTAAGATAATATTGATAATAGCCAGTAAATATTTAAAAGAAAGATATAGTTCAATTGGAGCATAGTTGTGGGCTTTTGTCCTGATTGATTTCACTCTGCTTTTTGCGGCCTTCTATCTTTTGATACAAAAGATTCCCCCTTACTCTTGCTCGTTTTAGGTATTTCACAATGGCCTTTTGACGCTTGTGCTATTGTTCAGGATCTTACTCTTGCTATTGAGGTTTGCTGTCTATTCGACTGTTTAGCTACCGCCATTTCATCTTCTCCAGTGATTTATCCTTGATTTTTTATTTAGGTCCCTTCACCTCTTCATGTATAATTTTGGATTTGGGCAATTTTTTTTCTTTGCTATGCTCCTCTCTTTCTTGCTCTGAATCATTATGTTCTGATTGTTCGGTCTCTTCCATTTTGACTGGAGATATTTTGATATTATTTTCACGTACTTTTAGTGGAGAGGGGCCTTTTTTAAATTCAGAAAATTATCCCAGCTCATTTAGATCTTCATTATTATTCATCCTTCTCTCTTGTTTTGGATTTAGCCAGGATAATTTGAAAGGAGTAGGTTAACTCTTCCCGTACTCCTATAACCGTGTTTTGGCCAGCACTGCATTATTGGCATAATTGGGGGTTTGCATATTGCTACGGAAGGATGCTTTATTATTGGAGTAGCTGTGGGATGGCCTTCTCGTATTTTTATTGTTGAGATATTGATCTATAGGTTCTTCTGCATCGTATTTACTGGTTTTTGACCTTATTTTTCTGGAACTTTTGTTTGTAAGTTCCTTCAAACTGCCGATGATCTGTTCGCACTGCGAAAGATAGAGCTGAGTTTTCTCTTCCTGACTGTCAGATTCACTGTTGTTGTAATGATTTTCAGCTCTTTATTCTTATGCAATGGTATTAAAATTCATTACCTTTTTTGCTTCATGATTACTATTTAAAATCTGCTTCTATCGACGAGAAATATATCTTTAGTACTCTTCGCTTTGACCCCTTTATTATTCAGGCTCTGCGTATCGATGGTTATGATTGATAATGGGCAAAAAGGTGGACTCGTGTTGTAGATTTCGACTGGTCTGTGCGTTAGCATGGCTCCTCCTGCTATTACTCTCTTATGTTAGTGGTTAAGTGATGTTTCTTCTGTTGGTTTGATCTTTAATGACTTGGTTGTGATCTTTCATAAGTTATCGATATCTTTGCTGTTAGTCTATCATTTCTCGGTATATCTTCTCTTTGAGACGCCTCTCCATCCGTTGTATCAGGTCTTAATTTAGGCCATACATTTTATTATCCGATTTTATTGACACCCAAATTATGCATAATCATATTAGCCTTTTTAGTGCATTGCTAATATAAATTTTATTGTAGAGTAGCCTATATTTAGTTTGCCTCCATACCTTTCATCGAATATAATAAAAATATCAATATGACAGAAACTGATCGCAGTCTGGCACCTAAAAAGGCCATCTTTGAGCAATAGTTTATTCACCGCTACCATTTTGGATGTTTTGCTTAATACTGTTACGTAGTAGTTGAAAACAGAAATCTATTGATCTACGCAAACAAATAGCAATATGCCCTGCATCCATAAAAGCCAGAGTGGTTTTTCAACCTCTCACATACTTTCTTTACTCTTGGAGAGGAATTATTAAAGATTAGTACCTCCTTTACAGAAATTATACTAAGACATCGCGATAACTTTCAGATTGTAGAACTACTGTGCGCCGTGCAGAATGCCAGAGCAGTTATCAGTCCAACTGAGCTCTACCCCTAAAAATTTAAATTATTAGAGAGGCTAGCTTTGGAAGTCAAGACGACTGCAAAATGATATATATAGTTGCTATTTTGTTTGATTACAATCAAAAAGATAAGCTTAATATTGCAGAAATGGCTAGGCAGACCCATATACCACAAAACCATCCAACATTTTTAGCACTGATGCAAGTGCTCATAATTTTGCTGTGGAATATTGCTTGTTTGATACAGACGTCACAATCAGCACAATGGATGATTTATTCATTTTGCATGCACTTGCATTTGATGCAAAAGCTGAATTGTAAAGCAAATACTTTTTATAAGTTGCCACTTCATCCTCATTAATGATGGGTAAGCTGAACGAAGCTATGCCAGGGTCCACTGAAATGAATTGCCTCAAAAAGTACAGATTGAGAAGATAAGGGGTCATCTATAGAAGCTCAATAATTATAGATTGGTCTCGAGCCGACATCCATGCCTTGATCGCCATAATTGGGAAAGCAGTCATCAATATAATTGCGATTAACATTTTGAAGTCTAATTGCAACCAAATCTACACGAGGATAAAATAACATCAGGTTTTCCCTTTCGAAACTGGAACGTCTTATAATGTCCCCAATGCTTGAAATACTGATTTCGATTCCACACTTCTTCTTCAGCAAGCACCGGTATATTAGCTTTCATTACTTTATAATATATGGCAAAAATTATAAATTCAAATTCAAATAAAATGCATCAAGACGCTGACACTCCTCCCCCTATACGCATAACTGCAATTGTGGGCAATAAACGCGAACTCCTGTGGAATATCATAGAACCTGGAGATCCCTATGATATCCGGAAGTATTCAGAAGGTAATAAAGATCAATGATTGCCAAATTGCCTGGAAATTGCAAGTTTATGGGATTACATCTTTAGATTGTTTGCCTTTTGCAAGCTGCTGAAATATAGCGACTATGCAGCTGTCTTTAGGAATTTCAGATAAGGTAAACCTTTCTTCATGCAGATTTCGAGAGAGTGAGAGAGTCGAACTGGACCGGCATTCCTATTAAATGCAAGTCAAAGAGTTGACTGAAAAACTGCTTGTCGAATAGAACTACGAAATTGAGAACAACAAGCTTAAATAATTCATTCGCAAGCAGAGCGTATTTTCTCGAGTAGTTAGAAATAGATGGAGCAACTGCAGAATCAGTATGACAACTCAGACGCCAGTCAACGCTATAGCGATTGCTTGATACAATTACAGACAGCCCTACTCCAATCTCAAGAGATAAAAGCTCAAAATTAGCATTTGATCATTCAGCTTTAGCATATTAAAAATGTTTAGTCTTCCAAATAAGGAGAGCTTCAGAATTTAAAGGAAGTTCTTGTTAAGCAAATTGACATAAACAAAGAAAGAGAATTCAATTTTAGCGAAAAATGGGCAGATTTGTAGAAATAAAGAAACAGCCTTTGCGAGAAGGTTGCTATTTTGACATTAAAATGTCAAGAGAATTCCAACAAAATAATATAGATGGAAACTTAATCAAAGTATCTCAAAGAAGAAAGCAAAGCAATAAAACTTAAATAGTCTCACCACGAACAATTGGAATATGAACAACGCTTAAATATAATGGCCGAGGAAATTGATCGGCTAAACAATCTCTTGAGGGACAAATCTCGAGAAATGAGCTAACAATACAATCGCTACAAGCTGATCTCGGAGGAAAAACAACAGAAAGACCAAATACTGGTATAATATGAACACAAAATTTATACTCTCCAAGAAAGCAGCAGCAATTTGGAGAAGAAACACCGATAAACTTTATCTTCTCTCGGAAGCCTTGAGGAAACAAAAGCTCTTGTGCAGTCCTACTAGAACAGTCTAACAAAATTTAGTCTTGAAGTTGACCGCCTCAATACTGTGCTTCGAAAAAAATTAACTGAACTAGAAGAGTCCAAAACTAGAAACAATGAATATTAGCTCAAATTAAAAACTTTTTAAAATTCTTAGAAGCAAAATAATGATTTTCGCATCAGATACTCTGATATAAGCCGGCAGATAGGCTAGTATGAGAAACAGCTTCATGCTTGCGCACAGGAAAATGAGAGACTCAACTTTTCCATCCAAAGAGTCATCGAGGAACTTAATTATTCCGAAGTTAAACTTAAAAATTGCGAAAAATAACTAGAAAATCAACTGAAGAGATCAACAAACTTAGATTTATAACTCAAGCGATAGTGCGAGGAAAGACAGAAAATCACTGATAAATTATCCCAGCAACTTTAAAAAAATTAATAGATGAAGCGAACATTAATTCAGAATCAGACTGTGTAATCGTAGCACATTGAATAGTTAGAACAGAAAGTAAAATATTATTAAAATTCCATCAATAAATTCAATCATTCACTTAACAGCCTTAACGGCCAACTGTAGCTCCATGGCCCAGTTAAAAAACAATTATAAAATGTTTAAATTTTAAAACCCTCTGAAACATTTGATAGGATGACTATTGACTAAAAGACCACTCGCTTATAATTTAATTTTAGAAACGTAAACAGTCAATTGACGATTTATGAGCAAATACAAACAAATCTTCAACAAGAAAATTTCCATTTAAAGGAGTAGATACACAATATGAATGTGGAGATGGGATAGTATGAGCCAAGAGTCAAACATTTGGTAGCAGAAGTTAATCGACTGAATCAAGCTGTCTCCGACAAGACATTATTAACTGAATAACTTTCAAGTGACTTAAATAAGTATCGAAAGGAAAACTCTGAATTATTAAAAAAGTATTAAATTCTCATCTTGGAGAATGAAAAAACTCAAATTTTCGGAGGTCAGACCAACAACAAACAATTAATGGTGGAGGTAAAGCCATAAACAAGAGAGAGATCGTACTTGGAACTGTAGCAAAGGTACAATGCTGTTATAACTGAAAAAAACGATGTTTGTGATGAGAATAGTCGATTGAAACAGCAAAGCATCAATCTTTCCAGCTAAATTGAATTACTTGAAAGAGAAAGCAAAGAGAATTAACCAAAATTATTAGAGCTGCAAGATTACTATTAAAAGATTTTATTGTTTAGCCAATAAATTTAAAGATTGAATCTCATGCTTCAAGGCAAGGACCAATAATTAAGGGCTTATACGACCAAATTAGCAGATTAATAAAAAATAGACCCACAATAGACAATGCTTTCCAATATTAATAATGATCGTTAAGAATATCATCAAACCCTAAAAATCACCAATTTAAAATAAAATACAACTTAATAAGAGTAGCATCGATTTGATAGTCATAGCTAAGCCAATACCATACACATCACTAAAACTATGTAGGAAAATTAAAATCTACAGCAAAGGCTATTGACTATTTAGAGTTAGCAATTACATGACAAACAATAATTGTAGGATTATATCGTCAAATACAATAAACTCATATTTGACAATAATGGCCTAAAATACCAATTGAAAGACTATTAAACAAAGTACCATATTTATTATTTAGGATTGGATCGCTATCTGATTAGTTTGTGACCATGCAAGAAATCATTAATGTGCTGCAGAAGGAGAAAGAAAAAAATAGCAATTGCGAAGATCATCTTGAAAAGGTAGCCTGCTTATTATCAAGAACCGTATGCTGGCACTCTAAATTTAAAGAATGAGAAATCTCATATAACATCAGAGGCTAGAGCTGGTCGATAAGAGATTAGAATTTGCAGACAATTAAACATCGGCAAAAAAGAATACTTAACAACTTGCACTCCTCGCCATTGTTTTCGCTTAAATGGAGTCCCTTCGTCAACAAGTGCGCGATTTACAAACTTTACTCTTGTAAAAACATACTTCTGAAATAAACTCGTATTTTTTATGATGAATAATAATTCTTTAAATTGGTTTCCTTCTTTATAATCAATCAGTTTTCTAATGTTTCACTGGGGATCTGCTCCAAACAGAGTTTTCAAGGGGATTTTGCGGTCTTATTTATACTGCTAAAGGAGATAATTTTGAAACACAGCATGTATATTTTTCTTTTCAATAATTTCCTTTCGGTACTTAGCGTCTAAATACTTCATGATTTCCTAGATTGTCTTAACAAACTCATTTTTGGATGACAGGTCGCGTACTTGCACCTCAGTCGGAAATTCTGACTCCATTTACCGCATGCTGGCACGTATCTGAGAGAGGATTTCTTCTGAGTATGCTTCGCCCTTCTACCTGCGGCATTTACACATATAGAGATAAGCTTATATGACTGATAATAGTTTTGCATCAAGGGGAGAAGCTAATGGGGTGCGTCGAAAGTAAGCTTTGAGAGCTTTACGTCCAATATCATCGATAGGGATAATTCGAGAATGATCCTTGAGATTGCTACACTTACTGATGTAGTTATCGAGTCTGCTACGAATAGCTTTTGCAAGTTTATCGTCCATGTCGTTCATGTATATTTGGGAGTTACGAATCTTGACTGCCTCAGTGATGGCTATGAGCCTTACTTAAGACAGGATTACCAGCTGTACATGTCCTATTTGGAGGTAGTTTTGAAGATGATGTTGTTAAACTTGTCCTTAACAGTGAACATATTTTTCTTTTCATTTACTATTTCTACCAGCGAATTCTACAAAGGCATAAAGGACACCTTCTTTTCTGAGTCAGCAAGCAGTACCCGTCTCCTTGAATTTATAGAATGTTAAATAGTCGTGGTGCAACTTTAATTGGCACTACTCGAAGCTATTCTTTGTCTCATTGTACTTGCTTAAAGTACCTGAACGGATAAACTTTAGGTTATCAGTAAGACTCATTTGTGAAGTTATACGAGGGATGGTGCTGCGTTCGCTTGAATAGCCTACAACAACAAAGATACGATGCTATTCGCTGGCAGCAAGACAGTCACTCAACTTTTAAAAGCCATTGAGCTTACGTTTTAATTGCAGTTAATTGGTTTTACGATTCAATGCCATCAGGTAAAGAAACTGGTCTTAGTCAAAGTTATTCTCTTGCTCATAGTCTTTGACAGTTTGGTCCTTCGTCTATATGCTCTTTTTCAAGTCTGCATCCAGATGAATCACTAATGCTCCTCCTTTTTCACGTCCAGTCGGTGGACCAAAAAGCTTTTTAAAAATATTCATGAAAATATCATAAATTTTAACTATTTCATAAAATGATTGATTGTATCGTATATTTTTAATCCAGTCTTTGATAATGTATTCAGCAAATAAATTAAAGATATCATAGAGCATAATAGATCCACCTACATCTGTAAAATAAGCTACAAATAATAATCATTCAAGTCTGTTCCGGTTTTTATAAGATATAGTTATATTGTCACCTAAACGATGTTACACTACCTTAAACATACGTCATCGCATAAAGCAATGCTAAATGGTTTTTGTTCATTATTTAATATTAACAAACTAAAATAATAAATCAATAATGACTCTAAACTCAGT
>Ga0302185_10000571_pt1 | contig 28265 bp, 19 predicted proteins | sample II_Bog_E1_1_FD_200231 | JGI IMG/M metagenome (GOLD analysis project Ga0302185, IMG submission 200231) | Peat permafrost microbial communities from Stordalen Mire near Abisko, Sweden - II_Bog_E1_2 | ecosystem: Environmental > Terrestrial > Soil > Wetlands > Peat | place: Sweden: Abisko... | reverse complement strand
TGAACCTTTTTTGCTTGGAAAAAAGGTTTCTGTTTTTATTGCCCAGCAAGTTGATCAATATATTAATGTAATTGCTTGAACTCTTATTGAATGGCCATATACTGCCTAAAACTGTACTGTTCCTACTCCTTGAAGTATAATTTTATGAATTGGATAGTTTTGCCCAATTCAATTACCTTTTTATACGTTTTGCGGAACAGTTGAGGAACCATATCTTAACATATGATACGCTTAAGTTAAAAAAGACGTTATTATTCTATTTTTACCAGAGATTAAAGTTACAGAAAGAATCCTGAACCAATTCTCAGTCCTAGAGTGCCTTCGTCCATTTGCAACCACTCCTGACATAGTTAGAAATAAGCATGCATTAATGGGCGAAAGAGAACATGAACTAACTGTCCCTTTCCTGTCTGGCAAAACTATCTGTCGCATTCACGATAATACTCATTCAGAAAAACTACAACAATTCTTTGAAGCTCCTTTGAAGAGAGATTGTTGTCAAGAGTCATGCTTCGAAGTATGCTCACAATCAAATCTATTAATTATTGATGCTGACGTAGTTAAATGAGGAGAGATAGAAGAGTTATTGGCCTGCTTTGACTACATGTAAACTCTGACTCATTTCTGATTACATTACCTGACTATTGCTGGACTGTTTTTAGTTTGAAAGTAAAATCATCTGATAAGTGGTTCATAACGCTAGCTAGTCCTTCTGCAAAGGCTCGTAACAAAGGATTATTGAAATTATAAAGTGTCTTAGCTTTAGTCTTGATGGACAAAATTTTGTTGCTCATTTGGACAACTTCCTCAAAATAAGTTTTTAATGTTTGAGTACTGAGATGTAAGAGTTGAGTGGCTTGGGAGGAAGACTGAAACATTGGTTTGTCTTTTGAGTTATGTAGCTCGAAATGTAGTGAAGGCATACCAAGAAGCATGTGGAGTATACTAACCAGAAGATTACGTTCAGACGTGATAATTTCATAGGCATGAATGGTCAGTTTTTGTTTGGCTGAGTTAAGTTGCGAAAGACAGCTGGATTAGTATATTTCTTTGGCGAACATTCCAATTCAAAAAATATCAATTCAAAACAATGATTTGCACCTGGATATTCTTCAAAGGATGTTAAAATTAAAAATGCTTATTTGCCCATCAAATATCACTTGGCTAATATATGTTATTTATCAATAGCATTCATAATGGAGGGCGCATCGCAAGAGGAACAATTACTCAATCAAATATTAATCATCACTGATGGCAAGCAACAACTAAACTAGCATAATGTTCAGGAGGTCAATACTCTTATGGAAAAACTTAAAATAGTCTATGCTAGCAAGGAGCTATCAATACCCGCATCGGCTCTTACGCCCATGGATCCCAATACTCTTAATAATTTCCTCAATACTTAGACAGGCAAAACATAAACTAGGTTCAAAAAAAATAGAGTGAAACTGAATCTGATGCAAATTGCCTATCAAGCTCTAAGTGACTCATACCTTGCTGATCTAAAAACTCATTAAAAAGTTCACAACGATGATAAGAAAATAGGCCATTCGATGTACAGCAACAATAAATGATTGGTATATCGCAGTTATTCTTTTTATACAATTGTCGAATCATAGATAATTATAATCATGGGATCAGCATTAGCTGGGTAAGTTTGGACTCGAATTCCTTCAAATGGCTCAGGTCTAGTTCTACGGGTGGATATTATAAAATGACTTCAAGTTTAGACATCTTTTCGAAGTGTTCCAATCGATAAAAATCATCAATCAGCAAACTGTTGAGTTGATAGTAGGTGATAATAAAATCCAGCAGCAGCAAATCTGTCTTATACTTAAATGGCGTTTCTATTTAGTACTTCTCCTTCGTTGGATATTATTTAATTATTTTGGCCCATATCTTCTTAATCTACTCCACTGAAGCTTTTATTGCCACCATGCAGTTGTATTCTGATAGCATAAAATTATCGTTCAGGATGCTTGTCCAATTGTTTGTATTGTTTGTACTGTTTATAATATTCAATTTCTACATTAATCGCTTGTATCCACTTTTTGTTTTTTAGTAGCGAACCTCATATTGTTTGAGGATCTCCCTGAATTTGTTGGCTCGGTCTTTTTCCTATACAAACTCTCGCCAGTTATTAAATCCGAAATCACTCTCATTGTGGTGAAGTGAATTCTTCAGTGATTCGTACTGAGCAGCTAGTTGCCTGACAATAATAAATTTCAGCAAGAAGACAGAGTTATCCTCGGGATAATTGATTAATCTTTCAATCAACCGGAATAAATACCGCAGCCAATTGAATTGGCAAGATAGTTGCCTTTCCACCTTATTTAAATTGGTCTGCATGTTATCTTTTTTATCCTTTTGCTAGTTTAAGTTTAACTCCGCCAGATTGGCGATCAGTCCCATACCATACTTCTAAGGCATAAATAATTATTTTTTTGAAATTCTTTGAATGAATGGGTGTGCGTTTATCTCCTAATAGTTTAATCGAATTTATTTTGTTGTGAGAGTTCGCTTCAAAAATTATTTTATGTCCTCGCTTAATTATTTGTTTATGATGAATGGTTTCGTCATTTTGTCCAACAACTAAGTTTTGTTCGTGAAATCCCAAGGGAAATTGCCATGTAGAAGCACATATAAAATCATACCCAAAGACCATATATCACTCTTATGATTGAAGATTCCCTCCTTCATACTTTCAGGGCTTTGAAATGGGTTATACTTTGCCTACTTTTTAACTTCCTTCCCAACTTTTCTGCAATTGCTGAAGCCGCTGATCTTGATGATATTATCTTTGATGAGGAGGCACGATGGTTTTAAATTACCATGAACAAATTTTTATTCCGAAAGGTACCGAAATCCATTGATGACATCTCTAAAAATAGTGATAGCTTCCGCTTCTTTAAAACTTCCACGGTAGCTGAGTCTATTTTTAAGGTCTCCTTGATCACAAAATTCGGTGATGATGTAGCAGTTGTTGACTGTGCTGTAGATATCGTAGCATTGTATAATATTTGGGTGCTTCAGTTTTTTTAATGCTTCTGTTTCAATGTTAAGTATCTACTTCGTGAAATCAGGCTCGCGATTACGGAGATCGACCACCGTAATCACAACTTTATCTTCAGTCAACTCATTGACTCCTTTAAAAATATTCCCCTTGACATCCAAATCGAGGTGGTCGTTGAGTCCGTATGAATAGTTCTCTATCTTCTTCCGCATTTCGTTTCTCATTCTCTAAATTAGAAATATCAAAATATATTTTAAATTCATTCACATGATTTTTGTATTTTATTTATGATATAGAGCAGATCAAACTCTTTAGATTACTGTCTTTGTTTACAGGTAGTTATTTAGACCTTATTCGCCCAACTCACGACCAATACCGGAATCTTTGTAACCACCAAAAGGAGCCATTGCGGAAAAGGCATTGTAGCAGTTCACATAAACTGTTCCAGCTCTGAGATGTTTGATCAAATAATTGGCTTCCGAATGGCTTTCAGTCATAACACCGGCACCCAACCCATAGCTAGTATTGTTAGCTCGATGGATAACTTCATCTAAATCATCGAATTTGGTGATGCATTTAACTGGACCAAAAATCTCCTCCTTAGCGATGGTCATTTCATCCTTGACATCAGCAAATACGGTTGGCTCAACAAACCACCCTTTCTCTCCCCACCTTTTTCCGCCTGTAAGCTGCTTGGCTCCCTCCTTTTTGCCAATTGCAATATAGTTAAGCACTTTATCCATTTGCTCTTTACTCACTAGTGGGCCTTGGCCAGTGCTTGTCTCAAGGGATGGTCCAAGTTTAATTTTAGATGCCAGCTTTGCGGATTCTTCCACAAAGCGATCATAGATGGATGAGTGGACAAAGGTTCTAGAGCCAGCAATGCAGCATTGTCCAGCATTGAAAAACAAACTAAGGTTAGCTTGATTGATAGCCTTATCAAAATCGGCATTTTTTGTGATGATGTTAGCAGATTTACCACCAAGTTCAAGTGTCACTCTTTTGAGGTTAGTTTAGTGGGAGTTTCTCATAATATCGTAGCCAACTTCGGTTGATCCAGTGAATGCCACTTTGTCAATTCCTCTGTGTCGAGCCAAATGAGCTCCAATATCTCCATAGCCCGAAACAATGTTAACAACTCCTGCAGGAATACCAGCTTCATTTATAAGTTAGGCTATTCTTAAAGCTGACAAGGGAGTTTGCTCGGCTGTTTTCATAACAACAGTGCAACCTGCTGCCAATGCGGGAGCTAATTTCCATGCTTGCATGAGAAGGGGGAAATTCCAAGGGATAATTTGTCCAATAACTCCCACTGGCTCTCTTCTTGTTGATAGATTGAAGGGTCCATCCATTGGGCTGGTATGTCCTTTAATCTTATCTACCCATCCAGCATAGTATCTGTAACACCTGTGCGTTAAAGGTAGATCAGCGGCCTTTGCAATTTCCACTGGCTTACCATTGTTCACAGCCTCAATAGCTGCCAATTCATCAGAGTGTTTCTCAATGAGATCAGCCAGTTTGAAGATGCACCGAGACCGATCATAGGGATCCATTCTTGCCCAGGGACCTTTCTCAAAGGCTTCTCGAGCGGCTTTGACTGCAATGTCAATGTCCAAAGAAGAACCCTTTTGGATGGTGGCCAAAACAGATTAGTCGCATGGATTGATGACATCAAAGGTCTGATTTTTAGCACTGTCCACGAACTTCCCGTTTATGAAGAGTTGTTTGACGAATCTTAACTTGGAAATGCTCATAAATTAATTGCAACATATCTTTACATTCAGTAGATAAAAGGTTCGAAGTGAGAAAAGAATATATTTTCGAATTGAGACCACGATCAAGGAAATTAGGAATGTAAAAAGATGTCAAACTGTAATCGAGAAGTAATTTATAGATAACAGTTTTAATTAAGTCGTATAATTCGAAACTTTGGATATTATAGCTTATCTTCTGTTAAAATTTTAAATGATTGATTGATTGATATTCTTCTTTTATGCTCATTCTAATTCAGAATATAGGGCAAATTGTTGAGGGTTAAGCCACTTTGATATTAATTTGATGATTTTAATTAGTTATGAGGTTCTAATTTGTAGTTATATTAGTTAAGGTCAAGATAACGATTTAATAGATCATTGATAATAAATAATAATTACTATGAATTTGAGCTACGATGAGGTAGTTAGAAGATCCAATATCAACTATTCACCTTCAAAAGAGACACATAAATTTACACAATCTCCCAGATTCCTTCAGCCGCAACCAGTGTTCGTAAGTAATAATATAGATGCACTCGAGATTCATATGATCTCACTCCCTTAATGATGAGCTCACGTATTCAACGCAAGGACAAGGACATCCCTCAATCATAACGATTTATTAATCGAACTGATCTCACGCCCAGTCCTTGTACTTATAACCAACTATCATCATTTAATTTAAAGAAAATTGCCAAAAATGGACCGTGCCTAGACCAAGCCAAAAGGGTTATTTTTGTCGATACAATGCACATACCAGGACCAGGAACTTATAGCCCAAAGCATGTTTCATAAAAGCATCTTTTTATGACAATGAGTCCTCGATCGAAAACTCGCAAATAAAAAGGGGTACGTTTAAAATTATTAAGTCTCTAGGACCAGGTCAATATTCAATCTAAAAATACGACGCTTTCAATGTTACAAACTTAAGAAATAATTACTCAAAATACTCAAATATAAAACAAAACAAAATAGGAAAAGAGGCTCGGTTTAATGAAAATAAAACTACTGAAGCCTTTCCTGGGCCAGGACAATGTAGAAATCTTTATATTTAGATTTGAATTCAACCAAAAAATCCAATGAAAAAGGAATATACTCCTTTGGCAGAGAAAAACGAAGCCCAAGTTTTCTAAAATAGAGCATTACCCCCGGTCCGGGCAATTAGTAAAGAATAATTGATTTAGTAAATAATTTTCTGAATTTGCTGACCGTCGAAAGCACTTAATCGATAACTTACGAAAGATGTAGCAAATGGTGGGAAATAAAGTTGTGAGAAAGTGATATTATATGATAAATTTTGTTGAGTAACGTAATAAATAGAATGAGAGTCAAAAAAATTACATTTTGGTCATCTATAGCTTTAACGGGCCTTCATTATTAAGTCTAAGCTATTTAATTGTTGTGCTCATATTTGTTATCAACTTTTTATTCGCAAATATTTGTAGACTTTCATTTTATAGAAGTTTTAACTGCTTGCGGATCAGCTGATAGATTTCATATACATGAACCGAGTTTTAAGTCATAAACCTAGATAAATAATTTATTACTCTGCGATAAATTGAGTTGGAGGATTAGAGTATGAAATTACAGTATTTAATATGTACTCCTTTCGGAAGTATATTCTAACGTTTACGTAGTTAGGCGATTTCAAACAGTTTTCTTTCTTTTTCAGGCGAAGCTACTTTGCTTTGTTGAGTCTGCTCTCTATATCCTCAGATAAACCACTCATTTATTATAATAACTCTTATACTTACAATCAACTATCTCGGCCTTTCCCTAATATAGAAGTAAAGCAGATAATTCAAGTTATTAATGTCTAACTTTGACTATATGCTCAAAAATATAGAATGCTATGCGCTTCAAAGGGATAATAAATAAAATTTACTAACTATAGTAATGACCAAATCACTCATCTTCAGAGAAGAGCCCGTTAAATTCATGAAAGAATTCACTTCCGTAAATCCTTCTATATCTGATTATAAAAAAACTGGCCTTACACTCCACCACGCTCGCTCTTTCAACAGGATCTTATTTGAGCAGATGATTAATAAACGACTATGCGGTTGGTGTGATTTCTGGAGGATAGAGTACCTCCCAGTTCCATTTTACTTTTCTTTTTGAGCCCATCAACTTCCAGTTGTTTATTTCGTGTTTAAAGGGAGGGAAGCCAGCCAAAAGCTAAAAAGCTAGTACTCCAGTACTCCATAAATCTACACTTTCGTTATACTATCCAACATCTTTCATTTCAGGGGAAACATAATCCAACGTCCCACAAAATGTATTTTTCATTTGGTTATCGATGGTGCATGCCCACCCCAAATCGCATATCTTTATTGTTTACTGAATTAATCTATTAGTACCCCGAGGCATATAACAATATTTTCAGGTTTAATATCTCGATGAATGACTTTTTTTCGATGCATATACGCGATAGCATCTAGAACCTGGTCTATAGATTGGCTAACGAACTCCTCAGTGCTTTTGAGTTTATCCATAAGTGTTCCATCATTTGCGCATTCCATCATTAAAAAGATATGATACTCATCATCAAAATGGCCGTATAGTTTAATGATATTGGGATGATCAAGACGATAATGTATCTTTAGCTCAGTGGCAAATTGCTCCTACATGTTGTAATCGCGAATAGTAGATTTAAATATCTTCTTAATTGCACACATGAAACCAGTCAATTTATGAACACAAAGGTAAACGTCTCCAAATTTGCCTGATCCAATGCATTTACCAAGATGAAAATCAGTGATATGCATCTTTGATATCTAAGAGAAGGCCATCAATGGTGTTTGTTCAGGAATTTCTTAAAAATGATCAAAAGGATCAATAATTATTGAATTTTGTGTGTGTTAATTTAAGGGAAGACCACAATTATTATTGCATTCTTTTTTTACACTCTTTTCGCTCGAGGGGTTTGATTCTTACATTTTTGTTTGATTTTATTTATTATCCTCCTCAATTAACGCCGACGAATAGAATAATGTTTCCACTTACTTATGGATAAATTCCACTTCAATGCAGGGTTCTGATTTTGGTTTTTGTAGAGCATAAGAGAATTCCTCTTTTATCTTTTCAATCTTAGAAAACAAGATGTCAATTGTCGATGAAATTGATGTCAACGTTTTGCTGTTTGATTCATCAAATAATTAAATCTAGTGACTTGGACAGCTTTAACTCACTACCTTGCGAAGGGGAGTTAAGTTTTGTATCGGTTCAAAATAAGGTAATGGCTCAGGTATTTTGAAGGAGAAGTTAGGCCCAGTATAGGGTTCGACGAAATTTGGCTTTTATTTCGTTTCAGAGGAAGGAGGACTCTCAGTTTCCTTGAATGGTTTGATTGCGTAAAGCTTCTCATAAAACTCTAATGAGCTTTAACTCATAAACGATCAGTTAAGAATATTGTTAAATCAAAAATAAATCAATATACTAATACCCTCAGCAACAAACAAATTAAGTAGCTCTAAATTGAAGCAAATCACATCATTAATTCGTCTTAATAGTTCAGTTCGTATTATTTAAGGAGATCATTGACTCGGTTATCAAGCTCACCGCCCACCAATTTACCATCTTTCATTAATTTCACAAAAATTTTCATCTCTGTTAGCATTTGTTTGTCAAGTTAGAGGCGTTAGTTAGTAAGCTGGTTGACTTTTTGTTGTAGGAATGGATATAATTATTTACTGTTTTTCTTGAAACCTACTCCATGACTAAAACAATATGTACTTTCTGTAAATATGAGGTCCTTCTCTCTGATTTTTCTCATAACATCTTTTATATTGACTATTTAGTCTGCTATTTTTTTGCGGTTGTCGGATAGCAGCAGAACTTAATTTTCAGTTTTGATTATTGTTGAAGTGATTTCTTTATTTTTCATTGAAATTATTATGAATAAACTAAACAATACCTTCTGACATGATAGCAAATAATAATCATATGAATCATTTTTTCAGATTTTTGTTTTGGCTTTTATCCATATTGATATTTCAAATATTCAATGAGCTCATTAAATTTCAAATATAGTGGAAATTTTAAGCTATCAAACAACAGCCAATAATATTTAATAGGCAAAAGAAATTATTTAATTTTAAATCCAATCATTACCAGTTATAATTTTGCAGTTAGGTGTAATATTCTTAATTCATCAATATGAATATGTCTCAAAATAGCGATGCCTTCAGTATCGTTAAAAATCAAATCCTCAAACAAAAATACGAATGTATTAATATGTGCATGAAATAAACAGAAAAAAGAGTTAAAGACATCAAGAAAAAGAATATTCAATTAAGATAGATGATCGCTCACAAGGAGCAAGAGAATATCAATTTTCAAAATATTGTTTCACTTTAGATTGAATAGAATTTAAAGAAATATCAAGATTAATAAAGAGATAAACTTCATAGACTCGAGTAACTGAAAAGACTCATACAATAGTATAAATTTCTTTGTGGAGAATCAATAAAATACAAGTCAGTTCGGTCCCAAGTGAAGTATCAAAGTAATAAAACAGAAACAATTAATCCACATATGGAGCAATCTTCTCGATAAAATTCCTTCTTGAATAATTTAAATACTTCATAGAGCTAAAACACCAATAACTTGAGTTTCGTGAGAAATAAATCCTATACAAAGATAAAGACCAAAATATATTGCTAGGAATGTGAGGTTGAGTACAAACCTAACGAATACTATAGGCACATGCAGGAGTATCATAATTAAAACTATGCTTCTCGACCGCAAATAGTTACAAACAGAACAAAGTAAAATCCCAATGGCAAATTGAGTGGATATAATACTATGAGGAATTGATATATTTGCATTTATTAATAATTATTTATTAAAATATCATTTGTTTTTTTCTTTCTCGCTCTTCCAGGCCGTTATATTATCGTGCATCAACTGCATTATGGTTACCGAATCGATATACTTTGCCTCTTCGAGATCGCTGATGTTTTCTAAAGCTGAATTGAAACCTTCCTCGCATGTTTCGATGGCTTTTGGCAAGGAGATCATAATTTCATAATAGAAAACGCTGAGATTTAAGTAGATGGCTAATCTCTTGGCATCATAAGTTTGAATTTAAGATTATTTTTTTTATTTTGCATCTTTCTTCTCCTACAACTTAAACTCTTCTATTCCTTTTTTATAGGTGCTTTAACACTCCTTCTGAAATTTTTTTAATCTAAATTAACTCATGCTTACTCATCTGAATCTTTTGAAATTTCACAGAGATAACGATGAAAATCTCCTCTCATTTTATACAACTCTAATTTGATAGATAACTTCAATTTTTATACCTTAAAGATGCTGTCTATGATGGAGATAACCTACTGGCATATCTCTCTGATTTATTTTTCAATATTTTATTTATAGTATTGAATAATGGCTGAAGATCTATTTTTTGTGTTGGCTTCCTTAGCATAGAGTATTTATAAGGCTCTCCAAGCGGTTCTCCTTGAGTTTATTTTGCATTTATAGGCATTGCAAAACAGTCGTATTTCCTCTTAATGGAAGGTTGCCTTTTCAGAGCGTATCATTTTAATGGCATCTCGAATAAATTTCACCATATCCTCATACCTCTATGTTTGCTAAGCAATTTTAGCAGAATTTATATGATCTTGGATATCCTTAATCATTTTATTATAAATAATTTAAATGCCATGCAATTGTTAGAGGAAATAATGGTACAATTAGTAGATATTAAGAAGGGAACACACCATTACTTTATTGAAGGAAATGAACCAAAAATAAATATAGTCACACTAGAGAAGAATGAAGGAGGTAAATGAAACTATTAACGAATATACGAGAGAAAAACATCTTTAATGCGAGAGGTACACAACTGAGATTTAACGATTGAGGAAGAAGGTTGATCATTATAAGTTGAAATGCTGTAAATTGAACGAGAAAATTAAGGAAAATTCTGATTTAGTCAAAGTCTTGATGGATAAAAAACTGAGTCTTTAGGCTGAAATAATCAGATGCAGAGAGGATCTCGGTAGATAAAGAGATAAGCAGGTTGAAACAACCAGATACAAGAGTGAAATGAAGCAAATAATTTCATTGCAATAAATATAAAATGAAGAGCTAATAAAGCAATGTGCTCATATGAAACAAGAAATATAATATTTGAGGAAATAGATCGAAGAGATGAGTGAAATTAGGGACAAGTTTATTAATGTTGAAAATATTTCAGATGAGCAGTATAAAAATTAGCTTACTTTACTCAAGGGCAAACTCGAATATTAATTTTGCAAGAGTACAAATGACATTCTAAATTAAATTACTGGAAATGAGCTGAATGAAACAGCTAATTATATTAAAAAGAGAGATTAGAATAGATAAATGAACCAAAATCCATATTTAACCAAAGATAATTACGATCATGAAGAATTGCAAAAAATATCCAATTATATTGATTATGGTTTTCATTACTTCTCGTTGAACAATAATGAATTGAAATTACCTTAGAGCATAAGGATATTTAAATTCATTTCATCTGTTATACAATAAAGGCTGGATGTATAAAAATAATTGGAGCAGCAAAGATAAACAACGAGCTCCATTTCAACTGAACTTAAAGAGCAAATATTATCATTAGAGGAGCAATATAAAGACATGAATCGTAAAATATTTGCCAGTAGATAGACACAAACTATGGATAATTCTAAAATTGCCGATGTTATCAATATAAATTCTCAGCTGAAATTAAAGATCTATGAATTACACAATATGGTTGTTCTTCTTTCCAATTTTGCAACATTTACTATTAAATTTCTCGAAGTCCACCATTAGAAGTAAGGTTATTATCATTTTACTGAAAAAATGCTTTATAGAAAAGTGGTGAGAAGACCAATAAATATCTTGAGAAAAATAGCTATGTCAGTGCTATTCATTGAAATTCTAAGTAAAAAGACGAGAAGAGTCAAAAGAATAAACCTTTAACCCAATGTATCACGAGAAAATATAAAGAATTATGTTTCAAGTCAGTATCTACAAAGATATTTTTATAATTTCTTCCTTTCTTTAAAGAGAAACAACAACATTAAAAACCATAAAATCGATCAAATATTAAAATAAAAATTTTAGTTTTGTTCGGAGATTAAATTAATTGAAATCATTAATCAAGAACTATTGAATTAAGGGAAAACATAAAACAAATTTGGAGACCTTTTTAATCGATTCCAATTCGAAATGGAGCATAGATTAGAATCGTCCCTCTGATCACTTTATTATAATATTTAATAAAAATATTCTTTAATAAATATAAAGAAAGACTTAATTTACTTAATAGATGACACCCATTGGATAGTATAAGGGATGTTTCAACTTTTTTGATGTATCTGTTTCTACATGATGTATTAATTTAGTGAAACTCGTCATGTGGATCTACTACCTTATTACCTCGGAATTATTATTATTAAAATATACTATCTGCAATTAAATTATCTTCACTTTATGATATTGATACAGATCAAATTCTTTATATTACGGTCTTTGTTTAGAGGTAGCTATCTAGACCTTATTCACCCATCTAACGACCAATGCCTGAATCTTTAAAACCACCAAAAGGAGCCGAAGCGCCAACATCAGCGTAAGAGTTTACAAAAACTGTTCCAGCTCGAAGATGTTTGATCAAATAATTGATTTCAGAATGATTTTCACTCATAACACCGGCTGCTAATCCATAGCTAGTATTGTTAGCTCGATGGATAACTTCATCTAAATCGTCAAATTTAATGATAGATTGAACTGGGCCGAAAATCTCCTCCTTAGCGATGGTCATTTCATCCTTGACATCAGCAAATACGGTCGGCTCAACAAACCACCCTTTCTCTCCCCACCTTTTTCCGCCTGTAAGCTGTTTGGCTCCCTCCTTTTTTCCAATTGCAATATAGTTAAGCACTTTATCCATTTGCTCCTTGCTCACCAGTGGGCCTTGATCAGTGCTTGTATCAAGGGATGGTCCAAGTTTAATTTTAGAGGCCAGCTTTACGGATTATTCTACAAAACGATCATAGATGGATGAGTGGACAAAGGTTCTAGAAGCAGCAAAACATATTTGTCCAGCATTCAAAAACACTGCAAAACTAGCTTGATTCACGGCTTTATCAAAATCAGCATTTTTTGTGATGATGTTAGCAGATTTACCGCCAAGCTCAAGTGTCACTCTTTTGAGGTTGTTTTCATGGGAGTTTCTCATAATATCGTAGCCAACTTATGTTGATCCAGTGAATGTCACTTTGTCAATTCCTCTGTGTCGAGCCAAATGAGCTCCAATATCTCCATAGCCCGAAACAATGTTAACCACTCCTGCTGGAATACCAGCTTCTTGGATAAGTTAGGCTATTCTTAAAGCTGACAAGGGAGTTTGCTCGGCTGTTTTCATAACAACAGTGCAACCTGCTGCCAATGCGGGAGCTAATTTCCATGCTTGCATTATAAGGGGAACATTCCAAGGGATAATTTGTCCAATAACTCCAACTGGCTCTTTTCGTGTAGAAAGATTAAAGGGTCCATCCATTGGGCTGGTATGTCCTTTAATCTTATCCACCCATCCAGCAAAGTATCTGTAGCATTTGTATGCCATAGGCAGATCGAAAGCCTTTGCAATTTTCACTGGCTTACCATTGTTCACAGCCTCAATAGCTGCCAATTCATCAGAGTGTTTCTCAATGAGATCAGCCAGTTTAAAGATGCACCGAGACCGATCATAGGGATCCATTCTTGCCCAGGGACCTTTCTCAAAGGCCTCTCGAGCGGCTTTGACTGCAATGTCAATGTCCAAAGAAGAGCCCTTTTGGATGGTGGCCAAAACAGATTAGTCGCATGGATTGATGACATCAAAGGTCTGATTTTTAGCACTGTCCACGAACTTCCCGTTTATGAAGAGTTGTTTGACGAATCTTAATTTGGAAATGCTCATAAATTAATAAACATATATCTTTCCATTCAGCAAATAACAGAAATGGAATTAAAAAGGATATTTTAAAATGCATGAATAAAAATGAATTAGCATAATCTTCTCTTTATAAATAAAGCAATTTGAAAAAAATAAACAAAAAATGCATTTGATTGTTTAATATCAAGATTCAGTATATTAGTAGTGAGACTATTGAATTGAAGAAATATATACAATACATTTGGTGACCTTTCAATCGATTAGAATGGGAAAAGAAGCATAAATTAGCTTTGTTTTTATAATTGTTGTTTTCATCGCATTTAATAAAAAATTTCTTTAATAAAATACAAGGAGGAGCATATATTTTTTTCAAAGATAAAATACTCGTGATAATAATTCTATCAATGAGAAAATTATTAAAAATTGACGTATTGCTGCAAAGATAATAATCCAAATAAAGGAAGGAACATTATATGCATAAATAGGGTGTAAGCTTTGATTTGATAACGTAAAATCAAATCAATATCGTCATTATTACAACATAATTATAAAATACAGTTTGACAACAATGACCATCCACATGCAAGACGACACACAGGCTCATTTCATCACTGGTCTCAAAGAGGAGTTACAAGTTATCATCAACAGAGAAAGGTATCAACTCAACTAAAGTGAACTCAGATAGATGGGAGCTTCCTTTTTATTGGATATCAACAATAAATTCAGCAATTAAAACGAACTAATCAAAAATATAGCAGTCAAATGGAGTAATATTTGTTCGATTTAGACAGCTTCTTAGATAGTTGGAAACAAATGAGATAAGACTATGAAGAACAAATTGCAGAATTAAATGACGAACTTTAGTACAAATCTATGTCTATGGATAATCTTCAAGAAGTCCTCAATCACCTCGAAGTACCCAAACATTAATAAAGAAAAAAATTAAGGCCCATGAGTAGTAGTATTAAAAACTAAAGCATTAATATACAAAGGTGAATGATAGGCTTTAAAATCAGGAAAAGGAGTTTAAATACTAAAAGAATGGATTGATTAATTCTTTAAAGGACATTGAGTGGTAGCAAGAGAACGACAAAAATCTAATTTCAAAAATGTCAAATTAAAAATAGATTTTGTTTGACCAAATTAAGCATGAGAGAAGTATTTATTTATTTAATTGAGGTATTAACAAATAACAGTTATAGTAAATAGAAAATCTCAGGAGTCTTCTTGAAATTAACTAGAAAACTATTAAAAACGATGAGCAGAAATGGAATGATCTGAACAGATACAATATTAGTTTAGAGGAAACTCTTGAAGAGAAGATGGAATTCATAAAGAGATTATAAAATGAGATAAAAACTTATAAAAATAGCTGTTAAACTGAGAACATTGCGTCTCTAGACACTTACCTTTAAAACGACATTGAATTTTAATCACAGTTTGGATAAAGTATGAAGAAAAATATCAGACTAGAAGATGATATGCCTTTCAATGAAAATTTTACTAGTTATGAATCGTAATTCAGCAGTATGTAACGGCAGCATAATGGAGAACCTTTGAGTCCTATTCGAAAAATGAATCTAGATCCTTATTTCTCTCATTTCATTCTCGTATTTTAAAGTTTATTTAGACTTCTCAGTCGGTGAAGATCAAGGAGGATTGTGAATAGCTGCTAAACATTGATATTAAACCGTACTATAAATAAATTATTGAAAAGAGAATTCCCATGCATCTTTGGGACCAGTGGATCAGAAATCGCTTGCGGTAATTACTGAAGAAAATCAAAGCAACTTCCATGGAAGATGATGACGAATAATGATATTCATTTTATTTTTATGTTTAAGATATTAAGAATTACAAGTTATATTTTTATTTAGTTTAATGGCTTAAAGCGATAAAAAAATTAAAAGAGGCAGGGCTGTGAGTGCCAAGCCAAGTGCTGAGAAAAACAGACCGCTTTCTGGAAACTCGAGGAATATTAATAAGATAGAGTTTATTGAGAACATGTATGGAGGCATATTGGCAAACAAACGAATGAGTGAAAGAAACTGCTTCAAAATCAGTGGAAATGGCGATGAATTTCATTTGTGCAAAACTGGTTACACCAAAATTTTTAAGGAAAAATAGCAGCTTTTATAAGAAAATATGCAGCTGAAGACTGAGATAAATAAACTTTTAGAAAAATTAAGTCTACAAAAAGGTAAAATAGAAGATATGCGACTCAAGTTAAATGAAGAAACAAAAAATATTGGTGTTCAATTCTAAAAATAGGCGTATTGGAGTGGTAGTAATGTCAACATGGTTCGAGGTTTAAAAGTTTAATATTGGAAGATGAAAGAAAGTACAATTATTTTAATTAAGAATATTAATAGAAGTGTTGTCAATATGATAAGTTGACTCAATAATTGAAACTGTCAAAACCAAAAGAGGACGCTAAATATATTGCTGCATTGTAAACTGAAAATGAGCGATTGAAAAAGCGTTTGTCGTAATCTTACGAGGAGGTAAAACAACTGCAGCATAATACTATAACAACTCTTGTCGAGTAATAATTGTAAGTCCATAAAAAGCTAAAGTTATAACTTCAAGAATAAAATTAAAGGTTGAATGAATATTTGAGTCAAATTAAGAGTAAGCTAAAGATTGTGCAGAATAGTGTTGAAGAAAAAGATAAAAAGATTAAATTTTTAGATAAATTACTGATTGAGAAAGGCAATTTGGAGCATGGAGCTCTTCGAAAAATAAAACAAATGGAAAAGGAAAAGCTAGATATGATAAATGAACTCAATTAATTAAAAAAATAAAAAGATAATCTCTGTTATTTCTTTGATAGTTAGGTTAAAAAATTAAAGGGAAGCAATGACAAAATATTTAATACTGAAATAAACATATTTAATAATCAACTTGCTGAGAAGTCTGATAGAATCAATAAATTGTAACATTAAATCGCATATCTCACAACCCTATATAGCAATTGGAAACCCTTAGACGATATAAATTGCAATATGTTTCTCCTTGGTAGCAAATAATAAAGTTAAAAAGATATCGTTCTCGAATATTCTATGAATTCGACTGTGATCAAATATAACGCAAGCAGGCATAATTCAAAGATACCTTCGCAACAACAATAATAAGAAGAGTGTTAAACTAGGAGCATTATTGCAAACAGTCGAAAAGGATCCTTAGATCAGGGATACAGAAATGCGAGCGATATTATGACTAAAAGTATTAATGTCGGAAAGGTTCCTTAAAAAAAGAGAGAGCAATATACAGCCGATAAGAGAAATAATGCATAAGCCACTAGATCGAAAAAGGTTGATTTCAAAGATGTTTCGGATCTCTTTTAAACGCTTAAATACAGATTTATCGGATTTGGCATTTCTATTGAATAGATTCGAAAATATTTCGATTATGCTTAGAAAAATGAATTGACCTAATAAGATAAATCATGGACAAGACAGTACATAACAATGTGTTAGGTAGAAGCCATCCTGAAAAATTAAATATTTGGACTTAAAGATGATGATGCTCGCTTAGTAAGTAGATACTTGATTTAACCCAACGATTGTGAATAGGTGTACTGTGATCCAAACAACTAAAATATTAGATAGATAGTTAAATCTATTATTACAAATCAAGTAGGGTAATATTAATTACCTAAAAATAAAGCAGAAATAGTTACCCGTGGAAATGAACTTATTTCTAAATTGGAAACTAATTTATAAGCTGCTCTGCACTCCACTGCTCCAAGAGGTATAATTTCAAAGCGAAAATTGCTCGAGATATTTAAGGGTATGGGTATATAACTCTCTCCCTAGTAATAGGACTACTTCATTGGCAAGATAATAATAAAATCCGACAATTTATTGAATTTAAAGTACAAAGTTTTATTTGAAAGGTGATTAAAGATAATATCTATCTTAAATATCTTGAGAAACAAATCAAATATTGTTATCATCTTACTGTCTTTTGAAAAATTGATCAGTTACGTTTACAAATTTTTATTTCTTTCCACGGTTGGATTTCTTTGATACTTTCGGAGTTTATTCAGTCTTTTTTAAAGAAGGGTTTATTCCGGGAAATTATTATTCCTTTGATAATTGAAGAGGCTGTTTCGGTGGCGGTAGCTATTACTTTTTTGGGGGTATTTAAATTGGGGATATGAAATGAGATTGAACTGATTAGGAATGAACTCGTAGTATATTTGGATAAAGTTCAGGGAAATCACCCTCATGCAATACCAATGCAGGCTTTTTTTCTTTTTCTTTTTAATTCTATCTATTTCTTGGCACTGGTGGAATATAGGTGCTGAATTAAGGAGGAGATGATTTTGTTTGAATAAGAGAGGGGAAATAATTGACATCCTCTAGTTCACTTGGATTGATGGTTGTTGGTACTTTGATATCGTAGAACTCAGATTCTTACATTTTTTTTAGTTTTTGTAAATATTCCTTTTCCTGTTAATAGACGATTTGCAAGCGTTCAGATTACCTTTCTTCCCTTTCCATTTAATCCTTCTTTTTAATTTTAACGTTCTCAAATTCAGTCTAAAATTATTTATTTTGCTCCTCACTTATTAAATTCTTCATAGAAATAATGATCATATCTATCTCTTGGTTGACAATAATATGGTTAAGGCATTTGTATCTCCTCATAGCCTAAATGTTATATTCCATCTCTTCCCAATAGAGTATTTATTATTATAGGACAAGAGGCAGTTCTTTTAAACTTTTGCGGAGGTATTTGTCGCAAAGAGGATGTAAATATATTAATTTGCCACTAGCCTATTGATAAAAATGAACACTATTAGCTTTTTATTCAGCTGTTGAGAAAATCAACCCATCAACTTTTTTTTAGTTCTTGTGCAACTTATATTCCTTGATTCCCACCTGATTGTTTGCTTTTTATATTTTTTACCAAACCAAATTCACAATCTTCTCCATCTATTTTTTAATTTACTAGTCGTCACAATTGTTTAAGTAGTTCATAATTTAATCTCTCTCTTTAGAAAATATTTCTGCCACCTTCTCACTAGTGATTTTGATTATTTTCGCAAAATCAATATCTTCTTCGTGAGTTGTTGTATTATAAATTTGCTTTTAGCCCTCCTTTTTATATTTGAGACTAAATTTTATTTTATTCTCTTCAATTTATTTGAAAGATCTGTCAAAAATCGGTTGGCAAGTCACTATATTTTCAATGCTATAGGTTTCATTACAAACGGGACAATTATTTGCCTTAAGAGCTTACTTAAAAGATATGTACATTTAAAATGATGCATAAGGATGCAATGCCAGCAGAATACATGCCCGCAACTAGTCATTTGAGGAGCATTAAAATCTTTTTATAGACAAATGGCGCATCTTAGCTGATCTCGACTGTGATAAATAATCTTTTTTATCTTATCCCATTCATTATTCTTAATCCCTTTGAAATTGGGAAGATCGGCTAGTTCGTCGTAAGCGAATGTAGTGGGGTCAATCATGAAATTTAGTCTACCCATGAAGCACTCCTTGCTATTTTCGATTCCGTATCTATATTTATGAATGTCTCACCTGGCAGCTTTATATCTAACTCGTCTGCGAGTATACTCAGTTTAAATTCCTGAGTAAACCTTTGCTTTAAAGCCCAAGTCGGATAGTGGAACATTGACACTATTCTTTTTTGTTCCTTTCTTCTTGCTGCGACTATCTGAATAATCCTCTCCCCTCATTATTATTAAACAAAGAAATATTATCTTACTTAATCAGATTATCATTCATGTATCCTCTAATATTTAAAACAATTTAGATCCTTTATTATAGCAGCAAGAATTGTTGGCTTATTTATTTATTTTATCATTTCAGGAAAAATTCAAAGTGTTAATTGGTTTGCAGACCTCAAGTCGAGGATGATACTTCAAATTATAAATATTTTACAAATTTCTATTATTAACACTTATTCGATCTGTAAAATAACGGGCTTCATAAAATTAATTAGTTTTTCTCAGCGGAATGAAAAATATAAGCAGTGACAAGGCCAGTTTCAGCTATATTCCTTTAGAAAGTAATTAGGGTATGTTGAATCTCGCTGGTGCTGGCAAAAATTCTTCTCAAAAATCATCGAGATCAACTTACATTTCTGATTGTTCAGTAAGTAGGAAAAAGTTAATGATTCCTAAAAGTCAAAAATTAGCACACTTTTTTAACACAAGTAGACCTTAGCATAAATCATATTCAACATCTTCGACTGAGTATATGAATCTTTGCAAGAAAAAGAGTAATCCAGAACAGCATTAATCTCCAAAACAAAAATACAATATAAATACAGATTATTTTGACTCCTATACCCAACATAACTTGAGAGGAAACCTTTAGAAACTACAAGAGACAAAGAGTAAAACTATTAAATTCAATCATGATAAAGCATAGCAATAAATTCAGTATAAAAATTCATAACATGACCGAAACGCCTATGCTTCTTTAACCATTCTTTAAAAAAAGAGATAGAAGTGCTTACCAAAATTAAAAATTCACACAAATCATAGTTTTCCCGGAAAGCCATTAATAAATCCAATATAAAAATTAATGGTAACCAAAGATGAAAAAGTAAAAATGATTGTACCAAAAAATGGCAAACCTCTCATCTCAAACAAACAAAGTAAATAAAGTTGCAAACAACTTTAATATACTTTTGGATTACATTTTTGATAATCAATCTCATTAACCTCTATGAATTCTTTATTACTATTAAATACTAAAGAGAGATTATTTTATTTTGAATATATTGAAGTTTATCTAATCAGTATATAAGTTCAAAAAAATAAGATGTGCAGGCTCATAGGGTATATTGGAGGAATCGTACTTTTCATGGTGTTAGGAATTTAAAAAATAAAAGGATACGAGTATTTTTTTGCTACAGCTATACTCAACCTCATAGCTATTGGATTGGTATTTTTGTTTAGGCTCTTAGCCAAGTATTTTAATGGATTTTGGAGAATTTGGTGTAAGCGTCTACAGAAACAAATTGGTCTAGCAATGGCTTGCTTAAGCCATGTTACTTAATTGCCTGAGTATGAAATAACAACAGTCACGATCGATGGTTATGGCAATAAATCTGTTAATACATCGACCACTTCGAATACATTTATATGGGGCTGCGTCGAATGTGCAGTTTGTGTTTTACTGACTGGAATATCTCCATTGATTGTAGCATTTCTACTCTTTTGCTTTATTGAGGCGATCTACTACGAATGCCAATTTAAAAAATAGGAAAAGGCAAAAAATGAGCAAAAAGAAGAAGAGATTGCTAGACAGTCAGCTAGGATGAGTTTAAATGTGTCCTTTAATAATTCCCCATCATATCCTAAGAATGTTTAAAACATAGAAAACTATAACAATAATTACCTACCAACTTATGTATCACCAGCCTATCCAATGGCTACGACTATGGTAAAAAAAACTTATACGAATACCGTGTATATGCCAAACCAAATGTAAAACTACCCACCTCAATCGAATCCGCAATATCCAGAAATATCTCAGCAGCAATAGATGGTAAACGAGAATATTAATCAAAACGAGTACCATCAAAACGTTGAAATCGAGAGAGTAGATTCTAAACTATCAGTAGAGCAGGTCAACATTCAACTGACCAATATCCAAAATCAGAATTTGTGATTAAAAATTTTGTTATAAACATCTTCTTTTTTTTACTAATTTAACTGTATCGGCTAATTCATATTATTGATGAATTTGTATAGTTTATATACATTTCTAAACGATGTCAGATAAGACTTCGAAGGCAAAAACTTATGAGTATCACTTTAGAAAGATTAACTGCAACTAAAAAGTAATAGAACCTCTCCATTTGGACAAAATACCTGAGAAATTGAAGAATAACGGGAACAAAAGTTTCAATCGAAGTGATAGATGCAAGTTTAAAAGGACGGGAAATTAACATGATTTTGTTAGGTAGAGAACCTTTAGTCATCTTTCTTCGGAAAGGTATAGTCAGCCGCTGACAAAATATACTTTTTCTACTCTTGCCAAGGACAAAAAGATGATTAGAAAATCATGGGATTTGGAAGCTGAAAAATATGTAAGTGATTAAAACACTAACTTCATCAATTAGTAGCAATAGAACTGTTAAAATCTTTTAAAATTCCAAATGAAATTAAAAACCTAAGGATCTGACATTATAGAAAAGTCTAAGCAATAATAGAAAACAATTTATAAATTATTTGAAATGATGGAAGAAAGTGGGATATTAACATCCAACATGTGTCAAAAATAAAATTTAAACTATAACGAATAAAAATAAAAAATAAAGATGGAAAACTCAGTGATGAAAAACCTAATAATGGAGTTAAAGTTTCATTTGATTTAAAAGGACAAACAAATTTCATTTTTCTCACAATAAATCAAAGAGCTATCTGAATAGATTAAATTATATCGAGAGGAAAAGATTAAATCTGAATACATAGTCGGGACCCTAAAGAATACTTTTAATTTATAGATTCAATCAAATATTATGGATGTCCTTATTGACCACTTTGATGATTCATAGTTAATTTTTAAAAAGGAAGATAGTGCATCGACTATTGTTCCCAATTATGATGAATAGTATAAACAAATTTTATTGCTGTTCAAAATTTAACCAGCAGATGAGCACTTCCACTAAAAACTAATTGAATAAATCGATAAACTTAAAAACAGCATATTAGAACTAAAGATTCAGTTGCATTAAAGAATATCAAAAGAAAGTCAGTACTTAAAATTAGAACATCATCTTCAATTTATTTAGGAGGAAAATAGAAGACTTTGCTAATTCAATAATATACTCACTGAAGAACTAGCCAAACACTGCTAAGTCATTCAATAAAATAACGAAGAAATCGAAAGGCTAAATTTATAACGACTCAACCTCAAATTTAGTAGCAGTGCTTACCTTTGATTTGAATGATTCTCCATTATTAATAAATTACCATTTTTCGCATATATTTTAAATTTTACTTTGATGAAAAACTGCCAATAAAATTGATTTTAATTGAAATGACTAAATCTGCTGGCCACAATAATATATTTAATTCAAGTTCAAAAAACGACATCATGAGTCTTACCTTGTCAATGAATCTAGAAAAGCAACAACAACACTTTTTGATGAGAAAGTAAAATCTTGACGAGTTGCAGGAAAAAATTTCGCTTCCATCTATATTCAGAATATCTTAAAAATTAATGGAAATACACACAGACATCAAAGATTTTGAATTAGATGCTTACACAATCGCCATGAGCCAAGAGGCTCACATTTACCACAAATTAATGTATTACTGTGTCCTGTATTTTATTTTTGAGAAAGATAGCAACTAAAAAAGTATATAGGTCTACGAAAAGCTTGTTGCTTACATTATCAACAGCAGTATAGAGTTATAAAAAAAAGCCCTTTAACTTTCTGAAGAGGAAATTAAAACTTATTTACTTAAATTTTTAAATAAACTTTGGGAAGGTCCATTAAAAGATAAATTGATTGTTGAGTAAATGATGAATTTCCCACAAATGGATATTTTACTCACTCAATTATTCATTCAAATGACCGCAGCTTCGGAATTAAAATTTGAAGAAAATGCAAAATCGATATAATAAAATTTACAGAACATTTTAGGATTTCAGTTTTAATTTCTCAGTAAAGAGTTGATTTTATTTCAAGAGTAATTTGAAGTGAAAGTAAAGAATTTGGATACTAATTTTTTCTTTGTAATTACTCATTGTAAAAGATAACAGATTGATTCGATACGAAGATAATATTTTATGGGCTAATAGTAATGTTTTAAGGAGAATAATAATGATAGTCAATATAGTTTGGAAAAGAAAGCATCTATAAAAGAAATTCAACAAACACATTTTCTATCTACTGCATAAAATAATGGTGGAGCATCGTCAGAAAAACAGAAATAAAATAATTTCAAAGGATCCCTCAAAAAATATTTTTAAAAAACATTGCCATTAGCTAGAGCTATTCCTAATTATACTTCAATTCTGAAATCACAAAGTAAAGAACGGTCTCATACTCAAGAAAAGACTTTTGTATCAAAGAATATGGAAGATAACAATAGTACAACAGTGAAAAAACAGTTGACTTTCTAGGAAATTATCAAGCAGGAAAGTAAAAAAGCAAATCGTAAGATGAACTGCTAAATTTTAGTTTAATCTGTGAGAAGTACTATTTTTCAAGAAGAATAGCACTTAAAACCGACTAAAGAATAAAATAAAAATCCAAGTCCAATTTTGTGGAAAAAACTCGAGAAGAATAAAACCCAAACCTGTTTAACTCAACCCCTGTCTCCATCTTCAGTTAAATTAATGGCATCTTTAAGTTCAGGCTGTATTAAAACGACAGCATTTTCAAATTTCAAATCAATGCGAATAAAAGAAGGAAAAAGAAAAATTCCTTCTTTTATCATCGATCGAATGAAAACTAAACTCAGTCATAATTCAAGTCTGCCATAATTTTCAGCGTCAGTACAGCTATTAAAATCAACTAAATGTGCATTACCAAAGATAACGTTTAGTTATTTCATTAATTGATATCGATAGATTACTTTTAAATATTCTCTTGACTCAAATTAAAACAATATTTATTCAAATCCTCTGCTATATTATAATGATTGATGTTAAAATAATTGTGTTTTTATTTATACATAATCTGCGAACCCTTTATTAATAATTCATTGGTTTTATATTGATAAATTACAAGCATTTGTAATGCCACCAAAGCAAATAGTCATGATAATGTAGGACAATTATCCATTCGGAGAATGCTAAAATTGCACCAATTAAAACACCAGAGTTCTCGTTCGTAAAATATACCAAGTAAATTCTCAATAACGATCTAAATTGCTTGAAAAAATGAAAACTCTAAGAAAGCTTAAAAATTAAAATATGATTAAGATTGAATCAGTGTTAGAGGAAGAAGACAGCATCCATTTTCTGTTTTAGTACATTCCCATCAAATTAGAGACTTGGATTTCTAATATCAATGATCAATTCATCGAGAATTTTAGAGACCAAATCATCAAATTTTCAGCTTTCCTGGCAAACAACTTCATCAAAATTGATTTCCAACTCAAAAATATTGGAATGGATCAAAATTATGGAGCCAAATATTTTCTTGATCTTAATTTCGTGGTGGATTCCACCATCAATCGGTAAAAATTAAGATCTAATTACATTCGAGAGATTACCAATATCTTTAAGCCTTATATATCAAGTGAAAATGCCATACAACAACCATTCATTAGCACAAATTAAAAATCCAGCAAAGAGATATCGAAAGTCACTGGCAGTAATAAAGGACAACAAAATACTTCAATTTCTCCTCCCACCAATAAAAAATAGAAAACCTTATAAAAATATTATCAGTAAGTGAATATGAGCGTTGATAGTGAAAGTGATAAAATATTGCAAGAGTTTATGGATGTATTAGACAACGATGAAGCTACCAATGAAGCTCCTTAAACTATCACTCCTCCTTTTGAACTAAAAGTAAAATCTTAAAATCCTCAGTTGTTTAATCAATTTCAGAAGCAAGATAATTCTCAATAACCATTTTCTGTTAATAAAACTAAAAATTACCAGCCAAAATCAAGCAAATTGATAGAGCCAAATACTTAAGTTTACCATACCTCGCCAAGTAAAAATATAACTCCATCATCCCAGAAAAGTTATCAGGTCAATAACAAATTTCAGAGTTTGAAAAATATTCCCTATTAAAGTAACTATATTACAGAAAAATAGAGCGAGTTAAAGTAAATAAGTTAAACAGACAAGGAGGGAATAAATCTTCAAAATCGTATTAAATCGGCTATATAGAAAAGTATGGACGCTATCAAAAAGTTTAAAGCCATTAAGGACAATCCTCAAATATGATTAGTATTTCCTTTAGTTCACAATTTTATTTATATGAATCATTTGAAATACCCTTTTTATGACTAGATTTTTTCATCAAAAAAATAGGATTTATTATTTTTAATTGCTGGTAATTTTTTCTCTTGATATTCTGTTCTATACTGAAAAATAATCATGTGATCTATAGAAAAATATAAATCAAAGTTATAATGTTAACGAGCAAGAAGGAAAGTAGTTAAACTGAAAGCCACCAAATTCGGGTCATATTGACTTTTCATCAATTGAATCTAATCATGAAGTTTCCATGCGATATTGTCTTAGAACTCCGAAACCAGAGCAGTAAATCCTTCCTTATAAAGGCAAAAAAATAAGCTAAACAGCTCCCCGGACGATTTTTCAAAGTGTTTGTGAAATAAATCAAAAGATATAGTTACTATGGGAGTGCCAATTTGACCTCAATCGATCCCAGTATTCTCCATCTTTAGTAAGATTGTTTATAATAAGATAGAAGTATTAGTGGAGGCTCGCTCCAAAAATAGTGCTATTCAGGTTGGAATGTGCACACTAGACGCCACAAAAATAGCCAAAAAAGCTATAGTTCCTTTGAAAAAAAGCAATGATAAGTCCTCTATGTTATCGTATTCCAGTAATTTTTAATTTCTCCATGTTATTTCATAGAAAGAACTTCTTCAAAGTGTGAGATCAAGCGGTAGTATATCCATCCATTCAATCGTCCATCCTTTGCAAAAAATGAAGAGCATGGCCTTTTTACATATGAATGATCACTAAATTAGCCAAAATTCTATCAGTACAATGTCAATGAATCATAACTCTATCTTTTAAAATCAATTCAATGGTTAAAATTAGCAAGTTTATGAATAAAATGAAATACTGAGGGACAAAATTAGGGTCGCATAAAATAAAGAGAAGAAAATGCAACAACAATTAAGAGAGGTTTAGATGAAAAATGAAAAATTAATTCGTGAAATTTGTTAATTTGAAAAATTGAAGGAAAAAATGATTGTGAGCGAAAGAAAAGAGAAAAACTTGCAAAAAGACCTGGAAGAAGCCTGGACAACAAACTAGAAAATGAGCAGAGAGATTATTGAATATAAAGACAGATCAAATGCTTTTGAATTAGTGATTTCTGAAAAAAATAGAATGATATAGGATTTGGAAAATTGCATTTCACAGAAAAGAGAAAATGAAAAGCAGCTTTAATAACAGATTAAAATGCTTTAAAAATAAAAGATGGCCAAAGATCAAAATTATCAGGAATCTTAAAAAAGAGCAACTGATAAGATAAAAATGTTGTAAAGTGAACTTCATCAATTAACATTATGGTAAAGCAGTTTATTGAGTAAATATGAAGGCATTGAAAAGGCAAACCAGCAGATGATATTATAGAAATAAAAGAGTTATAATAAAGATAGAGAGCGGTCAATAAAGATACTGAATCAACGTTCCAAATAAATTAAAAAACTAGAATAAATTGAAAATACATTGAAATAATAGGTTGCCTCGAAACAAAATTAGTTATAAAGATGTTTTTATTAAAATATAAAGTGGCAACATTAAAATAATGCTCTAATGTAACAATTATAGAAATAAAAGTAGAGAATATAAGGGTTAAAATCAAACTATCTTTCCATTCAATAGAAGTGTAAAGAAGCTTAAAAAGAAAGAGAAGGTTTAATTAATTTAAGCAATTAAAATGTATTGGTAATTTAAAAACTAAAGGTTGATCTTGAGGGAACATTAAAAGAAGTTAATCTTAAATAAATAGAGATGCATCGACTTTATTAAAATTAAATTTAACTAAAAATTAAATTATAAAATTAAAGTCACTCTAATTAATTATTGAGAAAGGAAATTCAATCTCTTTCAAAGCAAGTATAATCTAAGAATAAATAAATATAAGATTCTCAAGCTAAATTCAAATAATTAAAAGAATGTTCAAGGATATAGTAATAAAATCTCAAATAAGAAATCAGTAAATTAGCAAGATAAATCGATTAACATCATTTCTAAATATTAAAAGCTGAGGATAAATTATTCAAATCCAAAAAATAAATATAAAATTTGCAATAGGAATTAGAAAAGAAATAGGAAATTTTGTAGAAGATCTAGTCAGATTCAGAAATGATGCAAAAAGAAATATCTTTCTAGCATAATCATAAAAATACTCTATCCAGATAATTTTAAGAAATATCTGTCGATTATTAGTATGCTAAATCATAAATTTACGCACTTTAAGAAGAAAAATATAAGCTTTAATAAAAAATTGAACTGCTGAGTTAAGAGATAAAGCTTAAAGAGCAACAAGCGTAGGCAGCGCTTTAAGATAGTAGACATTTAAGACATAAAGAAATTGAGGATTTAGAGAAGAAATTGCATTGCTAGAAATCTAAAGCACAGCATGCTGAAGCTCAATGCTCATAATTGAGAATAATGCTTCAATAGGCAAAAGAGGTTGTATAAAAAAAATCATGGTAAATCCAAAGAATTCATCAATAGCGATAAAAGTTAAAATTAGATTATGAAGATGAGCTGGAAAGTATAGCAAGCATAATATAAAAAAATCAATAAAAAAATGATTAGATTGTCGCTTAGCACAGGTATTAAATAAATCAACTAAAAAAGCAAATATAAGACTTGGCGCAAGAATGTATGGAACTGAATAACACAATTCAGACGAGGAA
>Ga0302185_10000566_pt1 | contig 28347 bp, 35 predicted proteins | sample II_Bog_E1_1_FD_200231 | JGI IMG/M metagenome (GOLD analysis project Ga0302185, IMG submission 200231) | Peat permafrost microbial communities from Stordalen Mire near Abisko, Sweden - II_Bog_E1_2 | ecosystem: Environmental > Terrestrial > Soil > Wetlands > Peat | place: Sweden: Abisko... | reverse complement strand
GATATCCTTCAATAATACAACACATCGTTTTTCTATTAATTAACATTATTCCCCTTTCCGACAGACTTTATTTATTTATCGATTGATGATAAATTATATTCAAAGAGAAATCATATGAAGGGAAGATTAACAAATCTTCTCTCTGATTCTGCGAACAATTTGCCCAATTACAAATCATAAAAACAATAGTTGAGGCTTATATTGGTAAAATTCACATGGCAATGTATATCATCTTCACATAAGAAGTTTTGGTTTGTCCCCTTTTTCATGATGCTTTTTAAAAAACTGATGATTTATCAGTTCCTTTATTGAGGCCCTATCATTTGGATTTTTTTGAAGACAACGGTCCAAAAAATCTCGAACTTATAGAGAAACTGACATAGATGCAGGTATTTTTATTTAATCTTTGACTATTTTAATCAGCTCCTCTTATTTGGTGATTTTAAAAGGATTTTCTCCTACTGCCATTTCGTACATCATAATTCCAATTGACCAAATATCGATTTTTTAGTCATATTCTCTTCCTTTCAGGATCTAAGGGCAAACATAAAGAGGAGTTCCACAAAAAGTGGTTCTCAGTTTATTGTCTTGATGAACTGACCATCCGAAATCGCACAGCTTAATGATATTCTAAATAAAAAAGGCTTTACATCGTGGATAACAATATTCTCTGGCTTGATGTCTCGATGAATTATCCTCAAAGAGTGAATTTCTTTGACAGCTTCGCACAATTGTTTCATAATATGAGCTATTTTTGACTCGGGTAAAGGGCAAGATTATTAAAGGAGATGATAAAGCTGTCCTCCCGTTCCAACTTCTAAAATGATGTAAATATTGTTTTTATCATCAAAGCATCCATACATCTTGATTATATTAGGATGATTTAAAAACATTTGGATCTTGACTTCTCTTAAAAACTGATCTGTAATTTATTATTAGTGAAGCAATTTTTTTTCAATTACCTTGAGGGCACAAATAAAACCTGTGCTTTTTTATCTCACCAGATAAACTCGACCGTATTTCCCATTTCCTAACTATTTTATCTTCGAGAAGTCGTCAGATGTTACTCTCTTCTTTTGAAGTCTTAGAAATTCCTTTGGTAATTGAAATGTCGTATTTCTATTGTTTTAAAAGGTAGGATCAACCACAAGACTTCTTTTCATGTCATTTCCCCTGTTTAAGAAAGCAGGCGGTTGCTTATATTGTTCCTTAGGTTTTTATTATACTCTTTATTCTTTCACAGTTTCTTTATTTTTATAAAAGGTAGAGGGTTGCTGGAGGGAAACTTATTCTTTTTTTAGCTAAAACAATTTTGGTGACTGATCATCGACAGCTTAGCTCATTCGAGAAGGTCGCTTCATCATTTTTTTGTTGATTTAATTTTTGATGATGGGCTCTTCAGGACTATCGATTTTTTCGTTATCACCTATAATCATGCTTTTCGCCATCATTTTTCCTCTTTAAGCTCGATTACTGTTTTCTGAATAACCTCGAGATGGATAATAAAAATTATTGGGTTGATTCTTAATCTCAATATTTTTGTTGAGAAAAGAGTAATTATTGTTAGTTGATTCAATTTTGCTGGGATTCGATGATCTTCGCGTGTTTAATTCTACGGAAGCATTGGGATTTGCTGAATAAAATTTGTTTCCAGCGGTGTAAAGAGTCTTTTCGGGGCCATTCTGGATATTGAGACTGTTGGATTTGTTAACTTTAAGGTAATTAGTGTTGGTATTGGCCTGATAAATGGTATATTGCCCCTGGTTCTGCATGTTTTTACTTTATTGCATTATAATTGAATGATTAAATTATATCGTCCTAATACAATAAATTGATTGAAATTAGCAATAAAAATAATATAATTGCTATTAATTAAGGTTTTCTTTTCGAATCGTCCTGAAAACAGTACATCATTCAACACTAAATACAATTCTCCTATTTTGACCACAATCTTGGCATTAATTAGTTTCATGATTTTTCTTGAACAATTGCATATTTTTCCTGAATATTATCAAAGCAGCCAACTCCTCTACTTCGAGCATTATTCTGACGCATACTGTTGAAAATGGGTTTATTTAGTGCCAAATTTGAAGTTGGCTGTATGTCTATTATCCCTAGTTGATATTCAGTAGCCGATCTGTAAATCAAATAAGAATTGAAATGGTTATCTTCTTCTAAATTAAATCATAAACACCTAAATAGATTTGTAATGATCTTTGAAAATTTCAGCATCTAAATGATTTTAGTTATCAACAGATAATAATCAATCATGATCATTATATTGGTCATAATGTTTAGATTCAAAATTTGGATAGTGAGAATAGAGTATTCGTAGATCTATTTAATTTTAGCAGGACTATAAATTGAAAGTATCTTAAAGTTCAAAACACCATAAGTTATATTATTGATTAATTTGAATGGAGGACAAGACGTTCTATCCCTTGGAGAAGATCTTCAACCGGATACTAGAAAGGTACATTTCTGTATATTTAGTCAAAAACTTCCTCAAGAGTACTTCCAAAGTTACTCAAAAGTATGGAATTGCTTCTCAAAGTGGTGCCGTACTCAGTTGGAACAAGATCGCATCATCTTAGTTTCGGACTACCTTCAATTCTCTTCACAGTCACAGGAGGATAATACCAAGCAGCCCATTGTCTGCATAATGGAAAAGTTTTTAATTAAAAACAGCATGGAGATGAAAGACAACATTGACTTATCCTTCCCGACCATAAAGTTGAACTTAGCAGCAATAGCAAAACTGGCTGAACTGTAAAAACAAGCTACTGAAATTATTCTTGATAATATTTTTGAAGAAATACGGAAACTGATTAGTGAGAACACTAAAGAACTCCTTGTGGACCTCAGTTTATTTGGGAGGTTAAAAATAAAGGATAGGCGTATCACGCACTAACCCTCGTAAAAAGCTAAATCTAGCAGTGTGATCACAACTAAGAAGACAACCATTCGCTCTCTATTATCCAAGGATCAGTTGCCCAAAAAATTGCCAACTCTAAATGACTCAGCTAATAATCTGCCAAAATTGGAGAGCTCTTTTAACGATAGTTTCTCTAAATACCAGCTCGATAAGCCTCCCCTAAAAAGTAAAATCAGTGAAGGAAATAAAGAGAAAGAAAAAGCAACCTAAAAGAGTGGACTAGACCATTCTATTGTAGATAAGCTTAGTGAGAAGTTTCGTATTAATGAAGAGAGTGAGGACCAATATGGTTAGCTCGAAAGTCCCACTCGCCGCTATAAGAAGCATCAGATTTCTCTGAAAAAGGAGATGCTTGGAGCAGGATTAGATCCTCTCAACAAAGATCAAGATTTCTCTGTCATGGCTAAAACAGGGAAGAACCTAATGGCGGCTCATTTCGTTAAACCCAGCGCCACCAAAACTCGTTATCCACCCATCATCAATGTATTCAGTAGAACCCTTGCATCGCCTATATGTTCATCACCTTATCCTCTCCCCCTTCCTCATCGTATTGGAAGTAATTTGTCTCTAAAATGTGTGGGGCTCTATATTCATCCATAAAAGAAGATTCTCATGTACTAAAGTACCTACCTGCATGGGTTTTAGACTGGAAATTAGTTCAAGTAATAGGTGGCGTCTGAGCGCGAGGAAATAGTCTATGGACAAATTTTGTTGTCATAAGGCACATAGAATGCGAAGAAACTGTCTTACAAAGACAAAAAATAACTTTAAACTAAGATCTTAAGGAAGAAACAAGTTTATGAAAGATATATGAACTACATTAGCAGTGAAATCGATTCGACTCACATTGCAAATATCAAAGCAGCTTGGATTGACTCTGTCATCAACAACATCTCTGCCTTTAATTAAATAAAGCCTTATCAATAGGAATTGACTGATTTCACAGTGCTATAAACTGATCTAACTGAAGCAATTATTCATTAAAATTTGGAAGAAGTTGTCAGCGACTACTATAGGGCTATGAAAAAAAGTATCACTGACTACGTTTTGCTCGATTAGAATGAGCGCAAGCGTCTTGCTATCAAAATGGCTTTTAAGCCTGTGGTATACTGGGGTTCAGCACGTGCACCCTCCTAAGTTGTTCCCTACGAGCAGCGAGATGAAAATGTGCGTAACAAAGATTTTCTGACCTCCGATTTGGTGTTATGCTCATCAGTTACTTGGTCTATTTTACATTCTTGGGAAATAGACTTTAAGGAGAGATGTCATCTATTATGTCTTCCTAAACGTGGGGATCAGCGTGTTACTATCGCTGAATTTATTCGGGCACAAACGGAGTCGATAGGTCAAGCAAAGAATATTTTCCTGCATGAATTTTGCAAAGTTGTGGCTCAAAAATATGATAAAGAGATTCAATCCTTCAATGGTAATGAGTTTTACATTAAAAAATTTTGTTAAACCAATTCCACTCTCCTCAGCAATATTATTCGTGATCTCATATATACTGCTATAGAAGACTACAAACTTTTCCTGACCAACTTTGCGGCACGACCTCTCCGATCTGTTAAGACCATCATTTAAGATGAGAGAAGCCAGCCTGTACACTATGAGTTCGAAGATGCCTTTCTTATTGTCAAAATGCTTGAAAAAGATGGACGTATGTATTATTAAGACCCCATGCCCAACATAAAGGACGCACTTCTCCGTATTTTTGATGAACTTATCAAGGTGAGTCATCAACTGTCTCGTCCAGAGACCACTCTCCGTAAATCAGATAAGCAGTTTTTACCTGAAATGACCTTGGAGGATGAGAAATATCGTTCTGCACAGTCTTAGTTGTCACCTATCCTCAACAAGTTGCTGGAGCCATTAACAGTGGTGGCATCTTAAATGTAGATTGATTATAAAGAATACATAAACCTACGACACACATAGTTTGTAAAAAATATCCCCAACATTAAAAAAATTCAAGAGGAGTTTCTTAGGATGGATGGAATGATGGAGCGACTTACTTTGCTCCCATTTTATGCAGTTGGCCGCTTTTTAGAGGTGGACTTCCGCGATTTGAGAAGGAGTTTACGTAGTAAAGTTGAAGATTACAAAATGGGCATTCTTGGGTGGGCTTATGACGGTATGATGAAGAGTTGTGAGGAGTTATTTAAAAATATTCAAGGGACTCTTGAGATAATTCGTGTCAAGCCTGAAAGTTCATAAAAACTTGTGTAACTGGAGAAGTATATCACGCGTATCGAGAAATAGTTAGATAAAAAATACAAAACAGAGTTTTAATCTATTAAAGGTTGGTTCAAATACCTCTACTCCATTGATCATCCCTTCACTCAAGAGAACTATCAAACTCTACATAAAACTGCCAAGATCCTTTATTCTCTCCCAAAGGAAGTGGGAATAGAACAGCAACGCATTGAGGAAGAAAGAACAGAGTTGGAGGAGTCAGTCAGCAGCATGATCCAGCAATTAAACTCAGACATCAATAACTTGCTAAATGAGATTAACTAACTTAAAAAATTTACTGAGAGTTTTTAGAAGGACGACGCTAACAATAAGATTGATGAGTTATTGGGCCGCATCACAAACTTTAAAGAGACAAAATAAATCATAAATCATGATATTGTCACCTTGTAAATGGGAGATTAAATCGACTTTCCCAAGCTCTAGACAGCCGGCACTCAAATTGAACCCTATGTAGATTTATGGCGAATGGTGCGTTCTTTCGATAATTATAACACTACTTGGGTGAAAACTCCAGTATTCAAACTCGATCCTGAATTGATTGAGAGGGAGATTAAGCAAATGAACTCGAAGTCCATTAAATTGGGTAATCGCTTTAATGCCAGCTCAACAATTAATCGCAATGATAAGAATAAGAAAGGACCGACAATCTAGGGACCACTAAAGATGTTGGATTGGCTTACTAACCAAGTCAAAGACTACTTTAAGTTTACCCCCTTAATCCGTGTCTTCAGTAATCCTGGAATGAAGGAGCGTCACTGGAATCAAGTCAGCGAATACACACACTTCCCAGTAAATCCAGATCAGAATCTATACATTCGAAAATTGGTTGAAATTGATGAGATATTTGACAAAATACCAGAGTTGGATCTTATTTCAGAAAACGCTGAGAAAGAGTTCGGAATTGAGAAGATTATCAGGAAAATGGAGGATGACTGGGCTCCAGTCGAAGTGGAACTCAAAAAATGGAGAGATACTGGCACATTTATAGTTGCAGGTGCTTCAATTGATTAAATGCAGCAAATTCTAGATGATCAGATCGTCAAGACGCAGACCATGAAAGGAAGTCCTTATGCCAAAATATTTTAGACCAAAATTAAAGAATGGGAGGAGTGGCTATTATATACTCTTAACTTTTCATAGTATTGGGTGAAGGTTCAATCTGTGTGGCTGTATTTGGAACCCATTTTCTCGTCTCCGGACATAAAGAAGCATTTACCCATTGAGGCCACTGATTTTGGGAATGTGGATGCAGAGTGGAAGACCATGATGGCGAAGATAGTAGATGATACCAAAGTTATCAACTTCACAAGAGATCGTTCTTTCCTTTAAACACTCAAAGAATGTCAAAACACTCTTGATCGAGTGCAAAGAGGACTCAACGACTATCTTTAAGGCAAGCGAGCAGCCTTCCCTCGTTTTTATTTCTTATCTAACGACGAATTGCTATAGATTCTTTCCGAGACCAAGGACCCCACACGTGTTCAGCCCCATCTCAAAAAATGTTTCTAGGGTATTCAAAAACTGAAATTTGATGAAAGCAAGAAAATTTATGGGATGTATTCCTCTGAAGGAGAATATGTTAAATTTTTAACAATTGTCGATACAAATGCTGCAAACGGTAATGTTGATCAGTGGCTGTTAATGACTTAATCAGTCATGATAGAGAGCGTTCGAGAGGTGACGACCAAGGCCTTTGAGGATTATAGCAATATTAAAAGAACAGAGTGGGTACGAGGACGCTGTGGTATGGCTGTTCTATGCATTGCTATGACCTTTTGGACCTATAATTCCGAGGATGCTATTGAGGCTGGCGCAGAAGCTTTATAAAAATATTCCACTAGGCTGAACTTCGAACTTTCAGAGGTAGTTTAAATCACGCGTACTGAGATTACTTCTTTGGATCGTTGCACAATTTAGGCTTTAATTGTGCTAGACGTGCACAACAGAGACATGATAAATCAGTTGAAGGCCAATGAAGTGTATAAGATTAGTGACTTCGCTTGGCAGAGTCAACTGCGCTACTATTGGGAAAACAGTAACACATGGGTGCGCATGATTAATGCCACTCTTCACTTTAATTATTAATATCTTGGTAACTCCTCCAGGCTCGTTATCACTCCGCTTACAGATAGGTGCTATCGTACACTTTGTGGTGCACTCAACCTCAACTATGGAGGTGCTCCTGAAGGACCAGCTGGAACAGGCAAAACTGAGACTGTAAAAGACTTAGCCAAAGCATTGGCAAGACAATGCGTGGTGTTCAATTGCTCCGATGGTCTTGACTATAAAGCAATGGGCAAATTCTTCAAGGGGCTAGCTTCATCAGGTGCATGGTCTTGCTTCGACGAGTTCAACCGTATCGACCTTTAAGTGTTATCAGTCGTGGCTCAACAGATTCTCACCATCACTATTGCACGAAAGTAAGGCAAGAAAATTTTCTTTTTCGAGGATGCTTAAATTCCTCTCAAGTCCACTTGCAATGTATTCATAACAATGAACCCCGGCTATGCAGGCAGATCTGAATTGCCTGATAACCTCAAGGCTCTGTTTAGAGCAGTCGCAATGATGGTGCCAGATTATACGATGATCGCTGAGATATCACTCTATTCCTTTGGGTTCAACGATGCTCGCAACCTCGCAAGAAAGATTACTACAACATATACATTGTGCTCAGAGCAGTTATCCTCGCAAGATCATTATGATTACGGTATGCGTGCTGTAAAGTCTGTGATCACAGCAGCAGGCAACCTCAAACGTAAGTTTCCTAATTAAAACTAATCCATCCTGATGTTACGAGCCATCAATGATGTCAACTTGGCAAAGTTTTTAGCTTTTGATTTGCCGCTGTTTCGTGGTATCACTAGTGACCTTTTCCCTGGAGTAGTAATTCCCTAAATTGACTACAAGAACATGCACGAATGCATTGATATTAAACTAAAATAGCTTAATTTGCAGAAAACAGATTACTTTGTGACAAAGATCATCCAACTGTATGAGATGATCCTTGTGCGGCATGGACTTATGGTCGTTGGGCTGCCTTTTTCAGGCAAAACAAGTAGTATCAAAGTACTGGCAGGTGCTCTAACTCTGTTAAAAGAGCGAGAACAAATGAATGAAAACAAAACAGAAATATTGATTATTAACCCTAAATCCATCTCGATGAAGCAGCTCTACGGATTCAATGATTAAATATCTCATTAATGGACAGATGGTGTGCTGGCAGTTAAATTTAGGCAATACGCAAAGTCATAAGACCCAAATCGAAAATGGCTTGTCTTTGATGGACCCGTCGATGCAGTATGGATTTAAAATATGAACACAGCCTTAGATGACAACAAAAAGCTTTGCTTGAACTCTGGTGAGATCATCGCCATGAGTCGGCCGATGAATCTAATTTACGAGCCTATGGACCTTGAGGCAGCTAGTCCAGCCACAGTTTCTCGTTGCGGAATGGTGTACATGTAACCAAAATCTATGGGCTGGCGAGTGTTGCTTGATAGCTGGAGCAATCGTTTCCCGTAACACGTCACTTTAGAAGATCGCAATCACATCGTTAGTCTTATTGATTGGGTGGCTGATCACCTACTTGAATATATCAGAGCTCACATTGACGAGTCCTCTCCAACCCAAGATCAAAATCTTCTCCAATCACTTTTCCGTCTCTTCCGTCTATTGCTCAGTGATTTTGATAATCCTGAATTCTACGCAAGCTACACCGATGTCAAAAACAGAACAGCAGTCATTGAGGGCAAGTTCGTATTTTCTTTGGTTTGGTCTTTTGGGGCTAGTGCCGATTCACTTTCCAGAAAGAAGATTGAGCATGAAATTAAGAGGATGCTCTCTGGAGATATTCGTGTCTAAAAATATGAGAAACGTAAGTTGGCGTTCCCCGAACGGAATTCATTGTATGACTATAACTATACACCAAAAAAGAATGCTGCGCCTGGATCAACGTACGAATGGATTCTGTGGACAGATTTTATCGATCTTAACGAAAAGATTAGCAAGACGACGTTACCTCAAGAAATCATCGTTAAAACCAACGATACTGTCCGCTATCAATATTTGCTCAAGGTATACATCTAGCATGAAATCCCCCTTCTCTTCTGCGGACCCACAGGGACAGGCAAGTCGATCTACATTAAGAATTACATCCTTAATGAGCTCCCTGCAGATAAATATATGTCTGTTGAACTTGGTTTTTCAGCACAAACTTCCTCCATGATGACTCAAGAAATCATTGACGGAAAACTTGATAAAATCCGTAAAGGTGAGTATGGTCCCAAACCTCAAGGTCGCTGTATTCTCTTTGTTGACGACTTAAATATGCCCACAAAAGAGAAATATGGAGCACAACCTCCGATCTAACTTATTAGGCAATTTCTTGATCAAGGAGGATGGTATGAGCACAAGGACAAGGAGAAACCCTTCAAAAAAATAATAAACACAATGCTTTTAGCTGCAATGGGTCCTCCTGGTGGAGGCCGCTCCTTCATTACACCACGAATCCTTCGCCATATGACTCTAACTTCCCTCACTTCCTTCGAGGACGAGACACTCAATAGAATTTTTTCAACTATCCTCAAATGGTTTTTTGGAACCTTTAATTTCAACGCTGACGTGCTAAAAACTTAGCCTAAAATATTTGCATCGACTCTAGAGATCTACAAAAATGCAATCGAACAATTTTTGCCTACTCCTACTAAGTCACACTATCTGTTCAACTTGCGTGATTTTGCCAAGGTTATTTATGGAATATGTATGGCTGATAAGGAAAAATTGCAGAGTCAGGAACAGGCTGTACGACTTTGGATGCATGAAATCCTTCGAGTCTTTTCAGATAGGCTCATTAACGAAGAGGATCGACTGAATTTATTTAACATAACTAAAAATGCAGTAAATCGAATTTGGCAGTTAAACTTTGACAAAGTCTTCTAACATCTTGACAAGTTTATTGGAGGCAAAAAGGATGGTAAAATTGATACCCTTGAAGAGATTCGAGGTCTGTTATGGACTGATTGCATGTCGCCATTAGGTGCACGCAAAGTATATGAATAGGTGATTGATTCTAGCCGCCTGCAAAAGGCGGTGTAGGAGTCTCTACACAACTACAATCAAACTTCTGACAAGCCCATGGATTTAGTGTTGTTTTCATTTGCAGTGGAGCATCTTCTGATAATTACTCGAATCTTAAAACAACCAACAGGTAACGCCTGCCTTGTGGGAGTGGGTGGATCTGGCAGACAAAGTCTTACACGTCTAGCCACTCAAATGAGCGAATATGAAATTTTCCAGATAGAGATAACAAAAACTTATGGCAAATTATAGTGGAAATAAGATCTTAAAAGGATACTGAAACAGTCAGGCGGCAAGAATGAACCCACTGTGTTTTTGTTTACAGACAGTGAGATTAAAGATTAAAGTTTTGTTGAAGACATCAACAACTTACTTAATACTTACGAAGTGCCAAACCTTTTCGGCAATGATGAAAAAGCAGAGATTATGGAATTAGTACGCCCTATCGCTAAGGCCGACGGTAAACTTAAGGATGGCACACCCGCGCAGCTCTATAGCTATTTTGTCTAGAAATGCAAGAAAAACCTACACATTGTATTAGCTTTTAGTCCTATTGGAGATGCTTTCAGAACTAGAGTACGTATGTTCCCCTCTATTGTAAACTGTTGTACCATCGACTGGTTTCAAGACTGGCCTCAAGATGCGTTGCTTTGGTTAGCTCGAAAATTTCTGAATACAATATAAATGTAATAAAAAACTCGTGAAAAATGTGTATAAATGGTGCAATACTACCACTCCTCTACTTCGAAGTGGGCAAAATAATTTATGCACAAATTAAAACGTAACTATTATGTGACCCCCACCTCCTATATTGAACTCATTACAACATTTAAAAAATTACTGGATTAAAAGCGTAAACAAGTGTCAGCAGATATATTTAAGTATGAAAACGGATACGAAAAAATTATACAGACAGAAAAATCCGTTGAAGGAATGCAGAAAAATTTGATTGAACTGCAGCCTAAATTGAAACAAGCCGCCATTGATACCGAGGTCAAGATGAAAGAGGTTCAAGAGAATAAAGCAGCCGCAGATATACTGAAGGAGGGTATCCAAGGAGAGGAAAAGATAGTTAAATAAGCAGTGGATGCTGCTAACAAAATCAAAAGCTAGTGCGAAATTGATCTAGCTTAGGCCATGCCTGCTCTTAAGGCAGCAGAGGATGCTTTGAAAGTATTGGATAAAAAGCAATTGGATCTTCTCAAAGCAATGAAAAAGCCACCAAACGTCATTCGTGTGGTGATGAGAGCACTATGTTTGCTGATGTATCCTAATCCAGCTGAGAAGGTTAAAAATAATGAAACTTTAAAAATGGAAGTGGATTGGTGGGCAGCGTCAATGAAGCTTCTTGGTAATCCTAAATTGTTAGACGAGCTTCTTGAGTATAAAATAGAAAACGCTGATGACCAGATCATTAATAATTTGGGAAAGTATCTTAATGATCCTTAAAATGTGCCCAATCTTAAGATAGAGGTTGTTGAGAATGCTTCTGCTGCCTGCAAATGTATGATCATGTGGATCAATGGCAGTTATAACTTTTATCATGTCAACAAGAGAGTCAAACCTAAGAAGGCAGCTCTCGCAGCTTCGGAAGCAGAAGTTCGTCAATTATCTGCTAAATTAGCAGAGAAACAAAAAAGTCTAAAAACAGCAGTCGATAAGGTAGAGGCTCTCAATGCAGAACTCTAATCTACTATTCGGTATAAGGAACGCCTCGAAAAAGAATATGATGAATGTTCCAAACAGTTGGAGAGAGCAGTTAAGCTTATTGAAAGTTTGGGAGGAGAAAAAGGGCGTTGGGGAGAACTTGCCAAAGAACTTAAGGTAGCATATCAAAGTCTCACTGGAGATATTTTGGTTTCAGCTGGATAAATAGCCTATTTGGGAGCCTTCACAGCTGCTTTTCGTAGTGCAATTATTGAGGAGTGGGTCAAAGAGACTAAATCCAAGGAGATTCCAAGTTCTTAGAACTTTTTGCTTGTGACTGTTTTGGGAAACCCAGTGCAAATGCGCCAGTGGAACATTGACGGTCTTCCTTCTGACAACTTTTCTTTATAAAATGGTATTATAATTTTTAAATCACGGCGTTGGCCTTTATGTATCGACCCACAAGGACAAGCAAACAAATGGATTAAGAAAATGGAGGGTAGTCGAAAGATTAACGTTATCAAACTCTCTGACGCTAACTTTTTGCGTACTTTGGAGAATGCCATTCAATTCGGACAGCCAGTACTTCTATAAAATGTGGGTTAGGAGTTGGATCCAGCTTTAAACCCTATCTTACTTAAGCAAACCTATCAAAAAGGAACAAGTGTCTACATCAAACTAGGTGATCAAGTTATCTAATACTCGAGTAAATTTTCTTTCTACTTGACTACCAAGTACCGTAATCCTCATTATCTTCCATAAATATCCACCAAAGTCACACTTATCAATTTTATGATCACCTATGAAGGACTGAATGATCAACTGCTCGGAATTATCGTAAAGAAATAGAGGCCTGATCTTTAAGAAGAAAAATAGAGACTAATTCTTGAAGGGGCTGCTAACCAAAAAGAATTGTTTGAGATTGAGCAACAGATTCTGAAAGTATTGTCCAGCGAAAAGAACATCTTGATGGATGAGGAGGCAATTAACATTTTAACTGCGTCTAAAGAAAAAGCTACTGAAATCAAGGAAAAGCAAGAGATAGCAAACATTACTTAAAAAAATATAGACTCTGCACGTCAAGAGTACAAACCCGTCAGTCAGTAAGCAGCTTGTCTGTTCTTTGCCATATCTGACCTCGGAAATATCGATCCTATGTATCAGTATTCATTGAGTTATTATATCGATTTGTTCACGCAATCCATAATAAAGTCAGATAAATCACCCAACCTCAACCTGAGACTTAAAAACCTGAAAAACTATTTCCTTTTTTCGCTATATTCTAACATTTGTCGATCATTGTTTGAGAAAGACAAGTTGCTGCTGTCTTTTCTATTGTGTACTCGCCTAAGCGAGTTCAAGGGAGATATCAATAATGATTCACTGCGATTTTTGTTGACTGGAGGCGTTGCAATCAATGATTTTTTGCCTTAAAAGCCCAAACATGGTTAGTGGATATCAGCAAAGAGTTGGGGATAAATTTATAGACTTTCTCAAATGGAAAAATTCGATCTACTTATTAAAAGCGTTATGACTCACGTCGCCGATTGGAAAAAAATTTATGATTCTAAAGAACCTCAGAATGAAAAAATGCCAGAGGATATTGAGGAAGGATTCACTAACTTCTAAAAACTCATGATTCTTAGAACCATTCGGCCTGATAAGATGATTCCAGGAGTTCAAAATTACGTTATTAGTGAACTTGGATAAAAGTTTATAACTCCTCCGCCTTTCGATCTTGCAAAGATCTATAGTGATTCCTCATCAGTTTCTCCTCTTATCTTTATTCTCAGTCCAGGATCAGATCCATTTGCATCTCTTAGTTCCTTCGCTCAAGCCAAGAAAAAGAATATTAAGCCAATTTCGCTGGGTCAGGGACAAGGACCAGTCGCAGAAAAAATGATTCAGGAAGGACAAAAAACAGGGGACTGGGTCGTGCTCCAAAACTGTCATTTAGCTGTAACTTGGATGCCCATTCTCGAAAGAATTTGCGAATAACTTTCGCCTGATCCATAGTCCACAAAGCCAGACTTCCGACTATGGCTTACCTCTTATCCCTCCAGCAAATTCCCGACCTCAGTTCTACAGAATGGAGTAAAAATGACAAATTAACCACCAAAAGGATTAAAAGCAAATTTAACTGGGTCATATTTGACAGATCCGATATCCAGCTAATAGTTCTTCTAAGGTAACAAGAATCAACCCTAAAACTTCAAAGTTTTAATCTATGCACTATCTTTCTTTCATGCAGTTATCCAATAGAGGCGTAAATATGGTCCTCTTGGCTGGAATATTCCCTACGAGTTCAATGAGTCAGATCTACGTATATCAGTCCGACAACTTAAGATGTTTATCGACGAAAACGATAAAATTCCTTTCTCCGCTCTTAAATATCTTACTGCTGAGTGTAATTATGGAGGAAGAGTCACAGATGATAAAGATCGTAGACTGATTGTTACATTACTTGACGATTTCTTCAACGATGGTGTACTAACAAACAAAGCCTATAGGTTTGGACCTGATGATAGTTTTAAGGTTCCAAAACTGAGCACACTACAAGATTATCTAGATCATATTCAAACATTACCTCACCTAATTCATCCCAACGTTTTTGGGTTCCACTCTAATGCTGATATTACCAAAGACATCAATGAGACCAATCTGCTGCTAGAGTCAGTGCTGCTTTGCTCTTCGGAATCCAGTGGAGGTGGAGGTCAAACACTAGAATAAATGCTCTAAAAATTAATTCAATCAATTTTAGGAGATTTCCCTGAGCCATTTGATGTGCCTGAAATTATGAAAGTTTACCCTGTGAGTTACAAAGAATCAATGAACACTGTACTAACACAATAGTTGCAGCGTTTCAACGGATTAATTAAAATCGTACGCTCTTCTCTTAAGGACATCAAGCTTGCCCTGATGGGTAAGATTGTGATGAATGCAACACTTTAAGCAGCTTCCAAGTCATTGTTTAACGGTAAGGTGCCTGATCTATGGATGGATTACTCTTATCCTTCGCTGAAACCTCTAGGATCCTATGTGGCTGATCTCAAGGCCCGTCTAACCTTCTTCCAAAGATGGATTGATATTGGCTACCCAACAGTATTTTGGGTTTCAGGTTTCTTTTTCACTCAAAGCTTCTTGACTGGTGTGCTACAGAACTATGCCCGTCGGTATACAATTCCCATCGACTAAATTACCTATGATTTCGAATTTATAAAAGAAGCGCCAGACATGAAACCAGAAGACGGAGCATATATAGATGGACTATACTTATAAGGGTGTCGCTGGAGCTATAACCGAATGCTGTTAGATGAATCCTAGCCAAAAATACTTTTCACCAAATGCCCTCATATTCTTCTGCGCCCATCTCACAGTTCGAAACTGACCAACTATAAAAACTACAAGTGTCCAGTGTATAAGACTACAGCAAGGCGTGGTGTTCTCAGCACAACGGGTCATTCTACCAATTTCGTTATGTATATTCGTTTGCCAACTGATTTGGAGCAAAGTCACTGGATCAAGCGTGGTGTAGCTCTTTTGACTCAACTTGATGATTGATCAATACATAAATAAACCGGATTAATTAATTCGTAATGGCAAAGATATTTAATAATAATTGAATCATTTGTCGTTGATCCAGCGGCGTACTGTTCGTTCTGAGAGGCAGTTCATTTGACAAAAGGTCGAAAAAGTAACTCCACATCTGGATTCTGTTTCAAATTTACGGATTATATCTAATCGACGAAGTTATTTTAGTTATCTTTTTCCTTTTGGCTTATCAGATTTCACACCACTTATTTAGTCACCTTCTTCAATAGTCCTTTTCTGCTTTGGCGGCTTCGGTAATCTAACTGAGACCAAGTTAATATGTTTCTTCACCTTGAAAATAGATCTTTCCAATTCTCCTGTTTTTTAATTGATCATCCCAATTTGCTACTTCATTTGCTACAAGTCGCATTATCGATCAGAGTAGCGAGATTGAGAAGTAAAAGGAATGTAATTGTTAAAATATCTTCCCGTGTTGGTGGGATAGCGACTAACATAAGCGAGGTTCTCTTAGTTTGAACTTTAGAATTATTCGTTTATCATTTATATGAAGGAGATTCGTCAGACGGCCATTTTGAATTTGATATTGGTTATTTACCTCATTTTATAAATAGTTAAATTTAAGCAAAGTTGCTAAATTTTATAGGATGATAATTTGACCAAATATTTGTAATGAGCATGCCAAACAACTATGAGTAGCCAACTAAATTGCATTATTTATTTAAAATAGTTCAAATAATCTTTTATTTGAAGTGACCAACAATAAGTGATACAGCACAAAAGGAGTTTTGGGCAATTAATTATCAGTTTTATATTTATTAAGTTCTTATATTCCAAATGACTGTCAACTCTAATAATTGATTATAATATACTTGATGAAAGTAAGATCTCCATCCATTCACATCACGCTTTAGTCCATTGATGACATATCTCTTGCCTGCATCAATCCGCCAGTCAATCGGAGATATGCTAGCAATTTCAAATCCAAACTTGCAGAATTTGTTGCGACGATTCATTAGTCCACTCTCATGAACATTATGGAATACTTAATAAAATTCAAAGAATAGTACCTTATATTACGGGAAGGAAGTAAATCTTCAATATTGTTGTATGAAGACTTGCTAATTATAAGCATCTTTAAGGTCAACCAAAATCAACTCATGCATACTGAAATGGCATTGATATTAGCCAAATTAGAGGAACTCTTGGGCAGAACTAAGAGAGCCTTACAAGTTCGATGCTTTAATTATTTGATTCATTTAACAGAGCAAGAAATCAATCAAGCAGTTATTACCAATCTAAATTGTCAAACCATAGAGGTGAGAAAAGGAATAAAATACCAAAAATCAATCAATAGAATCATTGGATAAAGAATGGCAGCAATACGAATGCATAATCTTAATACTTTAATCTATACAGAATAAAGTTTAAGTAAATATGAGCAAATCATAAAGGAAGAAAATGATTCCAATTTTTAGAGATCTATGATAAAAGAGGAAGATTAATTCAATGACAATTCTCTCACTCTTGAAAATGTGAGATCAACAAATAAAACAGTACGCAATACTTCACAATATGATCTTGAAAGTAGAAGAAATAATGCATATATAAACTAAGCTACTACTATTGATGAATTAATGAAATGCTTCAATCAAAATACTTCAACAAACAAGATAAACTCAATTATGAGTTGTGCTAAAAATAAATAAGCTGATGAAGTAGTTCAACATATCTTAAAACATTATTGTGAGGAAGAGAATTATGACGATTCATAAATAAAAGAAGCCAAATAACATAAATTGTCTAACTTTTTTAAGGATTTTTAATAAAAGTATATCAAAAACACATTATCTTTTACAGATGAATCAGTATAATAGAATAGGGGTCATCAATCAGATCATACATTAATATCTGCTAGCCATAACCCGACTTTTATATTCAAATCTCAAATACCTGGTTCTTATCCCTAACCAAAAATTTAATTTCAAACTGACAATATTATGGGTGAAAGCAATCCTCTGAGTCAACATTTTAATAATCAACAGAATTCCGTTGAAGCTCTTTCATCAATGAGGATGAGTAGTTCCATTTCCAAAAAGGCATAAACACAAAACGAATACATACAAATGCATTCAAATCGAGGATTTATAACTTCAAATTATAAAAATGAGCTCAATTTATATCAGAGTAAAATTATTTCAGGAAATATTAAAGGAGAATCACACAATTTCTCTTGTTAAAATAATGAATGACTTTTGATTGAAACTGATGATTCATAATTCTATAGTATTGATAATATAGATTGTATATTAATGTGAATTAAAATGTAGATAATTAAATATCTTCAGTTTAATTATCTAATGTTTCTATCAAAGTAAGTGTAAATATTAATAAAAATGGATATCCTTTTATATAAATGAATCTTGTGAAAATATAACAGATTAATATTTGTAAAATATAAATAATACATGCTTCCTACCAGTATGTTATTAATCATATAAAATTTCGTATTAACATCAATTTCAAGGCTAGTTAATCTTAATTTGATTTGTAAGATAAGAAAGTACACATTTTCCTCTTTAAAGATGTTCATGAATAGTATCCTTGTCCAATTTTTTGCTGGTTAAAATTGAACTAACGTAGCTAACCTTCATGTAGTAAATTATTAAAACTCTAATTGTCCTTTTCATTTCCTCTATTCCTAAAACATCTTTTCTATCAGAATTTTATATCAATTTAAAGCCCAAGTGATTTGGTAATAATGCCATTAATTATTTTATATAGCATCGATTGATGTATTTTTTATTCTTCTTCCTTATTTCTTTCATCACTTCATAGTAAATATTGCTCTTTTCAATATTTCCTTTAAAAATATTCCCAACTATGCTTTAACTTTTAGAACGCATGCTTAAGTACGAAAAAATACGATTAATTACATTGGATTCAGCATTTTTCTTGACGTATTTCATTGTAGAAGTTGGTCTAAAGAGATTGTTTGACTATTCTTCTTATTAATTCAATAAATCTACTTGGATTTATTGATTTTGTTCAAGCTATGGCATTTTTGGAGAATATATGTCTGCCTGTCCGAATACTGGAGAAAGTTAACAATAGTTTAGAGTTTAATAATTTGGATAAAGCCATTTATTTTATTGAGGATGGCTTTACAGATAGTACCAAAAGTAGTTGCTTTGCCAATATGAATTGTCAGTAAGGTAAATCATCACGAATTAGTTTAATCTGATATAATGCACATATTTTGTATATAATTTATTTAAGTAGGATTTGGAATATGTGCTCAATATAATCTTACTATGCGTTCTAATTATAATTCAAGATTAAAATAAATAACAATAATGTATTCCAAATGAATAACTTTACTATTTTTGCCTTGTCTTAGCAAATATTAACACTATAAGGTAATCTATTGCCATTTTGGTTTAGTTTTTATTTAAATTTAAAAAGAATATCAATATAAAAAGGGCAACAAAAATGAAAACAAGGATGAGTAAAAAATGTAAAAAAGGCTGTTTGAACTTACAATATGGGAAATAAACAATATTACAGTATATTTCTGTTATGCTTTTATAAGCGTGTTCGAAAATATGTAATAATGATTATGGGAGATACCTTTTTAAAATTCAATTTACCTTTCTATTTATGGCAAACAATGATCTTTTTCTGCCTTTCGAATCGATTTACCATTATAAAACCATTACAGATTTACTTTAACAAAAATTGGATTGTTTTCTATTATTAATTTAAATTCTATGATACAGAAAATACAACAAATTAATTTTTCTTCAATATTATACTTTTTGTTAGGTATTATCTCAACCCATCATATTAAGCCACATCTTTTTATCTATCTATTTTTGATTTTTGTAAAACTCATTTAGAATCAATTTCCCCTTTTAAATATTATCAAAAGCCATCATTTTAAGTAAAAATAGCATTGAAGATTGTTTGTATTGTTAGTCTTAATAATTAAGATTATTTGTGATAGATGTCGCTATTTAGAAGACTCTTTCATTGGTTGCCAAGTCCACTGAAAAGTTTACGCTAACGCCTCAACATAGAACATGAGTGGCAGGAGTTCAAGCATCATATCCGTCCTCATAAATACAAAATATATTTGGTAATAGTAGTGGCCTCATATCCATTGTACTCCCCCTATGCAATAGCTTTGAAATAATACATCACCTATCAAGCCTCCTTTGCACTTAACAATCTTTTACAGAAGGATAAGCCGCCATTCCAAATTACTTAAAACTTGTAGTATTTTTCTAAAGTAGCGCGAAGGCTTTGGTAGGGTCTATCCTCGCCGATGATAATATTAAACACTAAGGACTGTAGTTCGTGAACAGCATTATTCAGGAGGACAAATTCGTAGCCGATATTCTTAATCTGCTTTTATCGGCTTTAAAAAATGCAGACTTCATGTAGGTATATAATTTATTAAGGGTTCAAGTCTCTTCAGGGTTCTTCCAAATAGTTAGTTTTAAATCTAGTGGCTGATCCTGAGGTTCAAACATCTCTCAAAAAAACAATAGCAGACGTGGCCAGTTCACCTTAGGTAAAGGAGGCCTTCACCAAACTGATTTAATAAGTCTTTTCTTCTGAAAGAAGTGTACAAACTCTCGTAGGATTACTCCAAAGAGGTATATATTTATGGATTGAGGAATTACAAATGACGAGGTGAAACAAAGTTTAAGCGGATCCATAAATTATTCAGTTCAAGAATTGCTAAAGGATGAGGAAACAATGAATCAACTGAAAATATTCATTTTCTTCCTTCTACGAAAATTTGAAAGTGATGACGAAATTAAAAGTAAGATTAATCGAATACAGGCATGATGGATATCCTTTTTGCCAAAGGGCTGGGCCTCACAAAAAAGAGGAAAGAGAGTGACCTCCAGAAGCTGCTGAAAAATATGGATCACAAGAGAGTACGAGAAGAAATTCAACTATGATGAGTACTTTATTATGAGTGCCTTCTAGCATTTATTATTTGACATTACCATTTTGTGCCAATAACCATCATGGTTAAAAAAACGATAAAAGAAAAGGAAACGAGACCAATTTCAGTCTAAGATCCCGTCGTTAAAGTCGAACTACTAGAAGATGCCTTGGGGTAAGCTATTCGTTAAAATTAAATTGTAAGATGTATGTAACTCAGCTCCGCAACCGAGTCGGTCTATTGTAAGCAATGCTGGTTGCCATTCAAATGAAGGAATAATTAAAGCAGAAAAATGGAAAGAGACTCTAGAAGAAGTTATCGAAAGTTAATAGAATTGTGCAACCAAATGGTAAAAATCAAAAAGAGTGATTAATCCAATTTTTAGAGTTAGAAGATATCAGCATATTTATGATTAATGATTGTGAACATGATTCGTTGATCTTTGCTAAAGATCATCGTCTTTTTGATGAGATAAGTTTTATCCAAATCGATTATTTTAAGCCAATCAGAATTAGATAAACTTATAATATCGATATAAAGAAAGCTGCAGCCATTTTTAGTCAAAAATGTTGCTTAATATTAGTTGATTTGCTGATCTAAATACTATATATCGTATTTATAGTCATATTATGAATCTTGAATTCTTTGTAATTAATTAATTAATAGAAGCAAATCTATTTTGTTAATAAATAAAAACAGTCATATACTTGTCTCAAAATAAGTGTACTTCTATAAAAATCACAATGTCAAAAAGGACTGTTGAATAAGAAGTTAATAAATATAATTTCGTAAGGAAGATGTACAATAGAAAAAAACAATTGTTCAATTTTCAGGAAAAACCTTATTATTCAAAGGTTGTTAAAAAGCAACTTAAATTACATTACATCTATAAACAGATGTAAGTTAAAGAACCAATAAACCTCAACTCTTTAAAGATAGACGTTGAAATTCATCTAAATTCTGATATAGCAGATGAAGAGAAAAGATTGAGTGTGACTATTTTCAAACTACCAAATATTCAATTTTCAAGAATATTTCGCCTTAAGGATGACAAATTGATAATATATTTATTAAAGTCATTTGATTGTAATTAAATTAATTAACAATTTGAATCATCAACATTTTTATAACTTTCTCTTTGATTCGAAGCTGCTCTTTGCCTTTTAGATAATTAGAGCTGCGTTCTTGCCTGTGTTTTGCACCATCTCATAGAAGGTGCCTTCGCGCTGGATGAGCTCGTAGGGCGAACCACATTCGATGACCTTTCCTCTCTCCATGACGAAGATCTGATCGTAGTCGGCAATTGTGTTGAGTCGGTGCGCAATTGTGATGACTGTCGTATCGGCAAAGCGCTCTTTCAATACTTTTTGGATGAAGTCGTCTGTCCTCATATCGACATTGGAGGTGGCTTCATCAAGGATCAGAATCTTGTTTCGTCTCAGCAGCGCTCTCGCAAGACACAGCAGTTGCTTCTGTCCGACAGAGAATGACTCGGAAGTGTTTGAAATATCGGTTTCGAGTTGTTAGGGTAACTGAGTTAAGAAAGACTTACCGATTCGACGTGCTACTTCAGTCCTGACTCCTCCAATGCACTCCAAATGTGTTGTTCTTCAAAAGAGTTAAACGGGTCAATGTTTTGCTTGACTGAGCCTTTGAAGAGAAAGGGCGTTTGCATGATCACCGAAATATGCTGTCTCAGAGAGTGCAGACCCATTTCTAAGGCATTGTGCCCTCCAATTTTGTAGGACGAACCTGCTGCTGGTTCTATGATCCTGAAGAGTGCTTGGATAATTGAAGACTTTCCGGCTCCAGTCCTCCCCACAATGCCAACCTTTTGGTAAGGGAGGGCAGCAAAATCTATATTCTTGATGATCAAAGGCAGGTCTTCTTTGTACTTGGCTGACAGATTAGTAAATTAGACAGAAGGGTGCTGCGGCCACTCCACGTGTAAATCTTAGTCTTTGTTTGCGGATTATACTTATTAGTTTAGTCCTATTTTAGCGTCATACTCAGTTCTCAAAGACTTCTCTGATTTTAAGTTTATAATTTGGAAGGTTCTTTCGCTACTGAGCATCAAACTTTCGACCAAATTCATTTGTCGTAAATACCATTGTACCAGTTAGCTAAATCCAATAAGGAATATAACTGTCATTCCATAAAGTCCGCTGCTTACAGGTGTAGATTGCTGAATGCCAACCTCCATACCAATGGCCATTAATATGATTCCGAATACAGTCACATAAAAAGCGAATGCTCGAGTAACAAGATCATATGAAAAAGCTGCTTTTGATGACTTATTGATCAATTTAGTAAACTGACTGATTAAGTTTTTCCTGCGACCATATGTCCTGATCTGCACTAGTCCACTGATGGTTTCGTTAAAGAAACTAAAGAGAGGACTTTTGTTCTTTAAATCCCTTTGTTTGCATTCGATCATTGTCTTTTGGGAATATAAAAAGAACAAAATAACGATTATTAATACTACTACGACTGGAGGAATGAAGTACAGATCAATTTAACAGATATTTCCCATAGCAACTAAAGTTGAGGCTGGACCTTACAACAGATCACACATAGCAAAAGCAAGTGTGTTGTCCAGAATTCCCAGATCATTCGAAAACTTGTTGGTCAACCTTCCTGAAGGAGTAGAGTCAAAAAAATCACATGGACTGCGAACGATGCCATTGATCATATTTTAGTGAATTTTTTAATTTGTTTTGAGGATTAAAGTATACAACAAGTAGTATTTTATTGTTGAAATTATAAAGTAAAGTGCAGCCAATAATCCGAGAATCCCCCAGTATAGACCAAAATTTTGATCAAAAGGATTCGAAAGACCTTCTTCTATTAATATGTACATCGCAAGAAATCGTAAGAAAGCCGTTAGGATACCTTCACTAATTAAAAATAGCAGAATAGTTATGGGCATTAGCCAATAATTTGAGCTACTGTATAAAAAATATTTTTTGTAAGTACTCCAAGTTACAGTTACATTCTATTCCTTAAAAGAAGCCTTTATTTTAGCTAACTCTTAGCAAAGTATTTTTTCTTATTTTAAACTTTTAATGTGTTAGACAATTTACTATTACTATCCTTACATAGATTGGGCAGCTATTTACTCAGTCACTTGATTTTCCTCATTTATAACTGTGCTTTTACTGATGTGTTACAGTTCCTTCTTTAATTACATTGGAGATCCTTTGGCCTTGATAGTTCCATCATCCAAGATGATCACCTCATCGCAATCCTAGAGATAGCTGATTTGATGAGTCACTAAGATAACAGTTTTACTTTTACTCAAGGGCTTCAGACATCTTTAGTTTATCAGTCTTGCTACCTTAGAGTCAACGGCTGAAATGGGATCATCAAATATATAGATGTCTGATTATGCGTAGAGGGCTCGAGCCAAAGCTAGTCTCGCCTTCTGACCACCCGACAAAGTGATTCCTTTCTCTCCAACCATTGTTTTATCACCTTCTTCAAAAGTCCCAAAATCTGGCTCAAGGCAGGAGGCATAGATGACACTGTCGTATAACTCTTGATTGAATAGCTTGCCAAAGAGGATGTTCTAGCGAATAGTCATTGAGAATATGATAGGCTCCTGCTCTACGTAGGATACTGAGCCGTTAACTTTGACAACTCCTGAGTAATAGGGTATTTCCTGCAGAATGGCGCCAAGTAGTCCACTTTTACCCGATCCGACCTTGCCTGTGATGCCGTAAAACCTTGACTTGCTGAACCTAAGGTTAATATCCTTTAAGGACGGAGTGTTCAGATCTTTTTTCCAGTATCCGTTAAAATTTTAAAAGATAATTTATCCTTTTATAACTGACCTTTATCTGGTTTCAAATTATATTTATTCGTTCATTAACTACTGATGGCTATCTTTAGGAGCATTGCCTCTTTTATTCTATTTTTCGTAGTATAAATTCTCTATGCTATTTAATAGCTAAATGCCAGGTTATTTTTTTTAAGTTTATTTTTTTTAAGTGCTCAATCCAATTTCTTTATTTTCTGGTTTGAGAATTGGCTCTTTGGTGTTAGGATCTATTTGAATCATGCAGGTGTTTTAGATGCTAAAAATACTCGCAAAACGACCAAAAACGACTTTTATCTCAAAGAAAAATTCAAGACATCCCATAAGCATAAAGATCGAAGCTTTGAAATTTGCTATTAATTATAATATTGAGAAGATTTTTACGAGAGATAAGTCAGTTTGAGCGTAGTGGGCGACTACAAACATGACAAGCGCAGCCCAGTACCCGATTGAGCTTCCAATAGATCTCAGCAAACATCGGAGGAAGCTTAGTCTTTGGTAATTAAAAATTTCCTTTTCTCTTAGGCTTTGTATAATCCTTCGAAAGGCAATTTCCCAGCTGTACATTTTAATGTATTTGATTCCTTCGATAACTTGGGCCGTTGTTTGTATTCTTTTATCCTTGTAAACATTGATTTATTTTATTAGTGAACTATTATTTTTTGCAATGACGACGGCAATAGGAACGACCAGTAAAACTATAACGATTCCTAATACTCCAGGCCATCCTAATCTGGAAATTAGGATTATTGTAACTCCAATCATAGTAATTGGAAAATTAAGTCCATTGAGAAACAAACTCAATTTAACTTCAATTACTCCTAAATCGCTTGACAATAGGTTTGTAATTTTTCCAAGTTATGAGGATTTAATGATATACGCTGTTAGCTTCGATACTTTACCATATAAAAGAATAATTAGGGCTGCTTTTATTCTCGTAGCCATAATTTGAGATTACATAGAGGCTAAATGTTTGGTCTATTGGACAAAATACCAAAGGATGATCAAGATTGCACAATAAATGTAGGCTATTGTTAAATCTCCATCAGCAACAGCGTTTAAGAGATACAGGATTAGTACTGAAAATCCCAAACGGATAACAGCAGATATGCAGTAAATTATTATTGCAGAAATCAGTTCTTTTTTAAATGTTCTGATTACCAGTTTAAACATATCATTAGAGTCAAAGGGCTAATTTTCTCCTTTTTATTTTTTTATATCTAAAAAGTTGTCAGATATTTGTCGCCCAATAAAGACTGAACTGTCGATGGGGCGAATATTTTTAAGTTACTAATCTTACAATCCTTTTTCTTCAATGTTTTCCTTTGATTTAATTATATTTTTGACCAAAATGAGATAGTCTAAGGCATGAACAAATGCTATATTGCGAGAAAGTACATTGTAATTTGATTAGAAATTGTCTTTGTACTGTTAGCTTTATTCCTATTACTATGTGATGAAATCTTAATCTATAAAGCTCATAAATAAATGGAATTTCTCTTAAATATTATAAATTCAGTTTATGTTTTCAAATAGAAAATGAGAATATAATCTCACTGTTTGAATTATAACTAAATTATAAATAATTAATATGCCCTTTATTCTCTGACTCGATGTGTTGACTTTATTGTGGACCAATTTGGATCAATACAATTACTTTTGACTTCAATTCAATAATATGATACTTTTCCTTGAAATTAAATTCAACTAATTCGATTTTTTAAAATTATTGATAAATACCATCACATCAATTAAAAATAATTAACAACTATACAAAATTCTGACATTTTGTTTAATGTTCATTATTAGGATTTATATCAAACACCAACTCCTTATAAAAGGAAATAGAAAAGTTAGTTGGAGCAACTGCCAAGAGGCAAGCCATCACTAACTCTCTTAAAACACAATTTTCGCAACCAAGAGACTTATTGGTCGGATATTTGATGATCTATTTGTCCAGCATGACAAAAAGAATATGCCATTTAAAATCATCATCACTCAAGTGTAAGAATCATAATTATTGTCATCGTCGAGATATTAATAAGGAGCAAATCTCCTTTCAAATGGTCTCATTCCTAAAGTAAAATGAATAATTTCCTAGGTAAGTAAGTTTTGATTTGAAAAATATCTTGAAAGGATGAAGGAGCAGGATCTTTCAGGGCGATACGATTTATTCCTTCAATAATCTAAAAACTGCAACTAAATGCATTCGGCGTTTTGCCTAGTTGTGTTCTTTGCGAAGTTGTTAAAGATATTGAAATCAGGATTCATTTTAGTAATAGATGAAGTCAGTCACATCTTTTGGTGTTGCCTTCATATGGCTGATTTATTTTTGATTTTTGATTCATTATGCATGATGAGGATACGTGCTATTTGCCTATTAATTTACATTAACAATTGTAAACATATCCAGTAATTAAGAATTCATGAACTAAAGCGTGAATGAGGAAGTTTCCTTATCGCAGCCCTCTTCAAATCGTAATCGATTAAGTCAACGTGGGCAAGGTAATGAATAATAGACCCTTCAAGCCCTTTCTTGGAGGAATTAAAGAGAAAGAGGATGCATCTCAACACAAAACTATGAGAAGATTACCAACTGTATTTTAGTCTCCTTAGTCATAATCTTTTTGGCTATGGTCTTGGTTATTTCTTTTACGGCAAGACTTTACGGAGAAGCAAATGACATCAAGAGTTAACTCACAACTCAAAGGAACTAACTAGCAAGAATATCTGAATATAATGTCATCCAAAGAAACTAACTCACAAGAATCGCTGGAGTGGCTGGAGGTTCAACGATGCAGACCGACCAAATTACAAAAATAATTGAAGATAATACCAGACTAAAAGACTCACTCACAAAGTTAACTGAAGAGAGTGCAGTCCAAAAAGACTAACTCACAAAATTAGCTGCGAATGATATCCTGCAAAAGAACTAAATCACAAAATTAGGCGAAGATATTGTCGCTCAAAGGAAATCACTGGAAAACCTAGTTAAAGATAACAATCTCCAAGTAAATCATATTAAAATGATGAGCAACACTATCTACTACAACAAAACAAAAGGCTATCACATGAGACCAAGTTGGCCCGGAAACAACCTCACAGCTTTTAAAGAAAGAAAAGAAAGGGAGTTCTTATCAAATACTCGATATGGTCATCAGATATATATTGATTCTCATGATGGACTTTTATCATCATGGATCGCTGAACGTGGAAATTAATATCCTGAAATAATCACTCTGATAGGAAATCTCGTACCTTATGGCGGAGTATTCTTGAATGCTGGTGTTCATGTAGGCTTCTAATCAATGCTCATGGCTAAGGAAATGGGACCAGAATCAAGATTTTTCCTCATTTAACCCAATCCTACTAATGTTCGTATCCTAAAAAAAAGCATTGCCCACAATCATTTCTAAAAGCAGTTCACGATCTACGAAATGGGAGTCTCAGATAAGAAGTCAAGCGGTATTCTAAATGTAGGTTAAGGCAATACTGGAGCAGCACAAATAAAAAGTGAGAGTAATGGTAATAATCAAAATTAACATATTCCAGTTACAATGGATAGGATTGATGAAATTCTGCCAAAAGATCTCATTCTCGATTTCGCCCTAATTGATGTCTAACGCATGGAAAGGCAAGCTCTTGAAGGAATAAGGGGTGTGGTTTAACGTTCTCCAAATCTAATCCTCTTTGTTGAGTATATTGCGGCCCGCGGCGGAAATTCAGAATAATCTAAGCTCATTGTACCGATAATGGATTATTTTCGAGCTAAAGGGTATAAATTTTACGCTTATGTTGATATGGATCCCTATAAACTTGGAACTTTTAAGGAGATTGCTTACCCGGAAAAAGATAGTTTCGATGGCGATGATGTATTGTTTATTCCCAAGACGATGCAGCATCTCATTAAAAAAGATGGAAAGTAATGGAAATGATCATCAGAACTAATTCCATATTAAATAAATTAAATTAATGCAAAACTTATTCCAATAGTGAATGAACAACTGTTGCAAATTCCTATTTATTATTTTGTTAGGATGGCAAAGTCAATCTATTTAGCAACACCAGCAAGTCAAATAACACATCAGTAGACTTAAGCGTGAGATGAAT
>Ga0302185_10000563_pt1 | contig 28382 bp, 11 predicted proteins | sample II_Bog_E1_1_FD_200231 | JGI IMG/M metagenome (GOLD analysis project Ga0302185, IMG submission 200231) | Peat permafrost microbial communities from Stordalen Mire near Abisko, Sweden - II_Bog_E1_2 | ecosystem: Environmental > Terrestrial > Soil > Wetlands > Peat | place: Sweden: Abisko... | reverse complement strand
CACCTATTTACATTGGTGCTACAGGATACACACCAATATATATAGGTGTCAGGTCCAGGATCCCTCCTGTATCACCAATGTAAATAGGTGGTAGGGGTGTGTGTCCTAGTCCAGGTGTAAATGGAGGATAATAATAAAAGGGATTTAGTATTTAAAAGGAGATAAGAACTGGTAATACTCCCATTTTCCTGTATTCTCACCCCCACTCACATACTACTGTAAGGAGAGTATATGCTACTCCTATTCCTAACTCACGTATCACTTGGACCCTACCGGCATCCCTCACTCCCTATCCTACCACCTTGCCTGGCTATGTCACACTAGTATGCTGTAAGCAGGCCAGGTGATACAGGTGTGACAGGGGAGGGAGTGATAAGCAGGGGATAATATTGGTGTTACGTGTCTGCTAGGCTGTACAGCAAAGCAGAACAGAGGTGAATATTGGTACAGGAATATGTAGATACATTATAATAAATAGTATTTTTATCTTAGTGTTTAACACTCACATACTAAAAGATAAAAGCGTAAATAATTTTATATTTTACGCTATAACTCACCTATCCTACTAGCCTGTAATTTGTACTCTCACACCTATATACACCATCCCCTCCCTAACGGGATGTTAGCTAGGGGACATGGAGTGTGACGCACAAGCACACCTTTATTTAGTGACTACAAAATCGTGATACGTGTCAGGTCCAGGTGTTATATGGGTGAGGGACATATGAATTCACCCTGTCCCTCCCCTCTCACTCACCAGCATACTGTAAGGACAAGCAGGTGAGGATAGGTTGTGTGTCCATCCTTCCTATCCCTAACACGAACACCGGCCTGCATCCAACCACCCTACCCTGTACTGGATAAAGAATAGGATGGTTGCTGGCTGGTGTGTGTGCTAGGCTGTCTTGTATCACCTGGACTATGTCCTGGTGCTGCAGGGCTAGGTTACAGGATATAATTAAAAATAAAAAAGAATATGTTAAAATTATTATTAATAATTCCATTATTAGGATGTTTACCTTTAATTCTAATTAAAGAAGAAAATAAATCGTCACGTATGTGATTAAAATCAATAGCTTTAAGTACTTCATTAATAAATTTTTTTATCTCTATCTTAATTTGAATCCAATTTGATTCATTTACATTGGAATATCAATATGTAGAAGAATTTCAAATTTTAAATCAATACCATTTTAATATTGGAATAGATGGAATATCTTTATATTTTGTATTATTAACTACATTTATTACACCAATATGTTTATTAAGTAATTGAACAGATATAACAAAAAAATTAAAATATTTTTTAATCTCATTTTTAATATTAGAAAGTTTACAAATAGCAGTATTTGTAGTATTAGATTTATTATTATTTTATGTATTCTTTGAAAGTGTATTAATTCCTTTATTCTTAATAATAGGAATATGAGGAGCTAGTGCTAATAGAATCAGAGCAGCTTTCTTATTATTCTTATATACTTTAGCAGGATCATTATTTATGTTATTAGCAATATTATCTTTATATGGTAATATAGGATCTACTGATTTACAATTAATAAGTTTAATAGAAATAAGTTTAGATAGTCAAAAAATATTATGATTAGCATTCTTTTTAAGTTTTGCTGTTAAAACACCTTTAGCACCTTTTTATATTTGATTATTTAGAGCTCATGCTGAATCACCTTTAGCAGGTAGTATAATATTGGCTGCTGTAATATTAAAATTAGCTACATATGGTTATTTAAGAATATTAATTACAATATTACCTGATGCTACACAATATTTTTCTCCTTTAGTTCAAACAATAGCTATAATAACTTTAGTATATTCATCTTTAGCTACTATTAGACAAATAGATACTAAAGGTTATGTAGCTTATTCTAGTATAGGACATATGAGTATAGTTATTTTAGGTTTATTCTCTAATAATATACAAGGTATAGAAGGAGCCATTTTATTAAGTATAGCTCATGGTTTAGTATCACCAGCATTATTTATTATAGTAGGAGGTATTTTATATAGTAGATATCACACTAGAATAATTTCTTATTATAGAGGTATGGCTTTAACTATGCCAGTATTTGCTATTTTATTCTTATGTTTTACTTTATTTAATGCCGCTGTTCCTTTATCTTTAAATTGAGCTGGAGAATTTTTATCTTTAGCTGGTATTTATCAAAAATCACCTTTTATTGGTATTATTGGTGCTTCTACTATTGTATTAAGTGCTATATATAGTATTTGATTATTTAATAGAATAGCTTATGGACAATTTAGTAAACATTTAAAAGTTACTAATGATATTAATAGAAGAGAATTTATGCTACTTCTACCATTATTATTAGGTACAGTTGCTTTAGGTATTTATCCTAATGTTATATTAGACACTCTACACATGTCTATTTCTACTTTAATTTATACTACGTAGCCTACACTCCCGATCCCTCCCCTACCCTCTGCTCACTAGTGCTGCTGGGGGAGTGATAGATTATAAAGATTTTTAATACTATCCCCACTACATACTTATGTATTCCCACCTTTTCCTCCCCTATCACGAGCACGTGTACCTGGCCTAGCACCCCGTCAGGGTTAGGTAGTGTGGGAAGAGACACAGGAGAGTACAGGAGTCCTACCTTTATCAAGTAACACTCCCTACCCCAAAGCATCTTTACCCTCCCTAACGGGATGTTAGCAGGGGGTGAGAGTGCGGGAGTAGTGTGTGGTGCAGTCCCTACGGGAGGATAGAACAAGCTGGGGATGGGTTAGTGAGTGGTAAATTACAGACCCTGGAGGTACACAATGTATAAAAGTATCAGTTATATGAATGTATAACATAAAAATAATCAAAGGGGTTATTGAGGATAACCTAGCAAATTTATTAAAAAGGAAGACTAAGTTCTAAATACACAGGATTAATTATAAAAGTATTATTTATTCTCTTTCCTCCCCTGTCACCAGGCTATGCCTGGTGATGGGATACAGGATTGGGGTGGTGGTATGAATTATAATAAAGGCATCTAGCATGCAAACTCTCCGTGTAAATCCTAAGGGAAACCTTTATATTATTACTTCCTGAAGCAAAACATTGTATTAGGGAAAGGAAAGGAAATCAACCGAGACTCTGAAAGTAATGGTGAGTGAAATCAGATTAGCCTAGCTATTTTATATATTATTTATAAAATGTAAGTCTAACAAAAATAGTAATAAAACTAATTATTGTACTATGTACATGACACTAGGTGTGTATTTATATTCCCTGTCCGCAAGGGAGGGAGAAAGATATTTTTATGATGATTAAAAATGTGTATAAAATGTAATAAGCATCTATGTAACAAGTATATAAGTGATATTTAGATTAAATTGAAACCTTTTAAAGACAGGTACCATAGAAGGTAAAAGTCCTGTAGATTTATAACTATTTTTGTATTTATTTATTATTTATTTGTATAGAATTAAAATTAAAAAAATAATAGTATAATAAATTTAAATAAATTACGATGAGAGTAAACTTGTCGGAATATAGGGGAACCATCCTCTAAGGCTAAGTATAATAAATTTAGCGATAGTGAATAGTACTGTGAAGGAAATTGGTGAAAACTCGTTGTAAACAAATGAAATAGTTTGAATTAGTAACTCTATAAGCAGTCGGAATTTTTAAAAATATAAACGAAAATAACGACGTACCTTTTGCATAATGGGTCAGCAAGTTAATGATAGTAGCAAGGTTAATTAGCCCTAGCGAAAGCGACTGTAATTTATTATCACTCCTTCTCCCTACCTTTTTATCTGTATTCCCCTGCTTACGCTGGGGATTGATAAGAATAGGTCAGGAGAAGGAGTGATAAAATTAACGGGATTAGTTACTATTATTATACCCGAAGCGAGGTGATCTTTCCATGGCCAGATTATAATGGATCGAACGGTTGAATGTTGCATAATTCTCCGATGAGCTGTGGAAAGGGGTGAAAGGCCAATCGTACCTCGAGATAGCTGGTTTTCCACGAAACATATGTTAGTATGACTTCTAATTAAATTTTATATTTACTATCTTCAATATACTCTCATCATCACCTGGACATAGTCCTGGTGTTAATAGGCGAGTAGTAGATTATAGCAAATATGAAATTAGATTTATGTAGGTACAGCACGTCGCATACACTATTATTTTAATTTTTATCTTTAATTAGCTTAAAAATAAGAATTAAGATACAATTTGGGGGGCCTAGAAATCCTACCTTTGTATGTTAATCTCGGAATTACATAAATTGATATTAGAAATTCAGACTGTTCATGCTAAGGTGGACAGTCAAGACGGAAACAGCCGTGAGCATGTATTAAGGTCCCAAAATAGATTATTAAGTGAAATTAAGGAAGTTATTCTCTAAATGCAACTATGAAGTGAGCTTGGTAGTCGCTAGGTTTTAAAGATCGTGTAACAACGCAGTAGTCCAGGTTAATTATTCATTCCCTATCCTCTGCACCACTACGTGATGCTGGGAAGGGGATGAATAAACCAATAATTTGAATTTAACATATATTAAATTCAAATATAGAGTTTAGCACCGAAAATTTAACGGGTCTAAATAATCTACCGAAATCATGCCTTTTTATTGTTAAGCATTCACGTAGCGACTATGTTACGTGTATAAAATAATAAAAACGGATAGTGGAACATTCAGAATGATTAGAAGAGTAGTGTTTCATTACTTAGACATCCCTGAATAGATAATGCTGACATGAGTAACGTAAAAAGGAGTTATAATACTTCTCGCCGAATACGAAAGGGTTTTTAGTTTTAAGTTAAACTTACTAGAATTTATGACGGCCTCTAAGGATCTTAACCAACTGGTTAAGTCTGATGAGTATAATATAGAACGTCCTTTACGTTTTTACGGTTCATCACCAAAGGACCAGGAAAATAAAATATAGGAAATTTTACCGTACCCTAAACCGACACAGGTTCGTAGGTAGAGAATACTAAGGCGAAGAGATAATACTTGTAAAGGAACTCGGCAAATTATCTTCATAAGTTAGACGAAATGAAGGACCCTCTATTAATTACTACTATTAGCTTTAGAGTTTTTGAGCAATTAAAAATATTTCAGGGGTAGTAGTAATTAGGATGGTGGCACAAAATCGGAGGCCCCGACTGTTTACTTAAAACACAGCTTTCTGCAACGATTAATATCTTTGTATAGGAAGCGAATTTTGCCCAATGCCATTAATATAATGTTGATAACCTTTTTAGTGTTTATCGATTGAAGTTCTGGTCAATGGCGGTCTTAACCATGAGGATCCTAAGGTAGCAAAATTAATTGTCCATTAAATGTGGTCCCGACTGAATAAAGTAACGATGGTCTCACTGTCTCTACAAGTATCTCAGTGAAATTGAATTAGCCGTGCAGATGCGGTTTAACTTCGGGTAGACGGGAAGACCCTATGCAACTTTACTGTAGCTAGTTACTTCCTTAATATAATCCAGATGTAGCGTATAAGGTAGTCGATTTGACTCAGGTGAAACACCTTAACTGGATTTATGTTGAAGAATGCTCTTTAAATTTATACCTATCATTAAGCCTTTATCAAATTTAATATTAAAACATTAAATTGATTAAAAAATAGTAATTTAAACAATAAGTAAAATCATACCCTTGTTAGATAATATGATTTTATCTTCTATTTAATTTTTTAATGTTTCATCTAAAATATTCCTCCCTTCACCGGTATATAATATTGGTGATGGGGTAGGAACAAAATTTTAATCATAGAAATTTAAATTTTATTGAAATTTGTTACTATTTCTAAGAAGGTTATATTATTAAAAATAATTAATCCTTTTTTTATATTTATTCTTATTTCAATCCCTCCCTACCCCCTCCTTACAGGAATCACGTTTACGTTAGTGAGTGGGGCCGGAGTGGGGTGAGACTTGAGGAGGTATAAAGATACAAGGGGTATTTTATAATGGTATACTAATATAGATATAAGGAAATTATAAGAATAAAATGACTAGTGGGCAGTTTGTCTGGGGCGGACGTTTTTAATATAGTATCAAAAATATCCAATATTGATTTATCTTTTTATTTAATGTCATGTATATTCGTATGGGTATATATTGATGTTTATCTAAATAGTTAAATTTGAGAAACCTGAATTTATATATATTATAAATTTAATTTAACTTTATCCTATCCCCTGCCTGCTTAGGCTAGCTTGGGGCTAAGATATAAAGTGTAATAAAGTATTTTCTCTTAATTTTTAAAAGGTATGTACAGACCGGATGGAAACCGAGTGATCATGTAGGATCAAAATAAATGTAATGGTAAAAACATGCTTAACTGAGAGACCTATAAGTCGAACAGATACGTAAGTAGGGCATAATGACCCGGCGGTATATTATGGAATAGCCGTCGATTAATAGATAAAAGTTACGCTAGGGATAACAGGTTAATTGGCCGCGAGAGTACACATTGTCCGGCCAGTTTGACACCTCGATGTCGACTCACCCTATCCTCCGGGCGCAGGATCTTGGAAGGGTTCGGCTGTTCGCCGATTAAAAGGGTACGCGAGTTGGGTTTAATACGGCGTGAGCCAGTATGGTCCCTATCTTCCGAAGTCATAATAGTAAAAAGGGAATTACCTCTCAGTACGAAAGGATCAGATGGGCGTGTTTCAATAGTGTACCAATTGTTGGGTGAATTATATATATCATATAGATGTCTATAAGATTCTCTGGCATAGTTGGGTAGCCACAAACATAAAGGATAATTGCTGAAAGTATATTAAGCAAGAAACCTATCCCTGGATACTATCATAATTTAAGTCCCTTCCCTCCTTAGGGAGGGAGGGTTAAATTTTAAATTAAAATAAGAAATAGAACATTTCTTTTTAGGATATGTGTATTATTGTTGTGAAACATTTAGCTTAATATTCCTAATTTATTTTTAGATTCTATTTAACATATATCTTCTATATTTTTAACACATATGGTTAGCTCACTTTCCTACCACACGATCACCTATACCACGTAACATCAGCTTCCTATGGCCTATCACTACTCCTATATCCCTCACCTAGCCTGGCTTTGCCCGGCCTGATGAAAGGGAGGTGACACAGGATGGAGGCAGGTGTCACCTGGCTATGCCCGGTGGGGATAATAATTGTAATTGTACAGGAAAGTAATACCTGCATACATATCTACACCCTCGTACCACCTGGACCAGCATCACACTACATACGGTACTAGTGCTACATGATACGTGGGGCAAGTCCAGGTGATCGTGTGATATGGGTCCAGGTGTCCCTGTCCCTGCTGTAGCCTATCACGACCCCAGCTAGCAACCCTCACCAGCGTATCCCGTATTATCTCCGGTTAATGCTGGTGAAGGGAAGCAGAGCAGGGAATACAGGACACAAGAAGCATAGGGAGGGATAGGTGTTATGCTATTGTCCCTGTCCCTCACTATCCTGTATCCATAACACCTGGACTTAGGTCCTGGTGATTGTAGCCTGTAACCTGTACAGGATGGTTGGCCACAGGGTAGGTGTGAATGCTGTACACCCAAGGAAGGGATAGTGGGTGTAGGCTTGAAACTATACTGATTTGTGATTCATAAAAGTAGTAAAATTAAAACTTTTATACAATTGTCTCAATTAAAATATGACTATCCTTTAGTTGTAAACCACTTGTCAAGTGATCAATGAGACTCTATTCTTAAAAATTTAAGAAAAATAAAAATATTTAAAAGGTTCACTTTCTTATTAAATAAATGAAAGTTTAGTATAGTAATTGATTTATCATTTTGCGTTTTCACTTATAAGGTTAAAATAGCAATAGCTTTAATGAGTTCGAAATTTAGAAGATAAAATCAATTTTCTAGCTCTTACCACCTCTTCGGATCACTCCATCCCTCCTTGGGTGTACAGCATTCACACCTGCCTATCCCTCACCAATATAACACCTAACCTCACGTAGTGTAGGTAGTAAGCTGGGGCTAAAATATTACACCAGGACATTAGTCCAGGTGCTGGTGAAAGGGAGTAGACACATGCTAAAAGGGTGTAATATAAAAGTGGTAAAATTAGTTTAATGGTAAAATAACGTTTTGTGGTAACGGTGGATCTTGGTTCAAATCCAAGATTTTACCCTTTTTGTAATATATATGCAATACCCATTTATGTATTAATTCACATACCTCCCTCCTTCACTACGATCCCTAGGGGTACAATACACCACACATCTGTTACGACACAAGGACGCTCTGGACACCTGGACCAGTATTACATTACATTACCCTCCCCTATCACGTTAGTGAGGGAGGGGTGGTACTAGTGCTACATGATACGTGGGGCGGGTCCAGGTGATCGTGTTAAGTCCTGGTAATACAGGATAGGATCGTGTTAGGTGAGTGGTGGATAGGAACACATACAAAGCATATATATTTTATTCAAACAAATATCTCTTATAATTAGAAAGAAAAAGATATGAGAGGTACACCTCACCTTACGGTTTTCCACACTCACTACGATCCCTAGGGTTACAATACCTCCTCGCTTAAACACGAACCCCAGGACGCTCTGGACACCTGGACCAGCAATCACCCACCAGCTTACCTCCGTAAGCCGGGTGATGTGCAGCATGTCTAGTCCAGGTGGGAAAGGGAGAGTGATCATGTCATATACAAAATAAAGGTATAAAGCCTATTCCTAAGGAAAAATAAATAAAAATGCTTAATAATAAGGAAGAAATAAATAATCACAACACACACATTCATCCTTTACCTTTCCCTAGTCACGATCACGTACATGTTAGTGCCCCTACGGGAGGGACACAGGATACAAGCACAGCCTATCCCTCCTCTGTACAAAATACAGGAGAGGTTGTAGATATAATTCAATACTTAAAAAATGTATGTAAAATACAACAAAGTGCTGGTAGTATAGGATCATTAAATAAGAGTTATTTCTATAACTTTAATACTGCAAATAGATATAAAACATATAAATTATTTTCTACTATTTTTAATATCTTAAATTACTTTTTTGGTACATTTTATTGTGTAATAAGTAAACCAGTATTATTATTTACACAAAATAAATTAATAATCTATATAAATTATTATAGTCCTAAGACATCTTATAGATTAAAGAGAAGACATATGTGAAAGTATAATAAACTACCAGTAAGATCTGCTAAAGGTTTAAATATGGAATTAGTTAAATTAATTGATATGTTATCAAAATTATTAAAATTAAAGGTAGAACTTCAATTAAACAGATTAAAATATCCTTATCATGATAGCTCTATTTTAGCTAAATTGATATCATTTAACTCTAATCAAAAAAGATTTACTCCATTAATTAAACTAATTTTTAAAAAAGCATCTATTATTACTAATTCTTTAAAAAATTTATCTCCTTCCCGTAGTAGTGATAATAAGGCAGAAGGATCTGATTTTTATAATGTAGTTTCTGGACCTAAAAAATTAAAAATTCATAATTCTATACCTACTATTTTAACTGGATTAAAGATTAAAATTTCTGGTAGATTAATTACTCAAAGAGTTATACCTAAAAAAACTATATCTAAATTAGAGAAAGGAGGTTTTAAAAAAACTAAAATTAATATAGTAGATTATGCTACATATACTAATAAAAATAAGAGAGGGTCTTATACAGTTAAAGTTTGATCTACAAGTAGAATTACTCTTTAATTAACACTCTTCCACATTGTCACTAGCACCATCACTGGTATACTAGGCTATCCTATGTCACTGGCCAGCTTTAAGCTGGCTAGTCAAGGAAAGCAGGCATAGCCTCCACCATCCCGAAAGTGTGAGGTAGTACGTGTAGGTGAGTGGGATAATATTATACTAAATTTAACCCCTCATAAATACCCCACACAAATCCTTCTGCCCCTATTACACTGGCACCAGCTTGTATCCCTGCTATGCATATCTCTATCATTCCATCACGTACTTCCTGTATCCCTCCCTATCATGTAAACTACACCATCTCTAGTATGCTAGGCTAGGCCAGCTTAAAGCTGGGTGGTGAAGGTAAGCAAAGCAGGCATAGCCTCACCTAGTGTAGGTGTTACAGGATGGAGGGATAGGGTAGGAGTGGATGCTAGGCTGTACAGCAAAGCCAAGGTGAGAGAAAAGTATCTGTGTAATATGGGTCTTATACAATGTCTCAACTAATTTCTGATTTAATCTCGTACACTATCTTCCCTTCCTCCACAGCATTCTTTACTAGGCTACAATACTACCTACCTGTCCCCTAGCTAACATCCCGTTAGGGAGGGGGTGGTGTGGGTGAGGAAGGATAGGGCAGCTTACGCAGGGATAGACAGATAAATAAAGAGAATGAAAGATTCTTTTGTACTGAATATTATTATGCCTCAATTAATTCCTTTTTACTTTGTAAATCAATTATTATTTTCATTTATAACTTTAGCTATATTAGTATATGTATTATCTAAGTACATTTTACCTTTATTTACTTATAAAAATGTAGTTAGATTATACTTAACTAAATTAACTAATAAATCTTAATATCTTATGTCTCACGGTTTAACCCTATCCCCTATCTCCTGTACCCTCCCGTAGGGACAGCATCACCTATCACTAGTGTGACTAATGTCCTACACTAGTATGTGTTAGCTGGGGATGGGAAGGGGAAGTAGTGACATAATAATAGATTATTATATATCATAGAGACAATATGTATACTTACTCAAATTAAATGCCAAATTAACTTTAAATGAATTACAGGACTAATCGCTCTCCTTCTGTCCCTGATATCCCTTTCCCTCCTACCACCTATGTACAAACACTAGTGATGGTGTTATAAGAGAGGAAGGGTTGGTGATATTGCTCCGTGTGTGAGGAAGGATAGAGCAGCTTACTACCTCCCACCAGGCCAGGCTATGCCACACTACGTGTGCCAGGTGATGGTTAGGAGAGAGTGAAGTAGGCCTGTGTATAATTTATTATAAAAAATATATTTTTATCTACTCGTTCACATCCAATCACTCCTGTATAATCACGATCCTATCCATATGCTGTACTCACCTATCCCTACACACCGGGCCGAGCCAGGTGTGGGTAGGAGAGTGTGAGGGATAGAGACAAGAGTATTAGATTAAAAATAAAATATGTAGCTATATCTTTAATTTCTACGATTCACTATCATGTATTCCATCATCCCTAATACGAACACCGGCCTGCAACACACACTAGTGTAGGACATTAGTCACACTAGTGATAGGTGATGCTGGCAGGTGTGAGTGTAGGAATAGGGACAGGAGAGGTAATTGAAAAAACAAAAAGTAAAAGGTGTAAATATAATAATAAGATTTCCTGTCACTCCCTCATGAACCCTCCTTATCCTATCACCATCTCTAGTATGCTAGGCTATCCTGTGTCACCGGCCAGCTTAAAGCTGGGTGGTGAAGGTAAGCAAAGCAGGCATAGCCTCACCTACACAAACATTACGTAGTGGTGCAGGTGTTGGTGTGTGTCCTACACACACCGGCTAAGCAGGTGATAGTGCTACAGGAAAGGGGTGTGTCCATCCATCCTGTACAGGTTACAGGCTACAGGAGGAGAGATAGTTTATTATAAAAGAATAAAAAATAAAAAAAGATAAAATGAAAAACTTCTTAAATTTAATATTTAATCCTATCTTAAATGACTCTCCTGAGCCATGACAAATAGGTTTCCAAGATAGTGCTGCACCAGGATTTGAAGGTATAATAGATTTACATGACTCTATATTCTTCTATTTAGTTATAATTTCAATAGGAGTATTCTGAGTATTATTAAGTGTAATAGTAAATTTCAGTCAAAAAAATTCTCCAATAGTATATAAATATTCTAATCATGGAACTTTAATTGAATTAATCTGAACTATAACACCAGCTTTTATTTTAATTGCTATAGCTTTCCCAAGCTTTAGATTATTATATATGTTAGATGAAGTAGTAACACCTATTATGACAATAAAAGTAATTGGACACCAATGATATTGATCATATGAATATGCTGATTTCATTACAGAAAATGAAGAAGCTATTGAATATGATAGTTATATGGTACCTGATAGTGACTTAGAAGTAGGACAATTAAGATTATTAGAAGTTGATAATAAAGTTGTAGTACCTGCTAATGCTCATATTAGAATTGTTGTAACATCAACTGACGTTATACATGATTTTGCTGTTCCTTCTTTAGGACTTAAAATTGATGCTGTTCCAGGGAGATTAAATCAAAGTTCTTTCATAGCTTTAAGACCTGGTGTTTTTAGAGGACAATGTTCTGAAATTTGTGGAGTTTATCACGGTTTTATGCCTATAGCTGTTAAAGCTTTACCTCATGATGAATTTTTATTCTGATTAGAATCTATGTCTTAAATATGTACTCTACAACCCTTCCCCTCCTCCTACGCTAGGCTGTACAGCATAGCCAAGGAGTCACGTAGCACTACTATCTCCAGTTGAGTGGGACAGCTTCACTCCCTCTCCTGCTTACCCTCACCTCGCTTTACAGCATTACATTGGTGTAGGTGATATGGTTACGTGTTACACCAGGATTGGAGAGAGGTCGGCGATCACACACCTATTTACTACCTACACTACGTGAGGTTAGGTGATGTGCAGCAGGGGTCATGATATAATATAAAGGGTGTAGGTGTCACCTGGCCTGGCCTAGCACTAGCCCCGACCCCAGCCTGCAACACCCACCTGCCTGCTATCCTTTCCTATCCTTTACAGGGTGGTAGGAAGCTGGCCGGTGATCGTGATGCTTGCAGGGGATCGTGAGCCTGGTGAGTATACAAATAAAAATACTTTATTAACCCCTGGCAGAAGCACGAAATAACGCTAGCACTCTACCCTTATCTCTTTAAAATAGAATAAAGTGAGTGTCTCCTATGCTTCACCAAGCCTCCCTGCCACCACTACCACCTGGCCTAGCACTAGGCCCGACCCCAGCCTGCAACACGATCCACACCTCGTGATTCCTGTACAAAATAGTTCCGTACCAGTTATAATAGAAAATAACAGTATTACTGTTAATAGTAGACATATTAGGAATTGGGAAAGAGCTGATCAGTTATACAATAGTAATCAACAAAATCGATTTTATGAACGTTACATACCTCAAACACTATTAGAAGCTACATTGGAATTAGATCGAAGATAAGAAAATAGGTATAGAGGATTTTTATATGTAGATTATCACGATCACCTGCTTACATACCCGACCAGGTACTCCTGTCTGCATCACGATCCCTCCCCTACCCTCCCCTATCACCAGGACATTAGTCATACTACGTGATAGGTGAGGGAGGGACACAGGACAACGGAGGGTGTGTATGCATCACCTGGACTTTGTCCAGGTGACACAGCAAAGCACACACCAGGCCTAGCCTGGTATTGGTAAGCAGGGAAGGCCTGGTACACGTGTTGCTGGGGAGGCATAGTCGGGCCTGGTGTAGGATAGGAGGGATAGATGCTGTCCCACTCAACCGGAGATAGTAGTGCTACGTGACTCCTTGGCTATGCTGTACAGCCTAGCGTAGGAGGAGGGAGAGGGATAGGTTACATGTGTATTCGTGATTATTGGTGCTACATACTACAAAAGTGATCGTGTGTATAAAAGTATCAGTTATATGAATGTATAACATAAAAATAATCAAAAGGGTTAAAACCTAACCATTTATCACGTACTTCCTGTATTCCTTTCTATGCTGTATAATTACGTTTATCTGGCCAGCAATCCTCACACACCAGCTACGCAGGTGATAGTGGGGAAAGCAGGCCTGGTGACACTTGTAAAGGAAGGGACAGGATCACTAGATCACTACGTGAGTATATGGTAAAGATAAATATCGCATACTTTATTTATTTTATCTTTATACACTCACACCTTTATTCTATCACTACTCCTATTAGGAGACACAGGGTAAGAGTGAATAAGAGTGTGTATAGAAAAGTAAATTAGTTCTAAAGCGTATATAATATATTATATACTATCTCCTATATAACAGGATCATGTATTCCATCCACCTTTGCTAGGCTATCCTGTAGTCACGTACTCCTGTATCCCTGTCTGCATCACTACCTACGTAGTGACACAGCACAAAGGAGGGTAGGAGAGGAGAGGAAAGCAAAGCAAAATAAAAGGGGCCGTGTCACCAATATAGGCGATGAATATATAATTAAAAATAGTCAGGAGAATTTAATTTTGGTTCTGATTTAACGTTGTCCAGTAGTTTAAGACATGCAAATCTCTGTTAATTTCGATTAAAAGGGTGTACGGGTGAGTAAAATTAGATAAGATACCTTATATATTTCAGAAATAGAAAATAAATCAAATTAAACCCAACCCTTTGTCCAGTATTCATCCCTCCCCCTAAAGGGAGGGACACAGGGTAGGGGAAAGGTTTAATTTGTAATAAAGGAATTTTTCCGTTATAAGATTCTATCTAAATTGAATAGGTAGTTGGTAGGGTAAAGGCCTACCTAGCCGACGATCGATAGCCAGCTTGAGAGAGGGGATGGCCACATCGGGTATGCAAATTACCCAAATTGCGTTAGCAATCTGCAGTCAAGAATATTTGTCAATGCTCGCAAGAGTGAACGAGCTAACTGGAATCTAGTGTTGCGGAGAAATCTGTAACATTGGATACTGTAAGGGAGGATAATGACGTTACCTTGCAATAAGTGTCGTCTAAACACTGGTGCCAGAAGACTCGGTAATACCAGAGACGCGAACGTTAGTCATCTTGAATGGGCGTAAAGGGTTCGTAGGCAGCTTACTAAATTATATATTATTGATAAGCACGTACGTGACTCCTTAATATTTAATTTAATTAGGTAAGATAGAATTTTGAGGAGGAAATGGATTATACTCAAGGAAAAGTTGAAATCTGTAGAACTTGAGTAGTTTTTCTAATGGCGAAGGCACCTTTCCAATACAAATTGACGCTGAGGAACGAAGGTGTAGATAGGAAATAGGATTAGATACCCTAGTACCCTACACTGTCAACGATGAATGGTAAGAGTTTTTATATTCTGATAGGTTATAATATAAAGCTGGATATAATTAAATTTAATTAGGTAGTATAGCTTATTTTTATAAATTAAATTTTCTTCTAATTTAAGATATCTTTGTAAGTTATATTATTTTATCTTTATATTATGATTAGTAATGTACTACTCATATTAATATACAGACTATCATGTACCCTCCTATCCTTATGCTTTACAGCTAAGGAAAGGGAAGGGAATATGTGTATGTCACGTATGTGGATATGTGTAGGCATATATCATAGAAATAAAAGGTTCTGAGGTTAACAGCGATAACCATTCCGCCTTGTAAGTATACTTGCAAAAGTGAAAATAAAAAAATTAGTCGGTTTTAGAGCAAACGAAGTGAAGCATGTTGTTTAATACGATAATCCGCGTAAAACCTTACCACTCCTTGAATATTTATTACGCATCTTTATTTTTTAGTATCTTTTTATTAAAATATATAAGGATAAAATTAACAAATAAATTTTAATCTATTCCCCCCTTCCTTAGCTGTAAAGCATAAGGATAGGGAATATAATATTACTCACTCACTAAGTACGTATCACTCCCATCTTGTACTCTGTACCGGAGGGAGGGTTATGTGTGTGGAGGGTCGTGATATAATGTATGTTTAGTATTAAAATATTTGTTATGGCTAGTTAGTATTTTTATTTAAATTTATTTAGGTAAGAATATAGAACAAGTAATAATTACAGGTGTTGCATGGCTGTCGTCAGTTCGTATCGTGAGTAGTCAGGTTAATTCCGCAAACGGACGAAATCCCTATAGTTAATTTATACTTAATTTATGGAACTCTGATAAAGAGTTTCTCTACTGGGACTAAGACAAGCCGTTATGGCCCGAATGGAGTGGGCTACAGACGTGCCACAAAAACTTTTACAATGTGACGCAATACACTTTAAACCAAAGAATAATGTGGAGCTAATCATCAAAAAAAGTTATAGACTGATTGTTGTCTGCAATTCGACAACATGAAGAAGGAATTTCGAGTAATCGTTGATCACTAGGCGCAACGGTGAAATTATAATCTAGAATGAACTAACTGTCTGTCAATTGGAAGAAGCTTTCCTTTTAGGAAGGAGCTATGAATAGGCTATTTATGATAATCATATAATTAATTTACTAATAGCAACTATTAAATTTTTAATTATACTATTAATATTATATGAAATTTAAATAAGGTTAATTCAGAAGTAGATTTTATTTATTTTTATTAAGTTAACTATAAAGGATCTAAATTAATTGAGTTTTTAAAGTAATTAATATGAAATAAACCCTAATAATAGTTCCTAGCATTAGTAAGTAACATTTAATAAGTCATAGCAGGGTAGCCGTACTGGAAAGTGCTGCTGTAATATAACAGAAATAAAACAAGATTTCAGATAAATCTAGGATTGTTATTATTTTAATTTTTATTAAAATAAAGTCCCCTATTATCATCACGTAACCCTCCCCTGCTGTGTCACTAACCCTAGGGAGTGATGCACATACTTACTCTATCACCAGGCCTGGGTCTGCCCGACCCGCTGATACAGGATAGTGAGGGAGAGAGTGAGTGTGTATTAAATTTAAAATTAGAATGTAAATGAACTTAAATTTTATAATTATAATAATAAATAATCTAATGTTATATTTGATACATACTTATTATTCTATAATCATAAGTAGTTAAAGACTATAATAAATTTCTCTTTTCAGTACAAGAGTCTTCTTTTTATTCAGTATATTCTAAACACACCCAAGCTACCCCGTCCCAGCACCACGACCACACCTAGCATCCTTGTCCTTTTTATCACGTACGTGAGAATAGGACAAGCAAAGAGATAGGGATGGTGTGTGTTTCCTTCATTTACTTCTAATTAAATTAGGGGTTAATTTAAATATATATGCACGTAGCATGATCCTGTCCTTTCCTTAACTCACGTATCCCTATCCCTGTACCTCCCGTTAGGGGGAGGGCGGCGATCACGATCCACACTACGTGATATGGGGGTGAAGCAGGGGAAGGGAGGGAGGATACAGGGCAGGTGTGTTCGTGTGTGTGCTAGGCTGTAACACGGCCCCTCCTGTATAAGCGGGTCGGGCAGACCCAGGCCTGGTGGTATGATGAATAGTGAAGCACAGTAGGGTGAGTATATTTAAACAATTTTAGATTTATGATCCGTAAATTTTAAAACACCTTTACCTAATTCAAATATAAACCCTATAGTAAGTACAGAGAAAAATATTATAGCTATAGTAAACCCATATGAGGATACTTGATATAAAGTTACAGATATGGGATATAACAATAAAATTTCTAAATCAAATACTAAGAATAGAATAGCCACTAAATAAAAATGAACAGAGAATTGAGATCTAGTTTGTCCATAAATAGGAGTAAACCCACATTCATAAGGAGATAATTTTTCCGTATCCGGTCTATGTACAGCTAAAAATAAATTTAAAGCTAATAATATAACGGTTAAGATAGGTATAAATATAAATAATATTAATAAAGCATTCATATTAATAATAAAAAATGTTTAAAGCTATTAGATGTATGCTATTTAATATAATTGAAGGCTTTAATATAAATAATAATATAGATAAAGTTAATATAGCTATTATAAAACTATGTATATTTGTAACTCTTTTATATCCAGCACCAACACCACCAATGTAAATAGGTGTAGCTTGTGTCCCTACGGTAGGGAAGGATAGGATACTATTAGGTATTGTATCAAAATGCATTACTTTAATAATTGCTAAATAGTAATAAGCACTTATAACACTAACTACTATAGCAACTAAAGATATAAAGTAATATCCATTTTGGATTGAAGAATATAAAACTCCTGCTTTAGCAAAGAAACCTAATAGAGGAGGTATACCAGCCATAGAGAATAATGAAACAGCTAAACTTAAAGTTAATATAGGATTATCTTTAAATTGACCTTTTAATTCTGATATTAAACTGATATCTGATCCATTTACATTATTATTACTATTTAATTTACCGCTCTTTAATATATAACCAAAAGCTAAAATTATAAAGAAGATATTTAAATTTGTAAAAGAATATTGTATTAAATAGAATAAAACCGATTCTAAAGATTCTTCTGTATTTACAGATAAAGCTAATAGTATAAAACCTATATGTGAGATAGTACTATAAGCTAAAAGTCTTTTAATTTTATTTTGTGCTAAACCTACTACAGTTCCTATTAATAAAGATAAGAAACTAGAAATTAAGAATAAATTTTTAACTAGATTTATATCCCCGTACATGCTAATTGAACTATTAAATAGAACATCTAAGTTTATAATATTTATAATATCTAAACTTAATATTATTATAGCTATTTTGGGCATTATAGTTAATCATGTTGTAACTATACTAGGTACATCATTATAAACATCCGGTGCTCAATTATGGAATGGAGCTCCAGCTATTTTAAATAAAAATCCTATAAATATTAATATTAAACCTAACTGAACAATTGTTATTATATCTACTTCTCCTCCATAAATATAAGGGCTTGAAGCACTACCGTGATTGAATAATTCATTTAACACATATGTATGGGATGTGTCAGCTATTATATTGCTACTATTAGATAATAATAGTAAAGAATTTATATCTTCTATATTTATAATTCCTGTATAACTATATATTAAAACACAACCTAATAAGATTAAACAAGAAGATAAACCTCCTAATAAAAAATATTTTAAACCAGCATTTGTAGATGATTCTGAATCTCTATAAATACTAGCTAAAATATAAACTCCAAAAGACTGTAATTCTAATGAAAGATATAGAGATAATAAATTATTTGAACTTAATAATAAAGAACTACCTAGTGTACTGAATAAAACTATTAAAGAATATTCTTTTACTTTAGGACCTATTACTACTGAAATGTATGTATTAATATTACCACTGCCTTTCACCTCCTCCTTTGTCCAGTACAGGCTAGGTTGGGGGTGTGTAAGGCTTGTATCACCTGGCCTTACCGAAGATAGTACGTTGGCCAGGTGCTTATTATTTTCATTAAAAAATAAAGATTTTATATTATTAGATCAAGGTATTAAAATTAATGCAGCCAGAGTATATATAATAATATCAAAACTCTGGGATAATACTGTTATTTGATATAAACCACTATAAATACTTATTCCTGATCCAATTGATTGAATATATAAAGCATTATATGATAATACTCCAGAAAAGATAAATACTATAGAAGTTAATCTAGTGAATAAAATTGGAGAGATACCCTCTGTCCGTACTTCGCTACCCCCAGCGTAGGCAGGGGATACTTTTAAATTATCAAATGCTATAACCCCGTTAGGGATAGAATTTGAGTTATTGCTAATACTACTAGAAGTTAATGCAATTGCTACAATCATTATCATTAAACTTATTACAACCATTTTTTATTTTGAATTTTAGGGTGTACCTACCCCTGACAATATCACGTACTCCTACCCCCCAGCAGCCTTACCCTCCCGTAGGGACAGCATCACCTATCACTAGTGTGACTAATGTCCTACACTAATGTGTGTTGCAGTCCCTACGGGAGGATAGGACAAGCTGGGGAAAGGAGACACCAGCATCACCTATCCTGTACAGTATACAAAATGTTGGCGACAAGCAGGAGCATATCCACGGACACACCTGCCTTCTTCCCTTCACCCCACCTATCCTTGACACACCAGCCTCCATACGGATAGGCCAGTGTAGAAAGGAGGGTTAGTGAGTGATGCTGTCCCTACGGGAGGGAAGGGATGCTGGGACAGGGCTACAGAAGTACGTGATACATGAGACGTTAGAATATAATATAAACCCTTCCTTCTTTTTTCTTTTAAAATAGTTCCCTCCTACTCTCACATACGTATCCTATATCCTCACTCACCTGGACTTGACCAGTATATCACGTGGGGGGTAGTGATGCAGGTCTACTCCAGGTGTTCCGTGGGTACAAGGTAGGTACTATATGTCCTGTACAGGAGAAAATGATAGGGCGTAGTACTATAGACTACATATAGCCTGTATCACACCCTTCCTTCATTGGCTACACCCGCCCATCCTTATGGAGGCTAGTATGTACAACATAAAGATAAGGAGGAATTACTCTATCCTGGTGTATGGATACAGAGGAGGAGGAATAGGGGTAAATAAAATAATTTAAAAATTAAGAAGTTCCAGATTAACACTTTCCCTCCTATTATCCCGACCACGTATCTTGTATCCTTCATCAGGACGCACTACCTCCCTGCTGTACAGCATACATTTATCGGGCCTTCAACACACCCATCCCTACCAACACCTGGCACACCAGGACCTATGTAACACCTGGCTCGTCCCGGTGATAGGTGAGGCCCGGTGTTAGGAGGGGATGGGATCGTGATGCTGGCTGGTGAAGGTGTTGGGGATGGGTTACGTGTCCCTTCCTTCCTCTGCTGTATCATCAGGACATAAGTAACACCTGGCCTAGGTACGCAGGGCCCTGTGATAGATGGTAGCGAAGGATAGGAGAGGTGTAGCGTAGGTATAGATTAAACTTTAATTAATATAAAAATAATAGTAGGAATATAGATTAATAGTAATCTAAAGTAATTCATTAAAGTATTTATTTGCATAATATCAGCATCTATGGGTAAGATATTACCATAGAATATAATAGGAGCGAATAATATTAATAACATAGTAATTAAACCTAAAACGATATAAAGAGCATAACTAGTTACAATTCCTGTATCTCAATTACTAATATTCTTACCTGTTTTGAATAAAAATTCGGATAGACCAAAAGGTCCAACAACTTCAATAACACCTCTATCTAATACTTTAGCAAAAGTGTACCCTAAACTTAATCCTTTACCTATGATATAATTATTATAAATGATATCTATTAAATATTTACCATTAAAGAATGTATATATTTTTCTACTTAATACCGAATCTGTTAATTCAATCATAGCAATTCCTCCCTTCGCCTCACTACGTGACACAGGGTAGTCTTTATTTTTACTTAAAGTTAATGAACTGTTATGATATAAGTATATAGCGAATATTCCAGCTAATATACTTCCTACAGTAGGTAATAATTTAAAGAATAAAGGTAAAGAGAATTCAGCTTCTACTAAAGTTATATGGTTAGGATGTATAAATAAACTATTAGCAAAGAAATCAGTACCTAAACCTACAAATAGATCTGAGAATATAAATCCAAAGAATATACTATTAAAGGCTAAAATAGATAAAGGTATAATAACACTAATACTTGCTTCATGTGTATTTAAATAATCTGATTTAGGTGCATTAGGATAAGTTAAGAATACTAAAGATATTAATCTAAATGAATAGAAAGCAGTAAATATAGCTGTAATAGTTCCTAATCAATAAGCAACATTACCACTAAATTTATATTGAGAATAAGCTAATTCTATAATTAAATCTTTACTATAGAAACCAGTTAATCAAGGTAAAGCCATTAAAGATAAAGATCCTATTAAAATAGCAGTATAAGTAAAAGGTAAAAATTTAATTAAACCTCCTAATCTTCTAATATCTTGTTGATCTGACATAGCATGAATTACTGATCCTGCTGCTAAGAATAATAAAGCTTTAAAGAAAGCATGATTTACTAAATGGAATAAAGCAACATTGTATTGACTTAATCCTACAGCCATAAATAAATAACCCATTTGACTTATAGTACTAAAAGCTATAATTCTTTTTAAATCATTTTGTAATAAACCAGATGAGGCAGCAAAGAAAGCTGTTATTGAACCTACTCACATTATTACTAATAATGCAGTACTTCCATATTCTATTATAGGTGAAGATCTCATTAATAAATATACTCCTGCCGTTACTAGTGTAGCAGCATGAATTAAAGCAGATACAGGTGTGGGTCCTTCCATAGAACCAGGTAATCAACCATGTAATCCTATTTGTGCACTTTTACCCATGGCAGCCAATAATAAAAATAAACCTATTGTACTTATAATACTTTCATTTATATAAGGTGAAAGACTAAATACACTAGAATAATCTAAATTACCAAATACTCAAAAGATACTAAAGAATGCTATACTTAAAGACATATCTCCAACTCTATTCATAGTAAAAGCTAATATTGCTGATTTATTTGCTTGTATTCTACTATATCAGAAATTAATTAATAAATATGAAGATACCCCTATTCCTTCTCATCCTATAAACATTATTAAATAGTTAGAACCTGTTACTAATACTAACATAAAGAATGTGAATAAAGATAAGTAAGAAAAGAATCTTTGATTATGAGGATCTTCTGACATATAAGATATAGAATATATATGAACTAATGTTGATACATATAATACAGGTATTAACATACATACTGTTAAACTATCAAATAAAAATTCTCAATTTATAGATAATGATTCTGAACTTATTCAAGAACCATTAAGGGATTGGGATAAATTTATACTTACAGGAGAGGATGTTATACCTACTTCATAAAAGGCTATACTAGCCAATAAACTGCTTATTATTAATAATAAACTTGTTATAATATGACTACCTTTTACTCCTATTTTTCTACCTAATAATCCAGAGATTATTGAACCTAATAAAGGTAAAATTACTATAGATAAATACATATTAACTTCTTAAAGAAATATTCCCTCTTAATCTATAATATGCTACCACTATACTTAATCCTATTACAGATTCTGCTCCAGCTATTGAAATTATATAAACGCTAAAGGTTTGACCTATATTATCATCTAAATTATAGGAAGATATCAATAATAAAAATGTTACTGATAATAGCATTATTTCTATAGAGATTAACATTAATATTATATTTTTTCTATTTAAAATAAAACCTAAGATACCTACTAAAAATAATAATATCGAAAAATTCATCTTTTATTTTGTTTTATCTAAATATTTATATATCACACCAGCTTCCTCCTGTTTTACCTGGCCTGGTGTGTGCTTTGCTTTGTCACCTGGACAAAGTCCAGGTGATGCATACACACCCTCCGTTGTGCTGTGTCCCTCCCCCAGCCACCACACACTAGTGTAACTAGTGTAACTAGTGTAGGACATTAGTCACACTAGTGTGTGGTGTGGCTGGGGAGGGGTAGGGAGGGTTCGTGATGCTTGCAGGAGTACCATAAGCCCACACTAGTGCTACAAGCACTACTTGTAGGATAAGGAGGTAGAGGGAAGGGTAGAAAATTGTGATATATATTATAATTTCCATACGGACTTGTAAATTGAAAATATTCTTTTATTCTTTTTTTTTCTCTACCTCCCTGCTGTACAGCAGCATCACATACTCTTATGCCCTATCACTACATGCATATAAATATTGGTGTTGGTGCTGTACAGCAGGGAGGGGATAGAAATACAGTCACAGCTGTACCTGCCTTACACACCCTACGGGAGGGACATAAGTCCTTGTGTTGCTGTCCCCAGCCAGCATCACGTAGTGTTGCTGGGAAGAGTAAAAGGAGATAGAATTAAATATTAATAAATAAAATATATTCTAAAATTAGTATATAAAAGAAAATAAACTATTTAACCACTTTTGGATCTACTCCACACCTACACTCACATGCCACACTACTCCTATCCCTCCACCAATATAACACCCAGCTTACGTTGGTAAGTTGGTGCTAAGATATAACACCAGGACTATGTCCAGGTGCTGGTAAGGGGTAGGATATTAAAGGTAGAGGTACAGAGGTGCTTGTAGCACGTAACCCAACCCTCCTTTATGCTACACTACTACCACCCCCTCCCTAACGGGATGTTAGCTAGGGGGTAAGGTAGAGTACAGAAAGGGACAGAGATGAGAATAAGGTGTGGATGCTGTCTCTCCTGGACCTAAGTCCTGGTGGTAGCGAAGGGAAGAGTAAAAGGAGAGGTTAATAAGGTCCTTTGGTGTAGAGGTAGCACAACAATTTTTCGTGTTGTTCGGACCAGTTCGAATCTGGTAAGGACTATGTATATAATTACACCTCCCTATCTCGTACTTCTGACCTGTACACAGCTACACGAACCTGTCCTGTACCAGTATCATCCTCTCCTACCCTCCACCAGCACCTGGACATAGTCCTGGTGTTATATCTTAGCACGAACGTGGCTTATATATTGGTGATACCTGCGTACAAAATAGGGGAGTGAACGTGATAGGTGTTAGGACACAGGAGTAGTGTAAGTCGGAATAGTTTAATTGGTAAAACAGTTTCCTTGTAAGAATCAATCGGTGGTTCGAATCCATCTTTCGACACATTTCTATCTTGTACACATCCTTCCCTACCCTACATAACCTCAACCACACCTATACCAATCACTACGTGTCCCTCCTTTCCTGTAGCACTATTACTACGTGCGTGTAGGAAAGGAGTGATCGTGATAATATTGATGCTCCAGGACCTATCCCGGACAAAATAGGGAGGAGATGGTCCTGGAGAGTACAGGTCACGAATGTTATGTACTATGTGTCCACACGTATTCCTCCTACCTTGTAACCTGTACAATCACCAGGATTATATATATGTCAAGATCTCCTCCTCTTGTCATGTTATGAACACACATCTGGACCCTGTCTAATGTGTGTTCATCACCTGGACATAGGTCCAGGTGTTACAACAGGGAAGGAAGGACAGAATGGTGAATAATGAAGAGAGGGGAGAATCTTATGAGTTGTAGTTTAATTAGGAAGAACACCATTTTTTGGTAATGGGCTATACCAGTTCGACTCTGGTCGACTCAGATACACCTTTTTCACTCACCCTTCTGCCCTGTAACACCAATATTCCCACTTCCTCACCTGGCCAGCTCCACAACACCTAACCTCACGTAGTGTAGGTAGTAAGTAGGTGTGGGATTGCAGGCCTGGTGAAGGTTGCTGGGGACAGGTATACGTGATGCTGGGGAGGGAGTGTATATACATTTTAAGGATGTAGAACTCGGTTGGTTGAGTAGCTCCCTTTTAAGGAGATGGTCAGTGGTTCGATCCCACTTGCGTTCAGATATGTATAACACGTATCTCCTATCTTTCACACCTTCCCGTTAGGAACACTAGCACCAGGATTAGACTATGTCTGGGCCAGGTGTTACAAGAGGCTACGCGTTTCTTCCCTTTCCCTCCCCCGTATAACCAGGCCTGCAATCCCACACCTACTTACTACCTACACTACGTGAGGTTAGGTGTTGTGGAGCTGGCCAAATGGTAGGAAAGGGAGGGGAAGAAGTGTGAAAGTAGGAGTAATAACATTTTTAGTCTTTTCAAGTTATAAATAACTAAATGTATAAATTTTAATACTTTATAAAACCATCTAGTATATACTTACCCCTACCTCACACACTACGTGATATATATACAAGTACTCCTTTGATTTCCCTTCTCTAACATCAAAATATCTGTATAGGTGTATGGATGCGGGACACAGCCTAGGAAACATAAATATATTGGTGTCGCTGCTTTACTGTACAGCCTAGCATACATTCACGTTGTGGTAGTGTTGGTGAGGGATACCGGATAGGCTAGTGTGGAATAGTAAGGATTAAATTTATACTAAAAATTTAAATGAGTTTATCTTGTACACTTCCTATCTGTCACAGACTTATTTTTCCCACTCATTCCAGAATAACTTCCCCTCACCAGGACGCCCGAGCACAACACCTAACCTCACGTAGTGTAGGTAGTAAATAGGTGTGTGATACGAGAGTGAGGGATGTAGTGTGTTTCCTGTAGCCCTATATTGTCACTTCATCCCCCTATATCACCAGGCACACGAATACCCCCCTTAAGGTAAAGTAGTGGGCCTGGTGATAGGATAAGGTGAGAGTGTAGGCGAGGGTAGGAGTAGTGAGAGTGTCCTTTCCCCAGCTATCACACACATCCTTACCTTAGCTTTGCTTTCCTCCCTAACGGGACACAGGATAGCCTAGCATAAGGATAGGAGGCAGGTGACAAGTCGGTGAAGGATAGGAAGGGCCTGTCATTATAAGTACTTTTAATTTAAACTTAATAAAGGGTATATTTAAATAAAATTTATCCCTAAAGAATAAATTTATTATGTACTATTGATATAAAGAGATATATTAGTATCAAGTACCCTCTCCACCTTAAAGGAATAACGTATCCCTGCCTAATCACACACCAGGCCATCTCCACAACACCGCCCAGCTTCCTTTCCCCAGCTATCACACACTAGTGTAGGACATTAGTCACACTAGTGATAGGTGATGCTGTCCCTACGGGAGGGTAGGATAGCTGGCAGGTGCTTGTACCACTATCACCTGCTTAGCCGGTGTATGTAGGATAGGGACACGCACAACCTCACCCTCCTTACCTTAGCTGTAAAGCATAAGGATAGGACAGGAGACGAGATGGTTGTGGTAGAGGGTGTCACAAATTTATAATCAATATATTTATAAATAGTGCTTAACTTTCCGATTATGGAACGTTGACTCTATTCAACAAATGCTAAAGATATAGGTACATTGTATTTAATCTTTTCTTTATTTGCTGGTATGTTAGGAACAGCTTTTTCTGTTTTAATTAGATTAGAATTAGCAGCACCTGGTGCTCAATACTTAAATAATGATCATCAGTTGTATAATGTAATAATAACAGCTCATGCCTTTTTAATGATATTCTTTATGGTTATGCCAGGATTAGTTGGAGGTTTTGGTAATTATTTATTACCTGTACACATAGGTGCCCCTGATATGGCATTTCCAAGATTAAATAATATTTCTTTCTGATTATTACCTCCTTCATTAATATTATTATTATTAGGTTCATTGGTAGAATCAGGAGCAGGAACAGGTTGAACAGTATATCCTCCATTAGCAGGAATACAATCTCATTCTGGAGGTTCTGTTGATTTATCTATATTCTCTTTACACTTAGCTGGAGTTTCTAGTATCTTAGGTGCTATGAATTTCATAACTACAGTATTAAATATGAGAGCTCCAGGTATGACTTTACATAAATTACCATTATTTGTATGAGCCATATTTGTAACAGCTATCTTATTATTATTATCATTACCTGTATTGGCTGGAGCAATAACAATGTTATTAACAGATAGACAATTTAATACATCATTCTATGATCCTAGTGCAGGTGGAGATCCTATATTATATCAACACTTATTCTGATTCTTTGGTCACCCTGAAGTTTATATTTTAATTATACCAGGATTTGGTATAGTTAGTCATATAATTTCACAATTCTCAGGTAAACCAGTATTTGGATATTTAGGAATGGTATATGCTATGTTCTCTATTGGTATTTTAGGATTTATTGTTTGAAGTCACCACATGTTTGCTGTAGGATTAGACGTTGATACTAGAGCTTATTTCACAGCTGCTACAATGGTTATAGCTGTTCCTACAGGTATTAAAATATTTAGTTGATTAGCTACATGTTATGGAGGTTCATTAAGATTTACTACACCATTATTATTCACTTTAGGGTTTATAGCTTTATTCACTATTGGTGGTTTAACTGGAGTAGTTTTAGCTAATGCTTCTATGGATATTGCTTTACATGATACGTATTATGTTGTAGCTCATTTCCACTATGTTTTATCTATGGGTGCTGTTTTTGCCTTATTTGCAGGATTCTATTTCTGAACTCCTAAAATTATAGGATTACCTTATAATGAATTATTAGGTAAAACACACTTCTGAATTTTATTTATAGGTGTAAATCTAACATTCTTCCCTCAACACTTTTTAGGTTTAGCGGGAATGCCTAGAAGAATACCTGACTACCCAGATGCTTATGCACAATGAAATTATATTTCTAGTTTAGGTTCATTAATCTCAGTTGCAGCTACAGTTTTATTTATATATATAGTTTATGATATTTTCTCTAATCCTAATCATATAAATAATACTGAAATAGTAGAATCTAATGGTATCGACTCTATAGAAAATAAAGAATTAAACTGAAGTGTGCCTGGGTATTTAACTGGTAATATTGAATTCAATAAATATGGAAGATTTAGTAATAACTTAGAATGAAGTCTTATTACTCCAACTCCTCTACATGCTTATGAATCTTTACCAGTTCAAACAACTTCAAATGAAACTGTATAGCACGGCCACTCCTATCCCTAACACCCACTAGGCACACGTATACCAGGCCTAGCCTGGTAGTGGGCCCTGTGATAGTGTGCTAGGCCTCACTACTACCATCTCCTGCCAGCTTAAACTGGCCTGTGTTAGGTAGAGTACAGCAAAGCAGGGTAGGATAGTGAGTATGAATCA
>Ga0302185_10000561_pt1 | contig 28392 bp, 20 predicted proteins | sample II_Bog_E1_1_FD_200231 | JGI IMG/M metagenome (GOLD analysis project Ga0302185, IMG submission 200231) | Peat permafrost microbial communities from Stordalen Mire near Abisko, Sweden - II_Bog_E1_2 | ecosystem: Environmental > Terrestrial > Soil > Wetlands > Peat | place: Sweden: Abisko... | reverse complement strand
CCCCAACCCCAACCCCAACCCCTTCATTATTAAAACTTACCCATCCAACTGGAGAGATCATCAGATCAAATAAGGCATTGTGTTCAATATTTAAATGACACAGTATAATATGCACAAGATCTGACAAATTAGCGCTAAAAGATATAGTAACTGTGATTAAAATCTTAAAATCATGTATTTTTGAAGCGATGCAAAAAGATTTCGAATGGAATACCTCACCATTGATTCAAAATGTGGTTTCCTTTGCCATGATGAAATTGTAGAAAGAAGGATTGGATCTCAAATTAATTGCTGAAAAAGTGGAAGGATGCCGCTACAATAAAAAAAGGTTTCCTGCTGTCATTATGAGAAAAACTAAGCCTAAAAGTACGATTTTAGTTTTTAAATCAGGGCGCATGATAATAATTGGCTCATAATCTGAGGTAGATGCAGAAAAAGCTGCAAAAATATCCATTAAAGATGTGCAGAAAGCTTTAAATACAAAAGTAAAAATGATTTAGTTTCATGTCACAAATATCGTGGCCAATGCGGATCTCGGCTGGAAGATTGATATTGGCAAACTTTGCGAAGAAAGAAATGTCATTCGTAATGACAGCTTTCCTGGAGTAGTATTTAAGCAGCTCTAATTTGTAAAATCAGCGCTGATTTTTGCCTCTGGGAAAGTGGTGTTCACTGGAGCCAAGACAAAAGATTCGATTGACAATGCTTTCTTGGAGTTAAAAGCAAAAATGAGGCTGTTTCGTAAATTATCTTGATTTTAATGAATTTACGAATATATTTATATTTAGAACAAATACAATTTCTATATTAATGACTGAAAAAATCTACAAACCAAAAAGCTGCGCATTTCATCCAAAGGAATTAATATTTAATTTCTGTAAAAATTCGGATTGCCTCCTTCCCCTTTGTCCAACTTGTATCAAGGTACATTCTGAGTAACATCGGTCATAGCAGACATATGGCCAGTTCGAAAAGTATTCATAAATCTATAATAGTATGCATAAAGTTGTGGGAGACCTGAATAGTTTCTTTTAGCAAACAGTTAAAGAGCTTTGCAATAGTAATTTGGACATCAAAGATCAACAAATATTGAGGGTAAAGGAGCAATAAGATCTCAGAAAAAGAATTACTGAGGCCAAAACCAAAATGATTACCATTGTTGAGAGATTTTTTTCAGATTTTGAGAAGGAAGTCAACAAATCAATCATCTGTTACAATGATTCAATGAAGGAAAATTACGGTCATGTAGAGGATCATATTGTGGCACTGAAGAAAGAAATAGAAGATAAGGCTGCAACTTTGGGAGGTGAGAAGGTCTTAAAGACAGTTATTGGATTTCATGCTCGGGAAGAGGAGGAAAAATATAATCAAGAGATAAATTCCATTAATACTCGAATCTAATACTTGGATTCACAGAGGGTGGAAGTAATATGTCAACCGGCAGCGGCCCAGCACGTCATCGATCAATTAGGCAATTATATCCATCTTTCCTTCCAAAACTGGTAGAATGAAATTAAATATGTCTCATAATTTGTGAAAACTGGCTTTATGTCCACAGGTGATGGCTTTGCTCGAACTTGATGGTAGTTACTTTTATTTAGATGGCATTTTCTTCATATTAATTTGATAATTAAATATTTCAATTATAAGTTATAATGAAGTCATCACAACAACCCTCCAGGAACTGGAAATTGCTCACAAAAGGCATTGACATCTTTTTTCAATGTTGTAAGGTCAGGATTTTCTAATTAAAGTTGTAAGGCATCCTTAAAATCTTTTAGTTTGGTCCCTTTAGCTTTTTTACTAATATTGGAAGTGATTTAAGTGCCTCGATCAATAAATTTCATTATTTGTACAAAATCTTCTTATTTACATCCTCGAGTCGTCATAGCTGGACTTCCAATTCTAATTCCAGAAGGAATAAGAGCACTTTTGTCTCCAGGAACAGTATTCTTATTAATTGAAACAGAAATCTCATTCATTACGGCTTAGACTCTGCCACCATCAACTCCTTTGCTTCTCATATCAGTAACAAAGAGATGATTATCAGTCCCTCCAGAAACCAATACATATCCCTTTCCTAATAAATACTCACTAGCTGATTTAATATTCTTAACAACCTAAATTATGGATATTTTACTTGCTGTTGGTAAAGTTTAAACTAAGGGGTATTAACTTCTCCCAAAGCGACTGCAATTCCAGCAATAGAATGCATGTGAGGACCTCCTTGAAGTCCAGGGAACACAGCAGCATCAATCTTTGATTTTAAATCGTATTTAATCTCATTTCCTTTTTTATCTTTTGTTGATCCGACTTTATAGAATATTAATGCTCCTCTTGGACCTCTTAGAGTTTTATGAGTAGTTGTGGTGACTACATCAGAAAAGGGGAAGGGAGAAGGTATAACACCAGAAGCAATTAGACCTGCTGGGTGTGCCATATCGACGAGCAAATAGGCACCAATCTAATCACAAATTTATCTGAACTTTTTGTAGTCAATAAGGCGACTGTAGGCAGAAGCTCCTGCTATGATGAGTTTAGGCCGATAAATCAATGCATTCTTGTAAAGAGTGTCATAATCAATTATACCTGTACTTTCATTGAGTCTGTAGGGGAATACCTCAAAAAATTTTGATGTTGCAGATATCTTTTTACCATTTGCTTGAAATCCATGGCTTAAATGTCCTCCATGAGGAAGATCTAGAGACATAATTCTGTCGTAAGGATTGAGAAGTCCAGTATATACAGCCATATTTGCTGGCGAACCAGATAGAGCTTGTACATTGACTCCCCACTCTCCTTTGTTCAAATTAAATGCCTAAAGTGCTCTATTTTGGCAAATAATTTCAATTTTATCTACTTGTTCAGTGCCCCCATAATACCGAGCTCCTGGATAACCTTCTGCGTATTTATTGTTTAAGATACTTCCAACTGCTGAGAGGCAGGCACTTGAGCAATAGTTTTAGGATGCAATCAGATTAATGCCTGTAAACTGTCTTTTTTTCTCCCCCAAAATCACCTGATAAATTTCTGAGTCAGCCTCTGAAAGTGGTCTTCTTAGGGAATCAACAGAGTTTGCAAAATTTTTCGAGACAATATTGACTAAATGCTTCATGATAAGCTCTAAGTTGATTGATATTATAATAGTGCGATTTCAACAGATCAAAGATGTCAACTACAGTCACCAGCAAACCCGATACCAACGTCTACAGAGTGAGAAAAGACACCAGATTGGCCCAAGGGTTATTCCTCTGCAAAATAATTATCAAGAAGCATCAGTCTGTTCAAGTGGAAGGAATGGGAGAGTCCATTTCTCTTGTTGCCAAACTTTCTCAAATTCTCACTAAAGACGGATTTACTATCATTGAGAAATTAGAGGCTCAAGATATCGGGGAGGGAAAGAGTATTAACCCTAAGCTGGTTATCAAACTCACGAAATCTGCCAAATTTGATGAGCTCACCAAGGATATAGTTCCCAGAGAATGAATGATTTCAGATAAATTATTCTGACCTTTATTTATCAATGTTGGCAGGATGTAAATATGCTATCAACTCATAATTATTTTGAATGTAATTACTTCGGTCGATAACAATTGACTCCGTCCCTTCTGTTCTCGAACTAGTTAGGTTTGGGCTAGTCACATTTCTTCAATCTGTGAGGGATTTATTACTGATTTACCCCATTAATGTTACAATCTTCTGTATTCTGATCTTTGCCATCGTGTATAAGGTAGTCAGCAGGTTTAAGGGAAGATAAAACTTTAATGCCATTTACGAGCCTCTAAAGCATCAAGATAATAGTTTGGAAGAAGTTAAGCTTCTTAAAAAATAAATTCGATAAATTCAAGCAGAATTAATTGATATGATAAAGAAAGGCAAACAGTAGTCTTAAAATCAAAGAAACCTCAATTAGTAACCATAAACAGAGTCATTAATGATGCAATAAGAATAAATCGAAACTTAAATTGCAAATTTCTTAAAAGAAGAGTCCTAAAGATCTCAAATAATCGAATTGGTCGAAGAGTAGCTTCAGAAGACAGTAAAATAAGCGTATGAATAAATAATTAAATTGAATACAAGCTGATATAGTAATATCATATTCTTTCAATCGAACAAAGATGTAAATTTGGAAAGCAGACCTTTATTCTTTTTTTCACCTTTTTCATCTTTTTATTATTGTTATTGCTGTTATTTTTTCTATTTCTTCAGCAACTACTTTTGCTCTTTTTATTTTTGCTGTTCTCTTTATTTTTGCAACTTTTATTTTTGCTTCAACTTTTATTTTTGTCTTTCTTTCTCATTCTTTTCGATTGCTTTTTTTGATTTTATTGCCAGTTAGTTGAAATCACTGTCTTTATATTCTGCATACAGTTCATTGGCAATTTTAATTACTTCATTAACATTGATCTGATCTTTGATGTTTTGCAGATATTCCATCACAACTGTGAATTATTTTTTGATAATGATTTATCGGCATGATATAATGATAGCTATGGCTAAAAAATGAATAAATTGCATCCTCTATTAGGTTGAAAATATACTTTACCATAATCTAAGAGTATCAAATAGAGCAAAATCCTGAGCATACAAGAGAGTCACCCATCTAAAACAGTAAAAGAATGGATCAATCTTCAGTTTCTACAATCTACTCCAAATGGTGGGTTCGATTACCTAAATGGGTCTAAAATTACCACTAGCATCTGATTAAAATCATGCAATTTTCCATAAATTCCATTTTTACTTTTATCAAAGTCCTTGATATGAAGTTCAATAATATCAATGATTGCATTATTAAACATAAAGAAGCAAGAAGCCTCTTCCATTGCAGTAGAAGGTTTAGTTATGTTGACTAGATAGAAAATAGGAGCCAAAATTTAATTCATCCCTTGAACATACTGTATTCTAGGATTTAACTTCGAGTATATATACAAAATTCTTGTCATATAATCGTATCTGTAAGTTTTCTTTTGCTTCTATTTATCTTTTAAAAATTGCTGGTAGTTAGTATCATCATCTCCATTAATTAATTTGAATTTCTATCTTCGAGCACTTGTCAGATATGGAATCATTATTTAAGGACAGGCTGTTGCAAAAAATGAAAATTAACCGTGGGTACGAGCTGTATCTTTCTCAATTTGCTCCCAAATTAGATAATCACTTTCTAATTACTTGAATCTAGGGTGATCTCTTTTAAGGATTAGTGGGTATCCTTAAAAATTTTCAGGCGGCAAAAACATTCTTACGAAATCCTAGTAAGTTTTAGTTTATTTCTCGATGGTTTGTTGCCATTTTGCCTTTTCTTATGGAAGATAACCCAATATCAGCTTCCATGAATATTACCGAATGATTGCAGCTTCATCGGGAATACCCTTCGATAAATATTATTTCAACTTTGGTAGATCAATGATATCAGAATTAAGTAACTAAACAATTCCTGCAACTTTTTTAGCGATGACTGATGGCAAACCATCAACTGTGAATAGAAAAGGTTCGCCAAATTTTGGATTTATTGAGCGAGATGCCAAATGTTCCTGTTATGTTGTTGTTTAATTATGACTTTATTTTGCAGCAAGTTTTACTTAGGCGCTTGTTTCCTATTTTTACATGACTTTAATTTATCTTTAGTAGAAATTAACAATTTGTAATAGTAGATTATACTGAAATAATTGGGAAATACATTTATCAATATTTACACCAAAGATAAATTACGTAGTAATATTGCTTTAAAGATTAGAAATGTAGCATTAAGCTTTCCAACAATTATTATTTTTTCAAGCAAACCAAGAGATGATCAAGGGCTGAGATCTAAGATATACGCTTTTCAATGATTATAAGATAACTTTCTTAAGTCATTAAAAGGAGCTCTATTTTTTTAATTAAAATTAGTTTATAATAATGTTGGGAACATTGCGATTTGGATATGCATTTTCTGTGAAAGCCTATAATACAGCAAAAAATTACTATAAGATATTGAATTTGAGCGAGGCGGCCAATCAAACTGACATCAAGAAAGCTTACCTTGGGTTGGCAAAGAAATATCATCCGGATACTAATAAAGGAAAATAAGAGCAATTTAAATAAATAAACGAAGCTTATCAGGTTCTGTCGAGTGAGACAACCAAATCAGAATACGATCAAGATAGAAAGACAAGCAATTCGACTAACAACTACCAACAATCATATCATCAAAATTCAGCCTATGACCAAAACCAAAGACCAAATTATCACGGAAATTAATCTCATCAACAATATTATCAACAATATCAATATCAGAGAGGTCCACAATATCAAAATCAAGCAGGTCGAAATCGTAGTTGGGACAATATGAGTTATCAATAAAGAGTGCTTTATGAAACTTTAAAACAGCACCAAGCTGCATAATTTATCAAACGATTTTATCAGCAGCAATAACAATTAAAAAGAAGAAGTAATTTTTCATATAATTATTAAGAAGAGAAAGAAGAAGAGTATATCAGGAAATTTAATGAGTCAATGCAAAAAAAGCAGGCTAAAGATCAAAAAAGATATGAGTAATAGTATGAATAGTATTTACGATAAATGTAAAAACAAGAACAACAAAGAAAATAAATGATGGATAAAATGCCTGAAGCCATCACATCGGGTTTAAAATCTATTGTTAGTTTAGTCAAAGATTTGTGGAATCTTTGGAAAAATACAGGTTAGCACAAAAAATGATACAAACCTGATTTTTATTATGTATGTTATCATAAATTATTGAAATCATGGTGGTCAGCTAATATATTATTAATACGAGACAAATAGTGATCGGCTGTTAGTTTTAATGCAGGCATTTCAAAAAACGGCATTACCAAAAGAAGATTTTAGGAGTTAGAAATCTTGCGACTGGATGACAACAAAATTGAAGATTCTTCATATCGAGAGAAAGCAGGCTTTTGTGGAGTTGAAAATGAAAGCTTTTTGGTAATTCCTTAAAATTAATTGCTTTAGCATTTGTCCTGCTGATTTTGGAGCCTTAAATTTCTCTTAATTGTTGAGTTCCAGTGATTTTTTATAGAATTATCTGTTCTTCCGGGCAAACATTTGGCAATTAAAGCCCATTTATTTCCAAACCTTAATTATGATTTTGATACATTGTGTGAGCCTAAATTATTGTTTTGTCTTATTCATCTGTCCACCGTTACTTTCGTATATCTGGGTTCAAATGATTATGCCATCGTTATCGGCATTGCTTTCCGATTCTTCCAGGAAGGTGCTTGGAAATAAAGCTCCAGTTTTTGGCTCCGTGCTACTGAACTAATTTTAGAACAAGCTCATCCTCTTATTGAGACTAAATAGAATCAGTGTTACCCATGGCCCTTTTACAAGTAAAGGGTTAAGAACCTTCTGCCATCGATGAAGACACTGAACATCTGTTCGATCCTAAAGGTAAGAAGCAATTTTTTTCCAGTTCTTAGCTCCATATTCCTAAACAAGCAGTTTGAGTTTTTAGTCCTCTTTGGGAGTCCACCAGTGTTTCTGAATTCCGTTGGAAGTATCCGGAAATGGTGATTTCGCAGCTGTAGTTTGTTGATGAATCAGTTCTGTTTTTTTTGGTGGAGATGAAGGTGAGTCTGAGAGAATGTCAGAGTATGTTTAAAATTTGGTGAATGTATTGTTCTTTTTGCCGGATTAATGACAGGAAAGAATAGCAGCGAAAGTGAGTTGATTTTCTTGTTGCATTTTGTGATAGAACACCACTAATAACAGCTAATTTATTATCTTATCGCATCTGTACTACAAATTCAAATATCCAAAATCATTTCAAATTATTTTTTAGCACTATGATAGTGATGATACATTTTGCCAAATCAAAATATTCAAAATTTGATAATAATATCATATCAATAAATATTATCAATAAACTTTAAAGGCTTTGATTAAATAAATCTAACTCATGTTTACTACCATAAAAAAATATAATCATGCCAGCCTCATCAGCTTGTTTTATCTCCAAATTCCTTTTATTTTTGTTCCATCTCTTCTAAGGAATGTGCCTTATCCCCATATCATATCCTATTTAAATTTGCCTTCGAAGATTTATCCGTTTGTAAGATAGAGCTTTCCCTCTCCATTTTTACTATCTGCTAAGAAATTACCTTCATATTTAACCCAATACTAATCGATGTTTTCAAAATTCTTATAGTCAAAAGAAGTCATTAAATCTGTGACTTCCTCATTATAGAGAACTCCTTGTCCCCAAAGCTGATCTTATTGCCATTCGCCATCATAAGCTATGGAGTTGTTGGGATAGTAAAGAATTCCTTTACCATGCATTTTATTTTAATTCCACTCTCCCACATACTTCCCACCCTCACTATAGTAGAAAACTCCTTTGCCATGGCGCACATTGTTCTTTTTTGTGCCCTCATATCGACCTCTAATATATGTTTCCGTCACATACTAAAGCTATTAATGGAATTCTTGGTAATAAACTTGTTTTTTTTGATTACTAGCCTTTTAATTTAAGCAGTTATTATTCAAAGGGAAAGTGTTAGAGGTGCATGAACTGTTAGAATTATAGACAATTGTATTAAAATTAGAATTTGAATTAATACTCATCTTTTGTTACTATTTTATTTATTTTAGCTATTTGACTTCTATCTGCTATTTTGGTTCTTCTTTTGACTTTATCATTTTGTTCTTTTTAAAACCCATCTCATCATTTTACATTATATTTTCATATCTTTTCTAACTCACTTTTATTTATTCAACACTATTTCGGTTCTAATCTTTTCTGCTCTCTGTTCGGGAATGCATTAAGTTACTATTTAAAACTAATTTGCTTTATTTCTTTTAATAGTTTACTTCTCTGTTATTTTGCTTTAAAATGTCAGATGATTTTACGTCAAAGATTTATTTGATTGGATTATTTGTTAATAGATTTTTGGTTGAAGAATTACTTGTCTTTTTTATTACACTTTAAGCATTTTTGATACTCATTGAAGGGATAGTAGTAGCGTTTGCTGGAATTTAATTGTTTTATTTTGTTTCACTTTTTTGAAGTTTGGCTACACTCTAAGAAAGTCCTAGTTTACGCGATCCTGCAATTGATTTTCTCTTTTTTATGCCTTATAAATCTGTATGAATAAGTTTGAGAAGTTTAGGATCAGTAAATAAGGAATTTTAAAGGTTATTTTGATAATCTATGCCTTCACTATTTTAAATTTAATTTCTATAATTTCTATTTGACTTGGGAGATTTAAGTTATTACTTCTAAGGAGAAGGGGTGCAATTATTTTATCGTAGAGTATTATTTTGAGAATTTGAGGCTTTAGATTTTTAATAGTCCATCAATTCAAGTTCATCAGGGCGCTAATCCTCCTCTGTAAAAGGCTCAAAAACAGAATTTTGAATATAATCCTCTTGATCTTTATTCATATTTATCAAAATTTATATTTCTTTTGATTACTATGGGATTTTTGAGAAACCATCACTTTGTTTGGCCATTTTCTATCGAAGCATTGGAGTATTCGATAAACTGTTTAAAGAATCTGTTTCCTATTGGACAAGTTTAAAAAGATACTACTCCAATTCGATGAATTTGGTGTTGGGAGATAGCATTAATCTAAGAATATTCTTCATTTAAGAAGTCGATTCTAGACTTTCCACCAGATCCAGTAAAAACTATTCCTAGCTGTTTGTTATTTCTTCCATTAGTAGGCAATTAAGAACGGTTAAAGCAAGCTGTCGAGTAGTCCCTTCTTCATTGATATCATGGTCACTATCCATTCCAATCATTTCCAATGATAAAATTTTCACCACTCCTTAAGAAGTTAGCCTAATATCTTTAGTCTTGAGAGCTGAATGAGATCTTCTTTCAAATCTAATCATTTAATTAACAGCCAGAGTGCATGAGCAAAGTACTGACCATACTTATTTTTAATCAAATGTCTTCTTTTATTGAATTCTTTGCTCTATTTCCTTTTGCAAATTATGCTCGAGATACTCATATAAAAGAGATATCTTGTAGAAAGTTGAGCAAAAGGTGTTTTACAGTTTAGTATTAGTCCGCTACAAGAATAAAATATGTTCGTGTTTTTCAGGTAGCTTCTTTGAAAAATTAACGAAGGCTTGCTGATATGCTTACTGATTTGTAAAAGAATATTCTTTTAGAAAGTGGAGCCGCTCATTTGTAGCCTACCTTACAATTGATCCATTTGGAAGGTCGCGAATTAGGGTATACTCAGATGTGTGAGGAGTCTGCCCGTTGTTGCCTTGGCCCATTTGAATTATAATTTAACGGTTTATCTACTAAATTATATCCAAACTTATAATTCAATAATTAATACTAAAATGTTATTTGTTAAAAGAGTAAATTAGAAAGATTATTAAGTAATCAATATTTAAAAATGATTAGTAAAGATATCGAACACATATGATTTCATAAAAAAATGCATATACCGAATCCTTAAGTGCAGGCTTTGCATTAGTGTTTTAAATTAAATTAAATTAAAATATCAGTAAAACCTATCTCTTCAGCATTTAATATAAATATGATACTAATTCTTGTATGATGATTAAGTAATCGATAAGTATATTTTAAGAAATGAGAGCAAAGAAAGCTATAATTTTTATCAAATAGACTACATTTTAAAAGTATGGTTATTTCATTCATGTGTTTAGAAAAAAAATTAACACTGTCCTTCCTTCTTCTTATCTTCAAATTAGATTTAAGATTCATCAATATGAATTTGATTTAATTAATTACAGTCAGATAATATTTTTTCTGCAAGAATCACTGAAATGGAGCATAGCTATAGGCAGCTTTGTTGTGCATTACTAATTGGCCTTCCACAAAATAGAAACTGTCTGATACTGTTTCAAAAGGACTTTTTATCATTTATTAAATCATTTCTTGAGAGAAATCAGGCAAATCATAAACTGCCTACAACGAATTTTGAGATTTTGGCATGCAAAAAGGCACTTAGAATTCATAGGATTTTATCAAATTTCCTTTAAAGTAATGGCGTTCGATCATTAAGAATTTTTTGGCAGGTTTTGCTCCAACTCTAAATTAAAGTGTAGCTCCAATGGTACTTAATTTGAAAAATTGAGGGCCAAAATGATACTGGACAAATCTAGTAGGATTTGCAATATTCTTTCCAATGGCTTCTTCAGGTTTACGGATTTCAAATAAGATCTGATTGCTTTAGGCATTGCGAATTTTAAAGTAAACAAATTAAATATCGTAAATGTTATCTTCTGGCTTACAGAGAAACTCTTGAGTTGGATGCTCAAGCTTCCGAATCTCTTCTAGACTTAAACTTTTACTCATGATTTAATTATATCAACACAATTTAAAAGTAATGATAATAAAGATCAATAGTGCATAATAAATATTTATCAATCATCAACAGATGTTCACTTTATTCTTACGGGATATCTCCTTTATCTCATGTTTCAGTCCCTCTACTTCTGCTGATATTTGACTTGAATCAAATTGATTCAGCAAAAGTGGCTCCTTTAGGTGACTTATTTTACCGCAGGAAGCCTCCAGAAGAGAGAGGATCAGAGCCTCATTGTGACTATATTTAAACCATTCTCCATTGGCGTCAATTAGGAAGCCTTCATTCATTGATTCTAATAATTCCGTATTGAAAGTGATAAACTTTCCATATCTCCTAATAACATCTCTGAAAAGATTCATAAATCTTTCAGATTCGTCGTAATCACTGCCCTTAGCAATTTTAATCTGCTTTTTTGAAAGATCAAGATCATAGGCATCAGAATATAAAATTTGAGATTTTTCAGTTTGATAGGTTGAGTCAGTCAATCTGAAAGCTTCTTTAGTTAGGAGTTAAGAATTTCCATTCATGAGAATTGCTATTTATCCCTTTTTACAATATTTAAGACCTTGATAGTTTGCAGAAATTTAAGAAGTTGATTTGCCTTCAACCACTTTGGTCATTTTAGAGAGTTGAGATTTTTGAGTGATCTGTTTAACCATTTCTAAGGTGGAATCAGTTGATAATCTATCAACAACTACAACATGGTAGTTTTGGTAATTTTGATTGTAAATTGAGTTTAAAGTTCTGGAAATCTGGTCTGATTAAGCATCATTGAAAGTGTTTACGACCACACAAAATCTGTTGACTTATTTAAAATTATTCAATCCATATTGTCCTTAGAGATGATTTTTAAGCTTTGAGCTTGATCTAGTATTATGTTTATTTAAAATTTCATTTTAAGAGGATTGCATTAAGAAAACTGATTTAATATCTTCTGTTTCATCAGCATAATTTTTAATAATGCTTTATCTTTCAGACAAAGGTAAAGTTGAAATAATTTTTTTTTCAGCACCAGACTGTTCATTTTTTCTTTCATGATCTTCAGATTTGATGATAAAACTCTTAGTTTAAAATTTGTTGAGAAGATATTGATATTTTTAGGAAGTTTTTTTAGAAATAGTACTTACAGCTAATCGATCCTAAATTTAATTTTAAAATCGATTTCTATTCTTTTATTGTTGATTTTTCTAAAGAGTAAATACGGAATTTTTTTCCTATATTGATGATTCCTTGATTTAAGACTCACTTTCTTAGAGTGGTTGAGCGGTCTAGAGTTCCTCATTCTCTAAGTTTGAAGGGATTTCTGGAACGGCCAATGAAAGTTCAGCGGCATCAAGATCTTACCGTTATTTGGCTGAATCTATTTGACTGCCCTTAAGTTGGAAACTGTTGCTGTTTTGAGTAGGCTTATTTGTGATTTATTCCTCAGAGGCGAGATTTACTTTAAGTTGATTAATCAGATCTGTTGATTGTGAATCGAGAGCAAGATGGTTTGGTAGGAAAAGATGCTTGCAGGAGAGGAGATTAATAATCAGGAAAACGAAGTAGATAATGAGCAGAATTGTGATCACTTGGCTAATATGATCGATTAAGTAATTTAAGAACTGAAGGGGTTTTTATTTTTCTATAGTCTTGAATTACATTTTAGTTGGCTCATGCTTAATAAGTTCTTAATCTTGAAGTAGAGGTTCAAATTCTGGGTTTGACATTCAGTATTTCTGTTTTCTGTATTAAAATTATTATTTAAATTGTCAGTGATCTTATTCCATATATAACACTTCAGTAATTTCTAATTCAATTAAAAAAAAAATGTTAATTCTCCCATGCTTTTGCAGAAATCATCTTTAATTAGTTAAATTAGCCCATATATTAATTCAAAATTGAATTTATGAACCTATGCTTCCTTTAGGAGGCCCATCCAATCTGTTTTAGTAATTAGGATAAAAGTTAAAACACCTTTCAACTTCTCGAATCTTGATAAATTTACTCATTAGAGTCATAGTGCAGCTTCTTTTTTTCAAAATATCATTAAAATTTAAAGAACATAATTGATTTTCTACAAGTAAAATAAAGAATTATCATTTTTTAGATCAACAGCAATACATTTGATGCACACAGCAATTTGCAAGAAGGATTGGTGATTGATTTTTTTGGTTTGTTCGACTTATTTATCAAAAAAAGGAGAATAATAACGGAAAGTCCTGATTTGTATAAATTCGAAACGTTTTAATAAATGATAAGGTCACTATGCATCCAAATTCTCAATTTATCAAAATTCAACAGACGCTTACAAGAAGGGATAGTGATAATATTTTAAAAGGCTTATTTTCTGTTCGCTCAGTATTTTATCTAAAAAACTGACATAATATTTAAAATGCTAAAATTAAACAAAAGCAGAGAAAAATTCGATTAGAGAATTTACTGAAATCAAGCAAGAGTCTGCAGTGACTCATTTAGTTTAGTTTCGATGGAAGCTAGCCAATACGAATGTCCTTCAACTTTGAACCATTCCACTCCTACTCCTCCTTTTTCTGATCGGTGCAGTTGACCTCTCAAAGCCAGTGCTGTTTAATCCTCCTCATCGATTAAAAACGAGAAGTTAAGATTAATTTGAGCAGTCTACTTGTCATATTTCAGTTTGTATTTTATGGGAGTTATTTCTCCCACAAAATCCTTTAAATAAACCTACTTGTTCTTGAACTGCTCAGAGATCAAATTTTGAATCCAAGCCACCACAAAACTTGGATCTTGCTGAGAATAAGTTATTTTCTTTTTTTCATAGAGTGGCAAATTTTCTGTGATAATATGAAGCTTCCTATAATTTTTTACAAAAAGTTGATCATCTTGAAGCTCTTCTTCTGCTTCAGAATCAGACTCTCCACGCTAATCACTTCTCAGAGAGTCACTGTGCTCCAGCATTTCTTCCTTTTCATTGCATTCATCTTCCATCACTAAATATTACAACTCATACATTTTTATTGGTACAATTTCTGTTTGAGTTTAGCTATTTATTTCTTAACAGGATCTGATTCAATTAGTTTATTGGCTTTGACTTGCATGAATTTCTTGAGATCATCATTCATTAGTTAGTCTCCATTCATCCAGTCATCTGTAGAAAGTGATTAGAAAGTGGGTCTTCTTTTGGGATCAAAGCTGAAAAAAGAGTTCAATAGTCTCTTGAATTCAATGGAAAAGAATCCAGGAGGTTTATTTTTTTAATGGAGCTGCCAAAATCTTGTGAAGTTATTCTATCTGATCAGTTTATATATCCTTTCATGAGGTTTAGTGCTCATAAAAGGAGGAGTTCCAGCATACATTATGAAAAGCACTACTCCAGCAGCAAAAATATCAGTTTGAATTCCAGTATAATTTGCTTGATCAACTTCGGGAGGCTTATACCCTTCTGTTCCCACTCTTGATTTTAATTTACCATCTCCTGCATCTCCCTTAGCATCACGAGAAAGACCAAAATCAGAAACTTTTAGAAGGAACTCACCATCAAACAGAATATTTTATGGCTTTAGATCTCTATGAGTAAATCCAATATCATTCAGATATTTGATTACTGAAAGAAGTTGTTTAATGTAAGTTCTGCATACTTCAGGGGGGAAACGACCCAGCTTGGACAAAAATTCAAAAAGTTCTCCTCCTTCAGCCAATTCTAGAACAATAAGAGGTCTTATTTCTTACGCTTTATTCGCCAATTTAATTTTTGCTAATTTTCGAGAGTCCACCATATTGATAAGATGTGTAAAGCTAAGTTGTTTTAGTAAAGAAGTTTAAATTTCGTACGCGGCCTACTTCGATTGTCCGGGAAAGTAAACTTTGAGCGCATAGAGTTGATGATCTTTACTACCGAGGTATACACTAAATAGCAATAATAGTAACCTTGCTTGTCCCCCTTCTCCTAACAGAAAGTGGATGGCATATTAATCAGCATATTGAAGTTCGTTTGCTTCCATCAATAAAATTATAAAAACAATCAAGATATTTTCATTTAAATACTCACCATTCAAATAGTTCCAAAATCAATATGCAAGAGTATATTAATATAACTCTATTCTTCCTTGATATTATCATAATTAAATCAACATATTAATTCAGAAGTTGCATTAATCTGTTGAATTTAAAAAATTGAGTCTGTATATATTTAACATTACATCAAGCAACTTGAAGATAAGTAGTTTTTATTGTGATTAAATAGAAATATTTTATAAAAAGATAGTTTGATATGCGTTATCATCTTGTGCTTTACTAAGCTAATTCAATGCTCATTTTTTAACTTTGATCAGGCCCACTCAAATAAAAATCGTCGTCTAGCTCTTTTTAATTTCCGATACCAATGAAGATACCTTTTTCTAATTCAAGTTATTTCTCACTCTGTATCTTATGTGGTCCTCCCAATTCCAAAAAGTGATGAATATTAATCTATTAATTTTCATCAGTTTCTCCTTTTGAAGATTGAGGGCACTTGTGTTCATTGTGAAGTTCTTCTATCGATACGATTTAAGAAAAACGAACTGATTCAGGGTTCATAGTCATCTTTCTTAATTTTTTAATCTTTAGCTTAGATTTATCCTTTTCAAGCATACTAACCGATGATTTGCGGGATCGAGCGGCATGACTGCTCCTTGCATTATAAACTATATCGAATGGATTTTATTGTAATTCCTATTCTTCTACCTACATTTACATCAATAAAATTATATGCGCAAACTTGTTTCCAAATGTGACGGTCCTTTTCCTATTTCAGCTACTTGTTTCATTCAGGTCTTTATTCGATTTTATATCTTTTGACAAATGGCTAAAACAATTTATATTTGCAAAACTTTAATAAATGTATTATCAAAATACTTTTAAAGCCAAAACTTGAAAACGTTTTGTACAAAATGATAGATCAAATAAATATGCATAATGAAGTGGAAATTAAGAACATAGGATTGATAATGATGTGATTTGATCATTATTGCGTGTAATAATCGCACGAATCTTCTTCCTTTACGATCACTTCATACAAATCCTCCAATGTTTGGATCATTCCTCTGCGCAGTTGAGTGCTTGTAGTCTTTCGGTCGTCATCGTTGCTCTACTTGTGAATTTATATACTGATTAGACTACGATATTCTGATATTTGGGCTCAATGCCAATGTCATTATCTTGAACCAATGGAAACAGGTATCGTGCTCTATTCTAGCCAAAGAGGAGAATCTTTTTGGTTGGTCTTACAGTCATTTGGTTAGACAAAGGATATTCAGGTTTTTTGACAGCTGTGAACACAATCCCATCACTTTTCTTCGAGCCGACTGCATATAGATGATTTTTACATTGCTTTTCATTAGAGCGAGGCTCTTTGTTAAAGCCTTGATATTATCCTGGAAGCATTAGGTATCAAAATGATTACATTGGCTTGGTTTTAGTCAGCATACATATAAGTCTGTATATATTAATTCGTTATGCAATTCTTAAAAAATCTGGGCTCTGGAGGACTTGGCGCAGCAAAAGCAGCTCCTGCTCCAGCCAAAACAAGTTACTTTTCATCCCTGAAATTATAGTAATTGGCGCAAGATGCAGATAGTAAAAATAGAAACCATCTTCGAACAAATAAAACAGCAAAAATAAAAAAACTGGCCCTCCAAAAGGATTTATTCCTTAAAAATATGCGTTAGATTTTAATCCTCCATGCATAAGTACGCCAATTTAAATATAGTTTTATAATACCGTAACCCCTAAAACAGCAAACTTTACCACCATAAAATGAAAATAAAGAAGCTCAAGAAATAGACAAGTTCTAAGGAGGCTTTAGATTACTTAAAGAAGAAGCATTATCACTACTTTATGCCCAAAATTATTGATTAGCAACAGATAGAAAGTATCAGTGCAATAAATTAGAACTAATTTAAAAATTAAAAAATGGATTGTTGGTCGGGTAAAACAAGTCTCAAATTGAAAATGTGGATGAAGACGACTTCGAATTAGACTATGATGATGACTTTGAAGACTGATAAAATAAATGGTTTGTTATTAATCAAGGCTAATCCTATTTAAATAGATTCTTCTTCTTTTTGTTAAGGGCAACTTTCTTTTTCTTTTTCTTTTTGACTACATTGATGGTGGCCTATCTTTCTAGAGATCCATAAAAATGATCTTTTGTTTCACCTCCTCCGTCGCCCCCGATAAGGTCCATATCTTATACTTTTAATTCAGAGTTGTTTTATTTGTTCAGGTTTATCATAATTTCAGAGGAATCCTGCATACTTATCCCTTCTAATTTGACTTATTTATCGAGAATTTAAGCAGGCTCTTGGGAAACAGAGGAGATTTCTTCAACAACTCCTTCTTTAACATTAAGATCTCCTATTTTAAATCTGGCAACAAAATGAATGATATGAATACATAAGAGAACTACCCATACGAAAGCGGTTTGGACTAAAATTTATGAACTGTTATCGATAATACCCTCATAGTAGAGGAAAATATTAGATAGATAGGCATCAGTGCATTGATACTCCAGAATTTGCTTTATCCAAATGCTATCTCTCGTAAAATTATTAATTGAATAAATTATGCTTCCGAAAACAGCACCCAATAAGAGGATTTCAATGATAAATAAGACGGATTATTTTTTACATGACTTCTTAATGGTTATATTAGGAATTTGCTCAGCAATTTAATCATCACTAAGCATTAGTGCATTGTAACTTGTTCTATTTCTCAGATCCACAATATGCCTGATAATGAAGAATATCCTAAAGAGAATGACAAAAATAAGAATGCAAGGAATAGAAATTTAAATTGTTAAAGTTATCGATGATGATGGATTTTGGAATAACAGATTTGAAGTAGCAAACAAAAGATTGTAAGATGATGAGTTTCTGCATTGGAAAGTCCAAGTCGGATAGGGAATGTATCCTAAAATATATTTGTAGTCAATCGACGGCTGGGGATAGGCTGGTAGGGTTGTTATCAATTAGTAAACTCCTGAGTTACACAAATAGTACTTGTATTGTTAGTATAAAAATCTTGTTCATCCAGAGAATCGATATTTATCATTCTTGGATCTGTAGTCGGGCATGGAGAAATTAAAGTTTGCATTTATAAAATATAGGTGCCCTGTTTGTTTGGGGAAATGTTATTTTGATTGAAGAATGAACAAAATTGATATTCTGTCAGCTTAAAATCTGCAATTGGATATCCAGTTTGCGTATTGAAATTCATATTGTAGTTATTAGTCGCATCGAGTATCATTGTTGTCTGAGAAGTTCCCAAACTGGCATTCGAAACTACTGTAATAGGACAAGTGACCCCAGGCAAAGTGTATACTTAATAAGGCTGGCCAGAAGAGCAAGCAGTCATATTAGCTGAAGTTCCACCTGAAGGGGCGGCTTATAAAATAGAGTTGTAAAAAGTCATAGATTATGCTCTTTTATAGCAAATTAATTAAGATCCCTTCCACATATTTAAAGTTTATGCGCCCATAGCTGATACACTTTGACACCCCATTGATATTAACTGACTGGTGCATTTTCCCTGAATTTCAGACAAATTACGACTAATATGAACTAAAAAGTGTAGCCGTTAGCTGTGCTTTGGCAAAAGCACCCATCTATTGTTCCACTCCATTGATAATTTATTAATGGTGTATATCCTTCAGGACAATTATTAGTCTTTTATACTCTTATGTCAATGATATAGCCTAAATCTAAAAGGCAATACCTTGATTCCATAGCGTTACAGTTTCCTGAGCATGGGCATACAAGTCTGTTTTTAATACATTTTGCGTATTATTGTAGGTGATGATAAGCCTGGCCATGATAGTTAATCCGAGTGCAATAACTATGACCTGATAGATCCAAAAGCAGCACTAAAAGCAGATAAAGTATTTTTGTTGATGATTGATTTCGTTTTCTTTCGTGTCTTCTACCATAGAAAGGAATCTTCACACAAAATAAAACAATTTACTTTTATTATCCAAATAGTCAAAATCTATTATATGTTACAAATCTAACAAGCATAATTATGTCAATTTTTAGAAGATTACGATTGATTAAGATCATTGCATCCGAATACATAAAAGGGTTTATAAAAATTGTATTTAATTAAGGTAAATTAATAGATAGTATTAAATTTTAACTACCTTGATCAATACTCAGCTAAAAATTTATAATTATTATCGAAAAATAATAAATTCATATTTTGGGTCCACTATTGGATCGAATAAAATCCATACTATTCTATATTTTGGTCCTGTTTAATTTAATATACTCTTACAATTTATTGCTAAGTTTGTCTAATCTTTAATTTTAATCTGAGACAATAGCTCTATTAACTCCACAAGAGGTATCTTTTCTAAATCTTGAATTGATATTGACATTTACAACGGGTTTATCTTGATCAAGTAATAAATTAGAATATTTTTAAACTACAATGCTGCTCTTTTTCTACTAAAGCAGCTATTGATCTGTGTTGGTTGTATTTGTGCGTGATAAGGCATTAAACTATGATTTCATTTGCTGCGGTAATTCTAGGGTAAAATTAGGAACTTAATAATTTTATTTTTCGCATTTTCTTTTTTTAATAGAAGGGGGAGATAGTCTTGAAATAGAATCTTTCAAATGATTTTTCTATATTTTTTGTTAATGATGCTATTAATTTACTTGCTTGTTGGTATAATTTTATCTCGTTTTAAGTGCTTCAACTTAATTTCGATATTTAATCATATATTGATTGCTATTTAATTCTCCAAGTATATTAAAGGGAGTATTCTTTTGTTTTTATTTCACAATTTTAAGCTTTTAAAGAGCCTCCTTTTACTTATCTTTTATTAGATCCATTACTTCATTTAAATGAGAATTTCTAGTATTGCTGATTACTCTATCTTTACTCATTTGAAGTTCTTCTTTCATCATTCTTCTTTTAATAGGAGACAGTTCTTCTTTTTTTATAGATTCATTCAAATTAATTGAGACTTTTAATATATTATCTTTAATATTAACTTAGTTAATAAACCATTTGATGTCTTATTCACTTGATTCATTAAACAATGGCTTACTTAAATTTTGAAATTATGCCTCAGTTAAAGTTAGTTTGAATTGTTTTATTTTTTGAAATATTTTTCCAAGGAAATAAAGTGCAGATTATGGCACCCATTTATTGATATTGATTTCGCTAATCTGACCTCGATTAAAGATATCAAGTGCTTTAAATATTTTACCGATGGCTTCTTGATATTGATTATAAAGTTGATCTTTTGTAGACGAAGACTATTTAGTTTTTTTTTAACTGTACTTAAATTATGTTTTTGTAAATTTAGTGATGTTTTTCTTAATATCATGTGCTTCTTTTTGATAGATTAAAAATTAATCCAGCTATTTTTTATCAAATTTACGTGAACTTTTTCCTTTACCAATTACACCTCCATGCGCACCTTCCTCGAATTTAATTGAAAATTATGGAAATTAATATGTTGATGTATTCTTTCTTGACGATTTGCTGATATTCATTTTGCCAGATCCAATACTTTTTTTATTTAATGGATATTTATAATTATATCTTTTGTTGCCTTCGTAGGCTTAAAATATCTTTGGGTTGTTTTTCGCAATATAAACACTCTTTTTCTTTGAGTTCGAGAGTGACCTGATACTTTTATTAAGTTGATTTTTTAGCATATATCTTGGTTTGTCGGTAAATTAATATTAAATTTTATAATCGCTGATTTTGTCAAATAATATTAGCAGAATTAGTAATCCTTATTTGCTTCAAAACAAACATAAATTAAAACTCATTCTTTCAATTTTTCAATGCTGATATGTCTCAGATTTTCAACATTTTTTTAATTCCAGATTCTAATCTTGTTCTTTTTTAAGTATCTAGTTTATTTGATGTATTTGATGACTTTTATTAATGTCTAGGATTCTTCTTTGTATGAGATTTATTTACTATAATAAAATAATATGTAGCATATGGTTTAAAATGGCATCTTTTATAAATCTTCAAATAATTGAGTTGGATAAGCTATGCTTTAGACATCATTTTATCAAAAATATCTCAATTGTTTCTTTAATTTTAAACAATTTCTAAAAATAAGCGATTAGCTAAATAACTGTTTATACAAAAACACTTGAGTGATGAATCGATAGATTGATTAAACTCTATACCTAATTCAAATAGCCTATGATTTTATAATAGTTAATTTAGAAAATAGCTTAGAAATAATTTAAAAGGTGAGGTTTGGATTTTTAAAATGAAGCTAATCTAATAATTTTTAAGAAATAAATTGTATTTAGTGAAGATTTTAAAGGCCTGGGTAAACTTACACATTTTTAAACATTTTCCTTGAAAAATATATACATCTAATTACTTTTTTCTCTTTAATTTTTAAATCCACATTAAGGAATCACAAAACTTTCACTTTCCATTTGCTTAAAACAGCAAAAGTATTATTGCGCATAACAATTATCAAAATTCAGCTCGCCCTCATAACCTTCTGAAAGATTAAACTTTACTGCTCCTAATTTGAAATATACTGCTTGTATACTAATAAGATTTTTGAAATCAAATCTATAATGAACAATTCAATTATTTTTGTCGGTTTATCTTATATAACGTAAAGTCCCTATTTCTATACTTTAACTTAGACATTAAAAATGAATTCACATATATATTTTATTGGGCAAGGTTATATATGCCACGGAATATATTACTGCCTGGAGGCATTGGCTACATAGGATCTCATGTTGTAGTTGAACTACTTCTCCATTCAACTCATCACATAACTGTGGTCGATAATTTTTTTAACAGTTGTGCATAAACTCTTCAAAGAATATTCGAATCTATAAGTCAGGACATCAACTAAAACGACGATATAAGCAAATATAAGGAACGAGTCTTCTTTTATGAAGGTACTCATCATCTTATTTATAGGCAACATCCTAGACTTGGAATTTTTAAACCACGTTTTTGCAACTTAAAAAAGCAACAACCGTCCAATAACCTCCATCATTAACTTAGCTGCTAAAAAATCAGCTCCTGAGTCAATGTTCGAGCCTTTAGCTTATTATTAAAACAATTTTATCGGATTAATGAATCTCATCAAGATGATGGAAAAGCATCATTAATGCAAATAGTTTATTTTTTCATCGTCTGCGGCGGTTTATGGAGAGCAGGATGACTGTACATAAAATTTTGATTGCCTTCCAATAAGTCCATATGGTTAGTCTAAGCTATGTGGAGAATGGCTGCTGAAAGCTATGGCTAAGGGTCATCCTCAATGGAAAATAATATCCTTAAGATACTTTAATCCCGCAGGTAATCACCCATCGGGACTTATTGGGGATAATCCAGCTGGAAGTATTCCAGGAAATCTTTTTTCTATAATACAAGAAGTTATTATCGGAAAACGCGAAGCAATTACTGTTTTTGGAACTGATTACAATACCTTTGATGGTACTGGAGTGCGAGATTATGTTCATGTATCCGACTTGGGTAAGTGTTGGCTTATTCAGCAAGAGGTCACCTCAAAGCTATACAACATCTTGACAAAATGAAAAAATCTAATTATTAAGTCTTTAACTTTGGGTCTGGCAATGGATTTAGTGTGTTGTAAGTTATTAGACAATTTTAACAAATTTTAAGCCAGAAGATTAATTGCAAAATGGGTCCAAGGAGACCAGGAGATTTGGAAAGGCTTGTAGCCACATCAGAGAAAGCACAAAAGATGTTAGGGTGGAAGGCTTAAAAGAACTTAAAGGATATGTGCGAAAGTTGTGTGAAATTCACTGTTCTTCTTTTGGAAATTACCAGGAAAGACAAAGCCCATGATAAATGAGATTCTCAATAATTATCAGCTTAAATATTTGTGTAAACAATCATTTTTTTAAAATATCCTTCACTCTTTTATAAAAATTTTAATGTTCGGTTAGTCTTTATTTGGCAGATGTGTTACTTGATCTTGCCTCAATATAATCTGTTCTTCTATCGGTTTGTGCTTATCTATCTTTGTTCAAACGATCATTGGTATAAGTTTTCAAATTATAAGATTCACTAATTTTACTAGGACTATCAGAAATCTGTTGATAACTCGGATTGATTTTATTACGAACGCCGCCATAACTATTTCTAGCATATTGAGAAATTGTTTGAATTGTGGTGGGAGGTCGATTCGAATCCAAAGAACTGTTCATATCTTATTTTTTTGAAAAATATGTGTTTGTAATCAATCGAGTGGTAGGAGGACGTGTTTAACTCTCTTTTTTATCAGTTTGATGGTTTATTGATAGGGAAGGGGTGTTACCACCAACAGAATATCTCTTGGTATCTTTTGATTTATTTCTGTACTAGAGGTAGTTGTTATAGAATTATGAATTAAGTTTATTGTCAGTTATTGGAGAATTTGATGTATTGGCTTAGTTAGCAGAGGCCAATTAAATATAAACTTTTTTAGCCTGTTTTGATTCTATTTGCACTAATTTTTATGAGTCTGGATTTTTAATAGTAAACCCAAAAAGATTTTTAAGTGGATCAATGAAAGTAAATGAAGAGTATTTTTTGTATTCCAACGTTTCAAAATTCAAAGTTTTCTTCTCAAGATTGATCACCCAGCAAACTTTATCTTCCTAATCTATTTATGCTAATCATTACCTGCAGTTGGCGGAGATTGCATCAGCTCAATACATTCTCAGTTTAATCATAGAATACTTTTTAAGGTCGAAGGGTATTTCTGAATCGATTCAGGAATACCACTAACGCAAATCTTTATATCAAATATCGTACTCGTCCCCATTTCGGTTAAATTCCTAAAAGGTTGATAGCGCCCTTCTTTGTACGGAGATTATGATAGAATAGTTCACATAGCAGTAGTGATGATATCCTTCTTAAATCTTATTATCATTAAACTTACACTCGTTATCATCCTTGAGATTAAGGATAATTTTATTAAGATCCTGAAGGGATAAAGCCTCAAATATTTCATTCTGTCGCTGCTGGTTATTAGATACGTGACTAAATATCTTATTCTTTACGATACAAGTTTTTTCATTGACTCTATGAGCATTTTTTTTTCTTCGCCTTGAATATTCATTCAAATTATGCACAAAAATTATAATTATGTAAAGGAAATCACTATCAGATAGAAAATTATTGATGTGTCGATTACTTAATGTGCACTGATCTATCTTTTGTTTAGATCAAACATAATATTGAATTATCGAATTAAGTTAATTATTAATTAAACAAACAAAATGAAGAACTTGGAAAGGAACTATAAAAGTACCTATTCGATTGAATATCGAAATACGAAGAACAGACAAATAAGAAGAAATCCCTTTAAATATGCCAGAATATGGATTTAACTTGAGCTACAAAATGCAAATAAAAAATGCTCTATATACAAAAAATAAGTTAAATTTTATAGAATACAATTTTTTGCCTGGAAAATGTTTAAAAATACGGGGAAATGAAATTAGGGTTTTTAATATGCTAAAAATAATAATCAACTTCGATGAAAGATTAAAGCTTTGGAAAAGATTAATAAAATTTCGTCTTTATTTTTGACATAAGGGCCGAATGATATGCAAAGACTGTTGTCGAAAATTAAAGACTGTAGTTATGATGATAGGTTTTGTAGGATCTATTGAAGCATAAATTTTCAAGAATAAGTGAGATGCGAGATCAATTTTAGTTGTTTCATTGTGGCGCCATTTAGTTTAACTCTTAAACTATTTTATAAAGACTGTAGGTGATCATATTGGGCTCGATTTCTTATCTGAACATTTGTCCTTTTAGGCCCTCCAATGATCCTTTTTGAAAATTTAATGCTGACTCATGTTTTCTTCTGCAATTTATACAAATTGATTTGCCTTCAATCATTCTTTCATATATTTTTAATGATGAAACCATACTTGTTGAATTTGAGAGCGTTTTCATGCTTCCTGCGCTCCCTTGTAATAATTTAGCGATATGCTGTTTAATGACGAGCTTCTCTGATAAAAATTAGCAGTGCATATTGCCTTGCATTTTAAAATATAGTTAAATATTTAATGTAGAATAAAATCGATCTAAGGCATTAAAAAATCGAAAATTTTAGTCATGCATTAACATTGAAAATTAATGGGTTCTCGGGTATAACTTTATGCCAATGCAGTTCTGAATTGTTAACGCTAAGCGAGAATATTTCTATATGTTAACAACAAATTAATACAGTCAAATCAATTCAATTGTATAAATTTTCAAGCTCCCAGTTTATAAAAGAATTGTATTCTAATTGAGCCGGCTTTGTACCATATGATAAATTTCTGGTTTTGAATAATTGCCAACTCTATAACCGAGGGTCTATATAAAATGTATGTATAAGAATTAAAACTGAAAGGAAGTCAATACTTGATTAATAAATTTGTTAGATAACCCTCAACTCCTTTAAATCCCTAAAATATTTCTAAAATGAAAATCAGGTCAACCAAAAGATAATATCTCCCACTAATCTAATAATTTTATAGTGAACATTATTATAATAAAAAAATAATGATAAGTAATAGGATAAAATGAAGCCCTTCTCAGTCAATATAATAAATTTAGAGATAGAATTAAAAATATATAAACAGCTGATTGGCAAAGATAAATTGTTAGTATTTAAGAAAAAAATATACTTCTTCATCAAAATAACTAATATTTAAAAAATAAATGATGAAAAAAACTAATCGCATCCTTTGAAAATAAGGATATCAAAACTATGTAAAGATATAAAGTATCTCTTCTATACGGCAATGGAAAAAGAGCATATCTTAAGTGAATTAAAAAAAATTGAATATCAAACTGCACAAAAAACTAAAAATAAACGAAAATACATGATCACTTCTTTACTCTATAAAATTGCATTAATAATTATTTGATATCTTAAAAAAATGTTATATATTATCATTTTGAAATAAAACGCTCATGATTGTTCCAAAAAAATGATCTGAGGTCTGGTGTTCCAACAGCTGAGTTCTGTGTATTTGGACTCACTAATTTGCTGTAGGCTGTGAGAGCATCTTACATTTTTATATCAGTTAAGCTGCCATACTCATTTAATCTTGCAAGAACAATAGATTATTTATCAGAATTTGTTATTTCATCTTCATCAAATTGAGAGCATATCTCTTCCACATCATCCATCTTCATGAGACTATTTCTTCTAAACTTGAGGCGATCGGATAAGGGAGATTTATTTTTTTGATTTTCCTCCACTTGAGAGAATTGTTTTTGTCTTCGATATATAATGCTTTATATTGATTATTTTTCTTGTTGGACTTTAGAATTAGTATATATTTCCAATTTTGGCAATTAATTGGCAGTTACAAGATATCTTCCAACTTTAACTTTACCATTTTACTTGCTTTTAGTATTATTTGTTCCGACTGAGTAGTTATCTTCAATTTAATGTAAATTATCTTCATTAAGTAATTCTAATTCTTGTATCCCCAATACATTTGTTATTGGACTCAATTAATTTTTAGGATAAAGAGAAGTCGTAATCTTATTATTCTCTTTTATTTTTTTTAATGAATACATTTTAGGGGAAATTTTATTCATCATTTCCGGATAGAATTGCTAATTCTTAAATGAGCTTGTTTAAAATTTTTGAATTTTCTTATAGATCTTTGGTGAGACAGAACGAGGAGATGTCAATTGGTTTCTTAAAGAAGTTAAAAAATGTTAATTTCTAATACTTAGAGACTGCGACTATAAAAATATTTATTAATTCCTTTGAATGTTATCCGAATTTTTTTAGCCTCTTTCATTGGAAACCCCGAAAAGACTTTTGAATATTCCAGATGATTTTTAAATTACATTTTTTTTATCTTAATTCTTGTTCACTGGAGAAATGTTTCTTTTTTAAAGATTTAGCAATTAATAATTTTTAGTTTTTGCCACTTTAAATGGATTTTTTTTCATTTTTTAAAATTCTAAAGATGGAAAAAGTTTTTGAGTTGACACTAATGGTATCGCTATTTCGCTGTTATTTCTCTTCAATGAACGTTTTATGCCACTTTTATCGTCTCCAATTGCAAAATTATCTAAAAGATTGCCCATGTTCTTGGATGACGTTTTATTATCTTTGCTTTTTTGTTGAGAGAGAAAGAATCTCTGTTCTATTTTGGCCTATCCAAAGCAGGTGCATTAGGCGTTATCGACTATAAAAAAGGATTTAGCTTATTTCAATTTACTCATAATAAATACAACAATTATATATTTTTAGATTCAATAATTCTTTTTAAGCCACCAATTTTAACTTTAATCCAAATCAGAAGACATATGAGAACGAAAGCATAATATTGTGGAATGGAAGTCGGATAAATTTGATCTCATAGAACAGTTGTTGATTCCAAACTACGGATAATTTTAACTGAAATATTGGCTCACAATTATTAAAAATATGCAGGAAACCCTCTCATAAATATAATTTTTGTTCATTTCTTATATACATTTTGGAGAATGAGCAAAAAAAATCTCCCCCATCAAGTTAATCAAATAGAAGACAAAGAAATAAATCCTCCGATTATTTCCTCTTTACCTCAAATCATCCGATTTCGTAATCTTACTAACCAGGGAGAAGCAAATAATCTGACAGGATTGATGTAAAGAATTGACGAACTATAAAAAAAAGTAAATCAATTGGAGACCAAAATTCAATCCAAGCATCGACGCATTCGACGCAAATCCTGTGAAGTTGAGAAGAGACACGCCGTATATCATTTGGTATTTAGTGTGATTTTTGTAAGAGAAGATACGGGTCTTTAGTTTCATTGAATCTGCATTACAGAATTAAGCATAAAACTGAAAAATTGTAAAAAGATCAGGAAAGAGAACTTGAAGTGGGCTAATAAGAGCAAGAGTTAAATAAATGAATGTTTAAATGATACTTTAAAGATATGCATCAACTAAGATATTAACTATTATGGCATCAGAATTTGCAAAAGTAAATATCTGATCAAGCAATTGCCTATTTATTGGAGATGTTATTATAATTGATCTCACAGTCCATTTAAATACAATTATTGTGTTTTATAAACCTTATATACGGACTGATATTGATTTAATTGCACATTCT
>Ga0302185_10000560_pt1 | contig 28400 bp, 19 predicted proteins | sample II_Bog_E1_1_FD_200231 | JGI IMG/M metagenome (GOLD analysis project Ga0302185, IMG submission 200231) | Peat permafrost microbial communities from Stordalen Mire near Abisko, Sweden - II_Bog_E1_2 | ecosystem: Environmental > Terrestrial > Soil > Wetlands > Peat | place: Sweden: Abisko... | reverse complement strand
CCAAATCACTCACTTTCTGTGCAATCTCTTCAAATTTACTGGCTGTCTTCTGCATATTAATTAATTATAAAGCTAAGTGCCTCATTCGATTTATAAATTACCAGCTTTAATTTGCACTCAAACCTAATATTTCAGTATTTATAGTTATACAACAAATCCAGTAAACTATCAAAATAGACTTTGCATAGATGAATAAATCAACCATTTTCCAAGAAGTGCCTCAACTCCATGAATCCTTTCATACAAGTTGGTATGAATTGTAAAACTTGTCATGTTAGAAAAAGAATCATCTAACTTAAACCTTGCTTTGCTCAAAATCCATCCATTTTTGATGTCACAGGCTGGAATGAAGAAAGCTGGCTCTCTGTTGATTTATACGTTATTACACTCATTTATATGATTTTGATAGGGAATTTGTCTGGTTCGAAAGTCTAAGCTTTATCGTTAAATATCATTCCTTTCAAAAAAGGGATGCTAAATTGATGGAAAGGCGATCGACTTGCCTCCATTTCGAGTCTCAAACCATTAAAATATGTTGAATTTGACGGGATAACGCTTTATAATTTCGAGTTAAACATTATTACAGGCTGCCAACATTATTCTTTAAGAATAGTCAAGACTAAAAAGAAAGGGCCAATGGATGCTCACCGATAAATCTTTTTCTATATTTTTAAAGTTGTTTTATCGACGAATTCTTGTTTGACACAACTTTGCAGGCTAAATAAATAATAAGATAAAATGCTCCAAATCAATTGACACGACCACAAGAATAATGGTTTATCAATAATAATGTTTTTTGTTTGGTGGTTGATGACTGTATTTCAAGTGTTATAGTTTGGGAAAATAACAGTGAAAAGGAAACAGAAAGGATAATGGCTGTTTAAGATAAAATAAACTTAGGAGACACTCGCGTCTCCCAGCCGATGCTATTGGCAAATCTGGAAGCAAATTTTACCATATTTTTCTTTTATAAAATTTACCATGCATATTGTTTTGCGCTATTATATTGAAGTTTAATTGCTATTCTGTTAAATTGAATCATAGAAGAATAAAGGTAAGCTATTTTTAAATAATCCAAACTGTGTATTCTCTGAGGGGCTGTCCTGTTTAATCTTCATGAGTTCAAAAAACATAAAATCATTCAATAGTTTGTTTTCTATTCATTAGTCGTTTGCTTTCTATTTTTCAAACATTATTTATGAGCTCTTAAGCGCGATTTGAGCCTCGTTTGGATGGACTGGCTCGGTCTCATCATCATCTTCATACGAAATTCTTTGTTGTTTGGTATGTTGAACTAAAGCGTAAAGCTTCTATTGATGGCTGGTTCTTAGTAGTTGACCTGAATAGGACTTGATCATTTGCTTAGTCTACGGGACATACAAATTGGTGGGTTTCTCTTTGGAATTTTAAAGTCTTTTATATTTTTTTGGAGATTTATTTCCATGGAACAGTCCATAGCTCTACTTGGTCAGCAATTGCTTGCATTAATTAATCTGGTCAATCATAGCCTGCCAATATTTCTCTTCTTCTCTTCGTTGATTCTAGCAGGTGCATTTAGTCAGTTGATAGGTAGGCAGGTGGCACAAGCAGTTATATTCCAGATGCAGAGTCACCTAAAAATCATCAGTGTGGTGATCAGACAGCTTAATGCTTTAACCTTTGAACGTCATCTACAAACTGTTTCCTATAAAATGCAAATTGTAGTTGATTCGAGCCATTCGCTTTTCTCCCGTCCAACTTGAACTGAATATTTAAATGAAAATATCTCCAAGCATAAGTTTACTGCTGGCCTTCTCTTCCAGTTATTAGTTGACGCCCACTCGCTAATAAACTATTTCTTGAGTCCTTGTTCTACGAATTGTCACAAAATAATTGTCGTTTAGTCCTCGATTGGTTATCTTCTTAATTCTATAGCAAATCAATTTGGGGCTTATCTTTGCCGAATTGACAAGTTGCTCGATAAAGTTTAAATAACGAACTTGACAGGGCTGATCAACTCCATATGTTTTCTTGTTGAAACGCTTAGAATTGTAATACTTTAGACAATCGCGTGCAGATCGAAAATAACCCACCAGCACCATAAACGCTATTATCGCAGATCCTGTTCGCCCTTTACCATGGTTACAGTGCACTGCCACAACTCTTTCATTCATCTCTGAATCATTCAGTTTGTACCTTTTAGAAAACAAAACATGTCGTAGCCAATTTGTACAAGCGTGGCGAGAGGAGGGGCTTGATGATCAGGCCACTAATAGTCACGGACTCTGTTATCAAAAAGATAATGGTCGTAGCTGCGACTACTAACGTTGAATATCATGAAATTGTTATGATGATGGTCGTGGAAGTAGTTAACCACATCTTCAATCGAGTTTCTGTATGTTTTTTCGAAGATATCTGAGGCTGGAAAAGCCATAGCAATGACTCTCTCAGTAATGTACGTGAGATCAAGTTCCTACCCCTCGTAGGTGGTAGTTCTCTTTGGTCCAGCGACTACCTTGCGTACCAGGCTAAACATTAATTATATTTTGATAACTCAAGGAGCAAAATGATCATCATTTAGCTTATATATTTTAAACTTATCATCAATAGTAAAAAATCAAAAATAAATATAAATTTACCCGAACTACTCAATCAACAACAAAGAGTTATCTCCTAAATGCTTGAGAATGATCAAATTCAAAAAATATTCTTACTGTGAATAAAATTGAAAAGCCTTTGGATAGCAATTATAATTTGTTTGCTGCAGCAAATGATAATTGATTCACCAAAACTTACTGCGAGAAGATCCATATCGGAGTTGACCTATGAGCGCATCGATAATACTTGGAAATTTTTGAGAGGCTGGCCACTTTATCCAGGATCTTATCGCTAAATCAGTTTTTCCACCCAGCATAATCGATTTGATTGAATGTGAATTGGTCTTTGCCAAATAAAGGAATTGACAACGAGTAAATATCTACCTCGATGAGCCACAATAAGGATCATATCAATCTTAATGAGATCAGCCCAGTCTTTTCGGTTTTTCGTGGAACACAACCATATATGCTTTTGAGGGGCAAAGTAAAACTAAAATTATGCGATAAACGGATTAAAAACAGTTCTTGGGTATTAAATATTTAGCGAGACACATCTCCATAGGGGATATTCTGAAAGTTGCTAGAAAATGAATGATAGTATTAGATTTTTAACTTTTAAACTAATGGCTTTACATATCATCGGAATTATTTTGAAAATAAATCTTTATCAACTATAATTATATTATTAAACATTCTACAAAATATTTCCAATGGCTTGAATGTTAGCAAAATCTCTAGATGAGTATAACCATCTGTTCAATATACTAATCGTTATTTAAAAGATTCAAATCATATCGAATTATGAATTATATTGATAAGATTCTGGCCTAATATATTTCAAGTATGTACATCATTAAATTGGATATAATAAAATAAATAAGGGCAATAAAATACAGTCCTCAAACTCTATATTTTATAAATTATAAAACAAATCAATTTTCCGAAAATTTTAATGAAAATTTTAATGCCGTTAATAAATATTTTAATTAAATGATAATTTATTTGATCGATCATCAAGATTATTGATTTTTTTTTTTCAAAAAATCTTTTTTCTGCAATTCCTCATTTTTCTAGAGATGAAAGGAGGGTATTTTTTCTTCTGCTTACAATCGTACGTATAGGCTTTGTATATATTTTAAGAGAGATTGTTTGTTATTTTAGTATTGTTTAAGTAGATCGTTATTTGCTTAATATTTTAACTTAAACTATTTTATCTAGATTTTTTTTTTTTAATATTATTTTTTAAGCTTATTGTAATTTTGGGCCGCTAACCTTACTGATCCATCTTTCTCTTAAAACTGCTTATTTATCAATTCATAATCATTTGCATTATAAAATATTGATTTATGGGGATCTAATTGCTCAGAGCATTTTTTTAAGCGAGAAATTTTTTAGCAGAATTATTTTATTAAATTTCTTCTATTTTCTTTCAATTATTTATTTTCCATTTGTGGATCTTCTATTTGTAGCAAATATTTTGCTAATTCAAATTTTTTTAGTTCTTCTTAAAATATTCCTAATTTTGATTAAAAATATTTTCTCTCCTTTATCAAATTTGCTGTAGTCTAAGAAAATTTTCTTGAAATCGTTTAGAATTGTCGTTGATATTTTTATTAAATATTTAATTATGCTTGTTTAAAAGCCTATTCTTGTTATTTAGTTAAATCTTCCATCATAGCATCTTTATTTTTACTTTGAAGACTCAAAAATTCTTTTTTCCGTTATTTCAATTCTGTAAATTCCATCTTATAACTTTACTCCGATTATGTAATATCTTGAGTTATTTTATAAATTGTCAATTCCTTTTAGTCTGCTTCCATATCTGTTGATTTTTATATTTTTTTCAAATACATCTTGTTCTTCATTATCTCTTCTTTTAATTCCTTTACTGCTTTTTATTTTTTAAGTAATTCTTATTTGAATATATCCTCTTTCCACATTAATTTTTGTGGCAGATATTTTTCATAATTTTATTGTATTTAGCATCTTTTTCTATTTATATTCTTTTAAATAATTGTCCTTTTACACATTAGTTAGATTGATTGGTTTTATTTTAATTTTTTACTTTATTCTGAATATTAATCCTTTGCTTTCTGATTGATATCATTAAAAATTTAATTTTTTTAAAATTTCAATCTTTCCAACCTCTTAGAATATCTTATTTCAGGTGTTTCATTTATGTCATCAAAAATCTTGTCATTTAATTCTTTATCAATAAATTGTATATTCTTTTCAAAATCTTTATTCATCTAGAATTATATAGTCTAATAAATTAGTTTCTGAATTTAATCTTTGTCTGATTCAACCATTAATTTATTTTTTTGAATCCTTTCATATTCGTTTTATATTGATTTTTTAATTTTTGATTTGATCTATCTTTCCTGATTTAATGAATGTATCTCTCTTTCACACTCTTTCATTTTATATTTTATATCTTATAAATGGCAAATTTTTTCATGGAGCTTTTTGTTTTATGAAATTATCATCTTTTCTGCATCATTCAACTTCTAAAGTTTTTCAGTTGTTGATTTAATTTATAGCTAGGTCCCCCATAAATTTAACGAATTATGCTTACATGTGGCATGGGGGTTTTCACTATAGATCTTTTACTACTGCTTTTAAGAAACTGATCCATCTATTTATTTTTTTCCTTTGTAAAAGTTCTCTTAACAACTTTGAACAAATGTTTTGGCTACCCTTTTCTTATTTTCATCTTCCTTTATAATTGCATACTTATTCATTGAAGACTTGTGATGTAGCATGTTTAACATGTTTTACCTCCCCTTCATTGAATATTTAAATTATCAACATATCTTAGACCTTGCGATTTAAATAAATAAGGGATTTTTTTAGAAATCACTAAAAATAAATATTTCAGAAGATTACATCTGAATTTTAATCTATCATTTGAGATAATTTTTAATTCAATAGGTTCCAACTTGATCTTTAATTTTTTAAGATCAATAACTTTACCACTACAATCTCTTTCTTTGCTCGATTTTTTATTGTTTTATTTCTTTAAAAGTAATTATCCTTTTCAGTTTCTTCTATATTTCATTAATGTTTACATTTAAGCCAAATGAGTCCATCCATTCATGAACATAAAATATGGTCCACATGAAAATTAAACAGATTGAGGTTAAAAAATTAGTTCTCAATTTCCACTTCATGCTTCGTGCTGCCGAAATGGTGAAAAATATAGTTTTTTCATCTCCTCAAATAATAGACAATAATGAATCAATTGGGGAGGCTAGTACACAACTAATAAAATATTCCTAATAAAAGGAAATATAATCATAATCACTTCTTTATTCCTTAGCTCAAAATTATTTAAAATTAGCTAGGTTTTACTTATTGGAGAGTTCGTAAAAAGATTAGATTGTTATTTTTTTATGTATGGCATTTCAATGACAAATAAAATTAAGGGTTGATTAATTTTTATTTTTTCTAAGTTTATTGTAGATATCAGATTACGTAACAGTTTAGACTCTAATTAATTCTCTATATGGTTCCTCTCTGCTTTTTTAAACCTTTATCTTTCATCTAAATTTGATTTTTTAATCTTTTTAATCATAAGTGGAAGTGGAAATAAATAGATCTTTGGCAAATATAAAAATATTTAGCCATGAAATTTGTTTAAAAGATTTATGTTACTAATTTATCCCAGCTGTTGGAGAAGTATAAGCACGGGGCGAGCTCAACCCGGTTGTCTCAGCAAATTAATATTTTTACTTTATTTAATCCTTTTAGCGTTGACCTTAATTCTACAACCTTTACATTTTTTGAGGATGAGTTTAAAGTATAAAACCCTTCCCAAAAAATTAAGTTGCAAATTATTGTATCTAAGTATAATTTGAGTAATTTATATATTTTTTAATATAACAAGGTGACAATTCTCATAAAACTCTAGATAAATACCTTAAAAAAAATAATCTACAAAAAGATCCTTCATCTCAATGACTTATTTTTACAAATTATTTATGGTATAATATTTATGATAAATTATTCAATGAATATGATCATATTTATTATTTCATGTAATTATATTTTTTCCCAAATTTTTTTTTGCTTTAATTTTTAATCTTTTCCTCATGTTGCTAAAATCGCTTTTAAGGCAAATAATAACACATTTTTTTAACTCAAAATGTTCTCATAAATTTATTGAATTAGTCAATTTTAATATCTTATTAATTCTATTATGTTAGGTTATAAAAATGAATATTGTAATTGTGTGTATCTTCAAAGTTTTGGAGCATTTATTATTTCAAATATTACTATATTATAAAAATTCTATTTTATTGCAGTAATTTAAAGAAATTCTGTTAGGGATTTTTTTATTTTATACATTCATCTTTTATAGATTAAATCACTCTTTAAGAGTTGCCAAGAGTTGTTTAGCAATGATTGCCTCTCGTTCTATCAGCATTTTGATCGCAGTTCCACCAGTTCCCTCTGCACCCTACTTTTTAATAAGTTTTTGCAAGATGTTAACTTCAATAAATCTCGAATGCATTGTCAAAAACTAAAGGTACTTATTCAAGACATTGTTATATTCTTAAGTCAGCTCTGGAACCTTACTGCAATGCTCTCTAACCTTGCTTGTCTATCCAATCTTTTCTATCAACTGTATATGTTGCCGGCACATTCCTTTCTTGAGATCATTTTGCAATTGTTTATAAAACCCCTCAAATTATAGACCTATTCCTTTCTCAAAGATTTGAAAGGAGGGATCCTACCCCGCTGATCCTCCTCTGGAGGATATGAGTTTAATTTCTTTTTCTTCCATTTAAAATTCGACGTCTTTATAACCATACAAGAAAGGCCTCAAAACATCATAGAAAAAGTCAGCTGTAAACCTAGATTTATCCTAAATGAATCTGTTTTGTTCGGTAATCTTTTCCCAAAGTTAAATGATTCTTCTAAATCTTCTCTTGATTTATGCATCAGGTTCCTTTCTTTCAATAATTCTGTTGATGTTGAATATTTCCTAGTTAATCATCATCAAAAAATAAGATGCGATGATTGAACCTCCAAAGAACAATTTCTCCATTTCCTGGTCTTAAGGGCTCGAGGTAAAATATCTCCTCAATTTAAAATTATTAAAAGAAAAGTTTTCTGGTTCTGTTAATTATTTTCCGGGAAGGCTTTCCCATAGAAAAGTCACTGCCGAATTCATTCCTAATTTAGTTTGGAGGACTTAAATTGATGCCATCAGGGGAATTGATATTTTGGATTTGATTCTCAAGGTCGCAAGTTCAACTCCCTTCTTTTTTAGTTCTTCTTTTTTTTACCTATATCGTCTCCAATGTGTTTGCACTATGTGTGCCAGTATATCATGCAAAGTTAACATCTCCATGTAGTACTCCATTTATGATCTTGGATCCAAGTTTGTTGGAGCTCTCATCTTGATTTAAGGAAATCTGTTAATAAATTCCTCAACATCGGGCAGAGTTAATGTTTTTTTGTCAATATCAACTAAAGAAGGTTCCAAATCCCTGAAGTTAAAATACTTTATCTAATAGTCAGGGGGAAGTAGAAAGCCATATTTCGGATGAAAGCAATATGATAACATGAAGGTCATCCAACTAGTTTCAGTTATATTATCCATTTGCTTCTGTGTGTTTTGATAAAATTATTATGAATCTCATCAAGGTATAAAAGGATTTTTATAACCAATAAAATAACAACCAATCAACATCAACATCTGCAATGTTTTTTAGTTCAATTGTTTCCATCCACAGGAATTTTAACATAAAAAGCAATCATATTCATTTATTACTGCCAAGTAATAAAATATCAAATTCCTTAAAAAAAATATGAATTTAATTAAAATGTTCCTTTGTGATGAAAAGACGACAAAATATATGATTTGTAATGCTTTTGCAGTCAATAAATCATCAATTTAAAGTTTGTTCATCCCCAACTTAAGTTTGACAAAAAAAATTAAGAGAAAAGATATAGATATTTCATTCAAACCTTGGCCTAAAATCATGTATCTCTCCTGATTGGAGAGCTTGATGATTGAAATTTGTTTTTTAAATACTTATATTTGATGCATTGTCTTTCTGTGTTCTTAATGAGGTCAATGGCACACTGATTTTTAAATCCCTTTAAATTTATATGGATGAATCATCCTTACTGTAATAGCTTATCCATTGTTTTTATGATTTTTTGTCGACTGCCAATCACAAGTTATGTTGAACGATAAAAATAATGCTTCTTTTGCACAAAAACAATTTTTATGCCAAAATGATAAATTGCTGCTTGTCAGTGGAATCTGTAAACAAAAGCATTTGAGTTTAATTGTTGCTGTATGGATGAGAATAGCAAGACTAATTTAAATGAAAGTAGTAATGCAAAACTTCCATTATTCAATAAATTGAATATTAATATTTTTAAAAATCAGGAAAGTGGCATTGAATTAATTTATTACTTAACTCCAATAGGCAACAATTTATACGATCAATAGATTAATCACTGCTCAATACTGATTAAATTCAGAGATTGAGTGCTCTGAATAATACTGAGAAAGACTTTGAGACAGCAGTTATAATAATTTGGTTGCCTCAGCGAATGAGCAGTCAGCACGGCTTCAACAAGACTTACTGTGAGGACTTTCAATCGGAACTGACTTACGAGCGTATCGACAACATTTGGAAAAGCTTCCGCGAAGCTGGCAACTCCATCGAGAGCCGCGTCGCTAAGCCAGTACCACCGCCTACAGTTAGAACTTCAAAAAAGTGCTCAATAAGTTCAGCATCAAAAACGACAAGTTCCTCGATCGATTGTTCGAGCGCTTTAAATTTGATAAATCCTACGACAAGAGCGACAAGGAAGAGATTGATCTCCAGGATTTTGTTATCGGTCTTGCCTTATTATCGCGAATATCCTTCCTCGAGAAGGTCAAATGTATAGATAGAGCGATATAGTTGTTTTTTACCTGACTGATCTTGATGAAGGTACTCAAGAGAGTATGCAGACGGCTGCCTTAGTCTATAAGAGATTTAGAATATGATTGAGAGGGTTGAAAAGATTTTTTGTAAATAGAATTCATCAGCCAAAGTTAATAGGTCCTTTTTTACATATGCAGCTATTCCTTACTTTTCGATTTGGCACATAAGAAGGCTTGCAGAAACTATAACGAAATGTTGGTGCTTCTGCAACGTAATAATAAGGAACTGAAAGATGATGATAGCAGTCTCATCACATCTGATGAGTTCATCTAAGCTTTAAAATTGAGTCACGACCTCTACTCAGAGTAAAAATTTATCCCCCTTAACTTATCTCTTTTCGAAATAATTGTATTTGTTGAATAAGATTAGGATAACGTTGCCTGCTAGCCGAACATCAAGATATCCTAGAATGTGAAGAAGACATTTGTGGAATTCAGGCAGGAGTTATGCAGTATAATGCAGCAAAACAAAAACGAGAAGGATGTGAATCTAGTCAAATATCCGGGCAAGGTCGACATCATTAAAAACGATAAAGTTATAGAAACTCTCCCAAACATTGAGAAGAACATCGAGAAAAAGCTCATGAAAAATAATACTAAGAATAAACCAAACACCATTCTCATCAAAAACACAATCGGCGATATCAAAGAACAGAACTAGCAAAAAAGTGCAGAACAGAATCTATAAACCTACAGTAATTTCAAATAAATTTAGAGTTGAAAGTTCGCAAAATGATTGAAACAAAATAGGATCCTCGACTCAATGTCCGTTTCGACCAGATGTTCAAGAAATCATGATAACTTTCCTGTTTTATTTATAATTATAACTTCTAAAGGTATGACTTAAAGAGTTGAGGCGGTATTTACAGCCAAGAAAAAGGTCAATCATGACTCTTACATCTTCTCCTTCCAGTTCACAGAAAAGAAAATCCTCTTCACTATCGGACAATTCTTTAGGATCATTAAGTTCTTGAAGACTTAAGATCACCCAGAGGGTGAAGAACTGGGTCGGAAGTATTGTATTATCAATCCCTGCTGCCAGACCGTAACTTTTTAATAATTTAGGACACTATTGAGTTCTTGGTTAAAATTTATCGCCCGAATGTCGATCCTGAATTTCCACTCGGAGGAAAATACACTCCCTTCCTTGAAACACAGTAAATCGGGGACAAGTTAATTGTGGAGGGACCTTATGGCCGATTCGGATATGAAGGCAAAGGAAGAGTAGTTACCTGTACTAATTTTTTTATTTAGACGGCTAAAAGCATTAACAACCGATAAAGAGAATATTTTTTATAGCAGGAGGCAGTGGAATTGCTCCCATCTTCCAAACCCTCATTGAATTTGCAATCAATAAAGAAGAGAACATTGAGCTGATACTACTCTATGCCAATAGAACTGAAGAAGATATTGTGCTCAGAGAAGAATTAGAAGCGCATAAGGACAGAATTCAACTGCACTATGTCCTGGATACACCGCCTGCTGGTTGGCCCTACTTCAAGGGGTACATCACCCACGAAATCCTAAAGGGTATCTGCCCACTGGATGATCCTTAAACCCTCTACGCACACTGCGGCCCGAAGGCCATGAATAAACTAATCCGCTCTATTTTTGAATCGCACTACCCCAAATCCTTCTTATTCAAGTTCTGATTTGTATAAGATCATTAAATCACAAAGCGTCAGCGGAGTCATCCTTATCAATGAACATAGTGTTTGCTTTCAAAGAACTGCTCGTTATTGGGTTCACACTCGAGCTTGCAGATGCACGCATTTGCACACCGTGCACATATTTTAGCATTTTTTAAAGGGAAAGGGTCAGTGGCGATTTTTTGAGATAAGCGCTCTAAATAGGGGACCAATTACCTGCCCTTGTCCTGAATGAGTGTTTAATAGCTTTTTTAGGCTGCATTCCAGTTAATCGAATCGTGTCTTATAAAAAATGCATTCATCTTCCAATTTTTTTATTTTAATGGATGTTTGCTCGGTTTCCTTCTCAAAGATATCCATTTTCTTCTTATTGGATTCATTAAGTTCCTCCTTGAGAGGGCTTGTCCTCCAGTCTTTCCAGTCATCTTCGCCCTTGTTACTCTGGATAAACTTACAAAAAGTTGTGCTGAGTGTATTCTTGCAATCATCATAGAGACCAACTATAGGATTGATCACAAGGATGAGATGTTTCTGAGAAATACTTGATTGCAAAATATCGGGTAATTTTGAATAAAGAATGTTATTGAGCATACTGATGTAACTAAACTTATCGCGGAAAACCAAGCCTGTAAAACTTGATGTGCCTACCTCCAGATTGAAATCGTTAATTCTAATGCTGAAGTATCTCACTTTAGGCTTAGCAACCATCTTCTTTGGACTAAACACTATATGTTTTTCGCTCTTCTTGTCGTTCTTTTGGCCAAGAGCTATAACCCTATCAATAGTCTCTATAATGCTCTCCTTATCAATTCCTTTCAAAGTATAATTTTTTTCTTCTTCGCTTGACCTCTTCAGGTAGATTGATTCGGCATCATCTTCACATTAGTTTAATTTTTGAATTAGGAACTACTTCAAATTTACTAAAATCTTGGACATCAGATATTTCTTGTTGGATTCTTTATTAAACAAAAAATACTTTTAACACCATAGAGAATGACAGAGTGATGAGTATCCTCTGTGCTAAGAATTTTACTAATGATTGGCTAAACAATTGCATCCTGTTCGTAGGCTATTTGATCAAATTTATGCTTATAGCATCCCATTGATTTTTAGAAGCATCCTGATCTAGTAGATTTGTATATCTTTATCAAATTCTTATTTTAGTGAATCTCCAGAAAAGGACTGATATAGTGAGGCTTGGTCAAGACGAGGCACGAGTAGCTCATTCGATTAGTATCCCAATCTGCTCCCTCTTCAGTCGGGCTAAACTTTAACGGTGAAATAAACGTATTATTTGGTCCTATTGAGGAGTTGAGGTTAATGAGATTCTATTTGAGCTGTTCATTATCTTACATAAGGCCCATTACTTTGTCTTTATATTATTTGATCTGCTTATAGGCGTTATTTTTTTATTCCTACAATTTTTTAAGTTTTTATTCATACATTTCCTTTATCTCATTAGTTTCATAGCTCAATTCATCATTTTTATTGACTTCTTTCTTCAGTATCGGTTTAGTCGGTGATCCTTTTCTTTTATCATCGCTTTTTGACTAGGCATACTTCAATTCCTTAATGGCTTTATCTTTTTCTTAACGCAGTCGATCAATTTAGCCTTTAATTTATTAATACTCTTAACTAAGGGTGGAAAACCTCGTCTGCCATTATTCATCAAGCTCCCCTTTTTAGTCTTGCAGTCGAGTGATCACTGATTCCTGATCTTTTAGTTGATTGGTCATTAGTTGGATTTCATTCTTTAAGTTCTCATTGTCCTTTTAAAGTTGGCCTTAATTTCCACCATTCATTTGATTCATTTTGCCAGCATTAGTTGCCTATGTGGATGATATCTTACTTTGAGACTAGCCATTTCTGCTTGCAGCTGAACCATTTCTCCTTTGAGAGATTTAAAGTTTTTTTATTTCTTGATAGCATCTTCTTTTAGCTTCCGGATTTCTTACTCTTTTTTGGTTGACTCCTGCTAAAGAAATTATTCCAATTCCCGAGCCTATTTTTTGTAACTAAATGATTTGGATGAGTACTTCTCAAATTCCTCTTCTGTTTTGTCAAGTTTTTCCTTCATTTACTTGACTGAGTTTTCCATTTCGCTTGACATTGCAATAACTTAGATATCCAATCAATTATTTTATATCTCAACTTCCATTTAGATTATATTTTAATCAGCAATAGATATATCAACTTGGGTCATCGCAGTAGTAGTCATGATATTTGCTACATACTTGCCATATATCAATAGATACATCCATTGATTCATTATAGACAATTTTCTTATGGGAAGTTAATAAGGAGATTATTATTCATGTATATATCCTTATCATTTATGGCATGAGTCATGAGCAATTGAATTTTCAAGATGTCGAATGCGGGCTGAAGTTATCGAGTCATAGGTTGGATTTGCTCCAAACTTCTCGATAAGTCTTCGTTGATTATAGCGAAGAGAAGACAGATGCCACTTCTTTTCATTTGGAGTGAGAGCTGACATCTTGAGATACAGACCATACATATCATCCTTGAGGATGTAAGGGTGCAGAAAGTATCCATAAGAGTGTACACCATGTGCGATGGCCATCATAGCATAACTGTGCCAATGAGAATTCTCCTATGATAGCACTCCCTTTGCCATTAAGTACTTGTGCCCCGCACCTATCAGTCGAGAGCCAATAAATGTCAAGTAGAAGTACCAATACTCACGAGACAGGGTCTTAGAGGCTGCCCATCCTGCAGCTGCTCCAGCCAGCAAACTGTTGAGTCCATCCTCTCGCTATCTAATCCTCCTGAGTATGCAGCGTACCAATCTTAGGATGAGAACTGTCGCGCAGAGGAAGAACGCAATCGATAAATACTGTGGTTTAAAGCTGGATTTAAATTTGCTGGGATCCTTTGCGATCATTTTGAGTGTGCGGATAAGTTGCAATACCGCACTGATTAGCAGACCATACTTCGCGTTTTTGATAGTTAAACGCAAAGCAGAAAGGATGCAACCATGCGAATGCGTGCAGAAGGGTGTCTGTGAGTTCAGTAACTCTTCAATGAAGTTCATTATTATAGCAATAACATTAGTTTACAGTCATTAGCATTTGTATTCAAACTGAAGTTTGACTCTCATCATATTTTGTCAGTTATTTAATTTTGTACGTCGGAGTGTTTGGCTTCCACGATTTAAATATTAGAAAATATGAGTAAGTTAGTTGAGAATTATCTTCTGCAGGAACCAATCGGCAAGGGAGTCTATGGACAGGTGTTTCGCGCCATCCATCAAAAATCCAAGGCTTAGTACGCGGTTAAAGTGATTCCTAAGGCTTCATTTAAAGCCAACCCAAAATTGTAACAGCTCGCTATTAATGAAATAAACATTCTATCCTCGCTGCGGAACGAGAATATCGTTCGGTTCATATAAACGCTCAAAACCCCAAACAATTTCTATTTTGTCTATGAGTATTGCAATGGAGGGACGCTTTAGTCTATGTTGCACAAAAAAAAGGTACTTAAAGAAGAGGAAGCACTAATAATCTTTAGACAGCTCCTTTAAGCATTCCAGGAACTAAATAAAAACAACATTATGCATCGAGACCTCAAACCTGATAACATTTTCTTTAATGATAGCAAGGTTAAATTAGGAGACTTCGGTTTCTGCAAGATGTTGGAGGTCAATATGGCACAGACCATGCTAGGCTCGCCCATTTATATGGCTCCAGAAATACTCAAGGAGGAAATCTATACGCTTAAAGCAGATATATGGTCATTGGGCGTTGTATTGTTCGAAATGCTGTTTGGCTATTGTCCCTTCGAATCCAGCTCCATTTCTCAACTCATCAATGTTATCAAGGATACTGAGTTAAAAATACCCCAGGACGTCAACCCTGTCTCTGAAGATTGTGAAACACTAATTCGGAAAATGCTAGTAAAAGACCAATTTAAACGTATTGAGTGGGTTGATCTTTTTGATTTTAAAATTGACGAGAAAGGACATATTACTTCTGGATATAAGAAGGATCTTGGTATTGAAGCACTGGAAAGATATTTCCTGTTGGACATCAAGAATGTCGGTGAGTATGAGATAGGTGAAAAACCTCTTCTGCTCAAGGAATAAATGATTCGAGAAAGCAAGATGAAGGAATAAATCAATAGTGACAAGTTAATATACGGCAATAAAGACCTTGCTAACAAAGAAGTCACCAATATTAGTAGTAATAAATAAATCCCGACCAAAGAAACTACCGTCAAATAAACAAGTAAAGACTTACCAGAAAAAGATTTTATTCTTAAAACGGTAGTCTCTGAGCAAGTACCTGTGCCTGCTCCCGCAGTTATTCCTCAGTAAAAAGAAACTTTCAAGGAAGTCAAGGAAGAGACTGAATCTTTTATTAATAAACACAAGAGATGGCTGAAAGGGGTACAATTAATGGATTAACTGTCCGATTGTTCGGATATTAATGCAGAAACAATATTTTATTATGTGATTGTGGCCATGCTCAAGGAAGTAACAGAACAGTATCACGATCACCCCGAGTGGACTGATGTTCTAATGGAGGAAAAACGATGCCTAACCGACTCTTTAAGAGCATTGGGTCGTGAAGATACCTACGTCGACCTTTAGACTTCAAAAAGCGAGTTGCTACGAATTTATAAACGTGGTGAATAGCGATGGAGAATGATGTGGAGTCGAGCCCTTAGGTTTATCTATGGAAGCTAGAGTCAGATTTAAATATAAACTCTGTTGTCTTGATCTAAATGATTATTTGGAATATTAATTGGAAATTGCGCCAATGAGTCGATAGCAACCACTTTTTACATAAATTCCTCAGTGGCTTAATGTTTACCACCCCGGTCGCATTACCATCAACAATCCCGAGTTTCACTACTACGTATCCCCCTCCCATCAAAACCAATCAGTCACTCTCTATGTTCCTGATAATGATGAACACCATCCCATCAAAATGTATTTCAACATTGAAAGATAATAAAAAACACCTCTATCATAGTTCAAGGACAATGGTCAGCTTAAAGATTTTGCTTACCTGCAATCTTCAGAGGTCGAAGAACATAATCGGATTAATCTCACCCCTGATGCGGTGACTAAGGATTCTTCGTGGGTGAAAAAATACGAACCGAAAAGTTTTTTTGACTTGTTAACTGACTAAAAGCACAATCGTGAAGTGTTAGAATGGATGAAGTCATGGGACCCGATCGTATTTCATCGAGTCATTCGGAAAAGTGAAACAACTCCTACTCTATTCAATAAATCCACTGCTAAAAGCAACTATAATCGTCCTCAATAAGCTTATAATTACAAGAAGCTGATCCTATTAGCAGGTCCTCCAGGATGTGGAAAGACCACTTTGGCAAGGGTTTTAGCTAAGAAATGCGGATATGATTTTGAGGAGATAAATGCATCAGACGACCGTTCTGGCAAAACCCTCATCTTGAAAATTGATAATTTAGTCAGTAATAAAACAATTCGCAAGTAACAGAAGCCAGTCTGCGTAATTATCGATGAAGTGGACGGAGCACTTGATACTGATTCCAACGGATTGAATGATGTCCTGCGTTATCTTGAAACAGGGTAGGTTGGAGATAACAAAAAGGAGCATTCTGATAAAAAGACAGCTAATAATAACACTCAACCAAAGAAATAGGCCAATCACTACCAGCACTCCAAATATCCAAGATATTCAAAGGAAAAATATAATAAATATAATAATCAAACACCAGGACTGGAGGCAAAAGAAGAGTAACGAAGGACAAAAATCGATAGACCTGTTCTGTTTATTTGTAACGATCCGTTTGCAAAAGGCCTTAGGGAACTGCGTTCAAAAGCAATTGTGGTATATTTTTCGACACTGCAATAGTAACGTGTCGTGAAGCGTCTGAAGGATATTAGCCGACAAGAAAAGGAAGAAATTTCGACTGAAGTTTTGACCAAAATATGTCAGATGTGTAATTGTGATGTCAGAAGTAGCGTGGGTCTATTGGAGCTGTTAGTGAAGCTAAAACGACAGTAGAATATATAAGCAAAAGGTATTTCTTTACACTAGCTTAGATCTAATATCGAAAATGCGTTTTTCCTTTATCAAAGATGTCAACTCTTCAACTAATGAATTTCTTGCTAAAGTCATGCAAACACCTCACAAATTGACCAGTGAAAGTGATATGTTTAAAAGCTATCTGCATTTCCTGAGACAACATGGAAACCCAGCCCTCCTTGCTGCTACTTTTCATCATAACATACTCAGCTATAAATAAATTTTCAGAAAGATGAACTTTACCACACGTCTTTATAGATAATTGGTCGAGGCCGATGTAGCCTATAGACAGAGTTTTGCCTTTCATAACGAACTCAATGATTTTGCTGTTGTAGATATGAGGTTATGTAGTTTCCTTATGCTTATTACCGCATAAACTTTAAGGCCTAAGAACATCATCGCAAACCAGAGTTTCCTTCAATCTTCTTTGAAAGCAACTCCAGGCAGGTAAAAAGCTTTTTATGAAGAAAACTAACGCAGGTCTGCTCTAAAAGATACTGAAGGGCTTTCCAGTGAGCTTTTTACCTTTTATCAATGCGCGTAAGTTACTTTAGGACTATCTTTACATTTTCTGGCTGAGCATGCAGACCTCCAGCACTCGTTAGTAGGATGTTCTCAAATGTGTTTATAAAATGTTAACTTATGGAGTGAAGTTGGGAAATAGATTCAGTTCTTACATCTTTGTGCCAGAATTCGACCAACTCTTGACTTTTGGTCTTTCCAAACCAGAAGTGTCCCTATGCAACACTTCACGCAGTTTGATGTAGTAGAACTATGAATTTTTAAAGTTAAAGAACCAGTTGATCGGAGATGCATTAATTGACAACAGCAAGCAGAATCTGTAAAATGTGATCAACCAACTGAAAAAAAATCGTAAACGCAAACGGGACTCACTCCATGGTATTGTAAAGTACAAATATCTGTAAGGTACTGGGACAGAGATAAAGTACGACCTTAAAATTTCCTACTTTTTTGAGGAGCAGAAACAGGATTGATAAATTTATCGTATATTTATTAAGTCATCAATATCGAGGATAACATATCTATCTATGCCTCCATATCTCTATATAATCAATCATGTAGTGATCTGATAACATGAGCCAACAACAGCATCCGAACGTGGCTCGATTGCTATATCTAAGGATAAGTATCATAATGAGTTTGGCCTTACGTAATTGTAAGAGGTATGTAATCTAATCTAAATATAAATATACAATGAGATAAAAGGAGATAGATTATAAATATTATAAAATTAGATTAAATTACAAACTAATGGATTTTTGACACGATTGTATTTATTTATTATCTTTATTCAAATTTGAAAATATTAGTATCTTTAATAAATAATGCTTCAATAATATACAATGCTTCTAAATCAGATCTCTTTCACTAGTTCCAGAATGTTGCGATGGAGATGTGCATCGCCAAATATCTCATACCCTGTTAACTGTTTTTAGTCCACTTCATCGTACAACTTCAGCTTTAACTGTCCCTCCAAAGCATTAGTAGTCGTGTTCCACGAAAACCGTATCAGACTGGGGTATCCAAACACCGTGTCCTTGTTTTGCTGTAGCCACTCCTTCGTCGTCGGATCTGAAGGATATCCACTTCCCAAACTGCCCTTGAACTCTAAATTATGGTTGGCTTACTGATGTCTTCTCTAAACTTCCAAGTTTTAATAATGCGGTCTCTGTTGACCTTGGCGCAAATACTCGCAGCACTCACCACTTTATGATCTCTGTCGGCCTTTGGCTGAACGGTGATGTCCTTCACAGTACTTGCGTAATCAGACAGTCCTTTTCTGAGAAAATCAGTGTATTTTCCGGGATCGCCGACGGTATCTGCATATACATGGGCAATTTTAAAGCCGTCCTTGAGAGCTCCTCTTGTAAGTTAGAGGGCTGACTGATGGCTGATCTCATTGAGATTGATGTGATTCTTATTGTTGTTCATGGAGGTCGATATATACTCGGCTGTTAACTCCTTTATTTGATAAAAAACCAATTTGCCTCGAAGCGAGTCGATTATGCTAAGAAGATTTTCTCTTTGCTCTTCGGTGAGAGCCTTGCTGTCATTAAAGCCTAGACTTGCAAGTTCCTCCTTCAGTTCGATAGGCCACCAAAGAGCCGAATATATCATGGACCCGAACACCGGTCCTCGTCCTGCCTCGTCAATACCTAACTAAAAATCTGCATTCTTGAGATATTCTGGAGTGTATTTATGTTCACAATCTTCCAATAGGCGAGTAACTTTTTAGCGGGCTTTATTCGTCATAAATATTAAATATAAGCCTTAATACTTTATTTCTCCTTTGCATTGGATATGCTCAATGGAATTAATACTCATATCTCAATCAACTTGGTTGTCAATTAGCGAATATTTTTTGATTTTTAAAAATAAAGATTCGATTTATAAACACTTATATCAAGTGGTAAGTATGCTTTACTTCATTTAATTAAGTATATGTTTCCCAAACCTAGAGAAGGCTACTTTACTTTTAACACAAACTCCTAACGAAATTCCACATCTTTAGCTTCTACCGGAACTCAATAAGCTCGCTTCGGAAAATATATCTCTCAGTGCAACACCCTACAAAGAGATCCAAATATAGCCATGGTCTTTGCCCTTATGGAATCCATTCATAAACAACATTATAAGCTTATCAAAGAGACAAGCAACTTGTTTCCTTCATCTAAAACTCCTCCTTTTAGCGAATTGTAAAATCAAAAAAGAGAAATTAATTATAAATGTTAGTAAATATCTCTTAAAAATCTGTAACTTGTTGCTAGAGTGCTTAATGTCAGAGAGCAGGTAGTAAGTCGCCTCAATTCTCAAGCAAAAATTTTTCCTGGTCATAAAAAAGAGCTGTCGATCATAACAAGTAAAATTCGTTAATTGAGAGACGAAATAAGAAATAAGAGATAGATGTATTTATTGAATAAAAGTCAATAATAACTAGACATAACGAATGATCTCTATCAGATCGACATCGGCCAATTAATGATTTTAACCAAGAGAGTGTAAATGCTACAGAGCCAAAGTATTTCCCTAAAAAATGAGTTGCTTCTCATGCACGGTATCCTCTCAACCCAAATATCCTTCTGATTGATCCAAACTAATTTCTATTCCTCCGTTGCACATATTGAATAACATTATTGATAAAATTAGTAATTATAATTCTTCTATTTCACAATAATTCTTCTTAAGTCATGATAAAAGGCGATCAATTAGCAGCAACCGTCAAATAAAACTATTCAAAAGCTATTCAAATCAACCATCTCAATAAAAGCCCATCTTCCATTCAAACGAGACTGTAAAACATTCATCATTTAGAGATCCCAATTTTATACACAACATCGAAGCTCAGAAAAATCCAGCTGCCATGTATAATCGAGAGATGAAGGAACTCTTCGTGGAAGATCTTAACAATGGAGTCAGACAAAGAGCTGACAGTTGGAAACTCCGCAGACAACAGTAAGAAATTGCAAACACTGAATACAGAACAAGAGTGAACGGAGTTCTGGGTGAGTTATAAAAGAACGGCCTTACTTACAGTTTGGTTTTGCAGAGAAAACTAAATCAACAATAGGAACGTAAAAGAAACTTCGTTGATTAGAGCAAACTGAAAAGTGAAAGGATAAGCAATCTCATTCAAGCGCAAGAGGACAAGGATGTGTTTAATCATTAGAGTGATATGTACCAGCAGTATCAAAGGGCCGAGCATGATCATACAATGTCCATGCTGCAGATGCAGAGGGAAAACAAAGATCAAGAGCATAGAAGGATGCAGATGACCAAAGAGAGAGAATATGAGGAAAGAATGCGATACGAGAGATAATTGGAGATTCGTAGAAAGAAGGAAAAACAGGAACGTATTAGCAGTCAGATGAAATACCAAGGAGAACTTACTGCTTTGGTTTGTGAAAAGAATTTAAAGGATTCATTAGATACAGTTATGATGGGAGAGATGACAGCCAAGCATAATCCTATTACCAATCCAATCGAGTATCACATATAAAATCCCTACATCTTAAAAAGTATGCAGGAGCGACACACCAGACTAAATCCTATCTTTTGATTTACTATGATTATTCTTAATCATTCAGATTTTGATATTGTTATCGCGATAAATTATCAATAATAGCAGATGGGAAAGAAAATATATTGACTATCATAACTTATTGAGAATGTGTAACTTTTACTCGATACTTCCAATCAACATGCTGTTGAACTCCTTTTGTCCCTATTACCACTATTCACGGCTTTTGAAATGCTTGTTCCTTAGCACTTTTTATTACATTTTTAGTTCGTCCTTACGATGTTTCATAAAATTTATTGTCCGCTTAACACTATCCCCGTCCTCCAAATGATCAAAATCAATCGATTTATATCGTCTGCCCCGGTATAAAGGATTTTATTGTCTCTAAATACGATACACAGGCGTTGTTTTTTTAGGAGTAGGTTAGTCAATAGTCAATATGTTTTGATTTTTGGGCTTTTTAGGTAAATCTCTTAAAAACTATAAATATTCAAGACCTTTTTCGACTTGCTAACTGAAAGAAAGAGGAACCTTTTCATATTGCACAACTTTGCCTTGATACTATCCTTTCAAATACCGATCTTTTATTACTCTTCGACCTCTTTCAGTTTGTGGCATTTTCGCAGAGCTTACTTATGAATCTTCATATTGTTCATCAATGCTGCTGCGTATCCGAGGTTGATGTTATTCCTTGACCTTAAGACTATAGTCTCTAATTCTGTGATATTTCTCTTGGGCCTATTTATTTCTTTGATTTCTCTCTTTAAGTTCGTCTAGTAAAATGGAGTGGCCCTGTCCCTTGTATAGCTGATTGAGTTTGATAAAATTGGACTCTTGCTGCTTTTTCTCGTAAAGATGATTTTGCAATCGCTGCTTTTCTGCTTCATATCTATTACTGACGTAACGCTCCTAAAACTGTGAAAGTTTCTGTAGATCCATAGGTTTGTAGATTTATTCGACTTCAATTTTATATCTTTTTATCTTTTCGTCCTTCTATCTTTGCTCTTTTTAGCAAAATTATTCTTAAATTTGTTTGTACTTTGGTTTTCTCGATTTATACTACTGGTAGAACTAGCTGAAGTTTGCTTATTCCTACTGTCTTCTCCTCTCTCGCTAATGGATAAGTTAAATCCTCTTCTATATACTCTTTCTGCGTTAAGAAATCTATTCTGGTCGCTTATTATTAACTTTATCTAAAGCTTTCTTCTTCAGTTACAATCGGTCTAAATCAATTTTTATTTTTATTTGTCTCTCCTCCTTCTATTTCTGTAGTTTTGATAGATGCTGCTTAATTTCTGCTTCTTTTTATGGATCGTACCCATGATTTAACATCATTTTTTCAGCCTCGCTTTTGTATTCCTCTATCATCTCTTCTATGCCTCTTTTGACTTTTTTCTAGGTCGCTTGAATATTAGAAATTCTTTATGATTATTTATCTTTTGAAACAATTGATGAGGGCTATTGTATCTTTTAAGATTTATTTGATTATGTTCGTAACTCTGATTGAGGTTAAGTCTACTCTGAAGATTCAGGAACGATCAACTTAGTCTGAAGTAAGTGGTGGTCATGCTTGACCTATAATTTGATCATAAGTTTATTTATTTATTATATCATTCAAGTCATATTTAAACTAGGCAAACTCATTATTTTTTGGTTTATTATAAGACGACTCTTAGTCAGTATAATCTAAATGTACAATATAGGATTTTAAGATAAAGCATAGCAAAATAGTAGTTTATCGAATCATCGATAGGACCAGTATTAATTATCCAAAGGGCAAGGAGTCATTTCTCGAGAATAGTAGAGCCAAGCATCTTATCTCTCATATATAAGTGGAAAAATATAGTTAATTATGGAGCAGGTGCTCTCTGATAAGAAACAGATGGAATAGCAATTTCTTGAGGAAAAGCGATAACTAGAAGTGTAAATTGAAAATAGTCATAAGAAGATTGAGTAATTAGAGAAGATAATACATCATTTATAACAAAACAATCAGCAAATACGTTATCAGTACGAACAGAGAATGTTTCGCACAAACATAATGAGAAGAGAACATTTGCTTATGTCCCAAAAGTTTTATAAGGAAAAGATGCAAATCGAATAAACAGTCAATCACCTAATTCTATAGAATGAGACTCTCAAGCAAACTATCTTACAATTTTCTTACAATAATCAACTTTATAATTTTTCTCAGAAGAGAATAGAATATTCGCCAAGGATTATCATTAATGAGGCTTATCCATCTCCATGCCACAGTATGGGCGAATTGAGACGCATGTATAAATTCACATCAAAGGACAAGTACAATTAGGCTAAAAAATAGCCTGTATTTTAATCCAGCTAAACTGGCAGTTCAATGATTGAGTCAGGAATGGATCAAAACCTAAGTCAAACAGAGACAATTGAACTCCAAAAGCGATAGCAATCATAATTTACAGCATTGAGAATGACTAGGTAGAAGAAAAATATTTATATCAAAGAGCCAGAAGAGATGTCGACTAAAACTCAACTTTCCCCAAAATATACTTCAAAAAAATCCAAAAAGGGTTTATGATTCAATATTTTTATATATCTTTAAATGACCTTCAAAAAGGACATAAAAACATAAAAAGATATTAATCCCTATCTCACAGAATTAAATAGGAAATAGTCTGAAATTCGAGCGTTCTTTAAATCTCCAACAAGTCCGTTTCACTACATTACGTACGAGGAATTCATCAATACTTTTCCCTTGGAGTAGATGAACTTCAAAAATTAAAATCTCAATATAATTGACATCCATCTTCGCTATCGTCTCTACGTACGTGAAAAAATGGCTCCCTATAAGTGGATTCCAATACTTTGTTTGACCCCTGCTTTATTCGTGCATTTCGGACTAATATTAGTAATCCCTGCATTCACTGCTTATATGTTTGATCATTACTTTTAACGTTTCTTCATGTGGAGACACCGCCAAGACCGAATCATCAACATCCGAAATTAATTTGCCACCAAACTATCCAAGGAAAAAAGTAAGTTTGAGATTAAAAAGATAAGGTTAGGAGAGTTGTGCTTTTTTAAAAACTAAAGGAGAATCTGAAGAGATCAGCAGAACCGCAAGAGGGGTATTGCATATGCGAAGTAGGATTTAGCCGCCTTTGAAGTACATCAAATTTGGAGAATACACTGAATATTTGTTTCACTCAAATGTGGGAGGAATAGAACAATCAAGTGTGCTGCAAACAACCCTGTTCGATACATTTCTGGCTTTAAAGCATTTCTTTGTTGGCTTCAGCCAATTTAGCACTATAAAGGAGAATATTTTTTCGTTTAAACGGGATTTCATGAATTTCCGCGCTGATCCAAACCGCAGAAAATATACAATGTAAGCATTCGCAGATGCAGCAATGCCAAATTATTAGTGGATGGATAAAATATAAAGGCAGATGAGATATTCACGCTCGAGGATAACGTCGATCACAATATACGTAGATTTGGTGAGTTATGGAATTACTTGGTATTTGGATAGCTGAAGATTAGTTAGTTTAAATTATGGGAGCATTTCAATTTCAGCAAGTATACGGACATATTTGATCCTATCAAATACAGTAAGCATAGGGTTAGTTAGATATAAAAGATAACAAGCCGGATTTACTGCTTTACTATTCGATACTAGCAGTCCCCAAGCTTTTGAATGTGATTTTTAAGCGCAGATGACGCTGATGTATCTCAACTTATCAATTCAATATTAAAGGTTAAAGGTAGAATAATTATAACGGACTGTCTTATGACGTAAATTCTGTTTAAATATTGATTCTGTATTTTATTTATGATTGGTAGGGGCACAGATATCTTGGCTATCATTGCACTATTGATGGTGCTTGCCATTGCTCAATAAAAGCCTCGGCTAATCTATGTTCAGGAGGTATTCAGGCATGGAGCTAGATATCCAATTTATCCCTCCAAAAATGATAATTCCTACTATGCAACAGAACAAAAATCCGCAGGCGAACTGACCAAGCAAGGCAAGAGCATGCATTATCTTTTGGGGCAAAAGCTGTATAGCGAGTATTGGGAAAGATTGTTTCCAAAGAATAGTCCTTTCAATGCAGCTTATAATCAATCGAAATTCTATGTCAAAAGCACTGACGTGAGAAGAACAATAGAAAGCGTTTAATCACAACTGGCAGGCATCTTTTAAAATCTGGCTCCCCTCACCCTTGTTTCAGATGATTATCAATTCTCTCTGCCTCAGTGGCCTGGAGCTAGTCGAAGTTCAAGTACATTTGTGTATATGTAGATGAGGTCTTTATGAATTTGCCCAAGTTTAACCCAATTGCAATCCATTCTTAAAAAGGTCCGATGAGCCCATGGGATAATGGTGATTTTCTACGCACTTACTCATCTGAATTCTGTTACAAGCAGTCATAACTCATGAAAGCCAATCAACAAAATTCCTTTGCAAAATAAATTATTAGTCATCCTAACATAACTCGAGCGATAAGTGTTTTAAGTTCTCAAATGAAGGTAGACTTAACCTTCTGGGACGTCAGCCACTACTATGATAATGCTCATTGTATGAAATACCAACGTCAAGCTGGAATTCTCCCCGTTTTCACTGAAAACTCAGATAATAGTCGGGCTCTTGATGCCATTTACCGACTTGAAGTTTACCTAAATTTGTTTTTCACTGAGGAACAACTTAGTATGACTGCCACTGGCTATTTCAATGAGACAGTCAACCATTTTAAACGAGTTACGGCAAGTCAGGAAGGAGTTCAATGGGCCTTTTACAGTGCTCACGACACCACTGTCGCAAATTATTTGGCTAGACTTGGCCTTACCTCTGTTAAATGCATTTATGACAATTTCCTGCTCGGTAATGCTAAAAATACGGATACATGCATTGTGGAGTACCCAAATTATACAGCCAATCTGATTTTCTAAGTCTCTCAATACAATAACGGGACCAACACTTTCAAGATTCGATACAATGGCTAATATAGAAAGATTCCATTCTGTGATTGGAATATGTAGTGCAACGTCGAAACATTTTACACTTGGTACAACAGCTGGAAAGACGAAAAGTATGTAGTGCATTGCGGAGTGAAGAACAGCTCATCTGAAACACAGTTTATGCTTCTTATTCTTGCATTGGGCATTATTATGGTATTTGCAATTGCGGCTACTATCCGTTATCTGCATAAGAAGCACAAACAACAAGAATAGTTGATGGTGGTCGATAAGGTGAACGATACAAAAGTTATTGAAAAGAACCTTATGAAAGAATCGTTAATTTCATAATAGTAGTGATTGAGCATATTGAATATCTAATTCATTATTAAGGTGTGTATAATTTAAGATTAACTAAAATCGATCGAACAATAGTTAGAATTATTTTAAAATAGAAATGCAACTTGATACTTAAATTTTGTTGGTACAGGTTCTCGATTTTAATGACATAATTCCTTTTGATTAATAAATCGTAAATTCAATTATGTTTGATTTAAATAAAGATAAGTATGATCATATAAAGCCTCTTACTGTAAGTATTATTGAAAATCAAAAATACTTGTCTCCACAGTAAAGTTCCTTTACCAACTGTTCGCACTCCTAAAACTATCCATATTTTTATAATTTAAATGTGTTCCTGTTTAACTCTCGAACGTCATGATACTTTTGAAGTTGCTAGAGGTATTTCTCTAAAGAAAGTAACTCGCTGTCTTCACCGCCATTGTAGGGAAGAATTGGAATTCCATTTTCAAATTGATATAGAAAAGAGAAAGGAGAGTTATCCACTAACACTATTCTTGAAAGATCCTTGTTTATGATCCTGAGGTCCTTGGCGTAGACTTTGTCATGAAGCTTCACGCAATGCTAACGATACAGCCGATGACTAATGTATTCTAAATCAGGATCAATCTCATTCAGAATGGCATCAGCATAAGCTTTATCACTCGCTGTGAAAACCACTATCTCGAAGTATTTCTTCATTCTTTTTAGAAAGCTGATGGCGTAGGGTCTGATTGAGATGAACATCTTTTCGACTGTTGTTTAATCGTACTTAATGTCGATTTCAATGTCATCAAAACTGTTTCTTTCCACATCACAGTGCACTAAAGTTTCATCGAGATCAAGGGCAAGAATAGGTTTGCTATGATTTTAGAAAAACTTGGATACGATTCCTTTAGATCTCTTTATTTTTGTTTAATTAGGCAAAGTAATTTGTCTACAGTTCTTTAGCACTTCTAAAGAAATATGAAGATGCTCTAGGGCTCTTTCATTGATGCCAGCAACTCCTTTTACGACTTAAGCAAGATAATAAGTCTTCATCTTACTGGCCCGTATTAGCATCTCCTTACTACGCATGATAGATAGTAACCTTCTATTACTCTCCAAATTAATAGTGCTTTCGTCCTGTTTCTCAATCATGGATTCTCCTCCCCATTTTTCTTCTGTAGATGAGGAATCTTTGAAACTGTTGATTTCGATCACAGAAGTGTTCACGTATGAATTACCAGTTATATCAAGCTGTTTTTTAGCCTACGACAATTTGCTTTCCAGCAGGCTGAGGGTGGACAATAAGCTGCTTGGAGTTTTTAAAGTGACCTCCTCTAACTAATTTGATTCAATAAAATGAGACCGTTTTCCGACTTGATTAAGACTGGTCATATCGCTTAATCGAAATACGGCTGGTACTTGATTTGAACTGAAGGAGAAACGATTGTGTTCCATGGTATTTGTTGGCACAGAAAGACGGTAGTCGACTTATGGATGCTGGATGGCTGACCTTTTGAGTTGAAATTTGATATTTGATTGCATTTTCTTGGCTAAATTTCAGAAAATAATATATTTTATACTGAATAAGTACAATTTCAGCTTGAATTTCATGCTAAGGTCCCATAAATAAAGTCTTTTTTCATCAATCTCGTTAAATATATTAATACTTGACACAATTTATTTTATTTTTTCAATTAAATATTTAAAAAAAGAACATTAAAACTAAATAGTAAATAAATTTAATAATCTAATAATGATAATAATAACTTGATGATAATAGATCATTCTTGTGAATCACGTTCCTTTTTCTCAATTTCTTCTTATATTTTTTAATTCATCCGTTTTAGTTAAATTTATAATTTAGCTTGCTCTCTATATAATGATGCT
>Ga0302185_10000559_pt1 | contig 28412 bp, 20 predicted proteins | sample II_Bog_E1_1_FD_200231 | JGI IMG/M metagenome (GOLD analysis project Ga0302185, IMG submission 200231) | Peat permafrost microbial communities from Stordalen Mire near Abisko, Sweden - II_Bog_E1_2 | ecosystem: Environmental > Terrestrial > Soil > Wetlands > Peat | place: Sweden: Abisko... | reverse complement strand
ATATTAATTAAAGTATATAATTAAGGATAATGGATGTAAATCACCAACAGTAATGAGCCTTAGCCGAAGTCAGATTTAATATCATATTTAATTGACTAATTAATTTAATTATTTAATTATTTATTATTATATCCCGATATACAAATTAAAAGATATATGAACTTGTCAAAAAAATAAAAACTTAAACATCACGGACAGCAACTATCTCCTTTTTATTTGATAAACAATAAAAAAAATACAAGCAGAACACTTGACCAAAGAGCAGGAATTAAATGAAATCTATTTTAATGGATGAGTGTAAAAAGAGAATCTCGTCAGGATGCGGAAATATATTACACTCATATTATTTTTGGACTGTATATGTCGATAAGATTCAATAACTATCTTTAAATTAGCAACATTAAAGGAATAACGTATAATAATAATACTTATTCATTGGAAATAAAGTTAAGAAGAGAAAATTCACGTTACTGATATTATTTTAATTATTCTATTATCTTTGCTTAATATAATACAATGACTCAAGGATATTGAGAATTATACTTTTGCTATTAAAGAGCAAAGTTAAGCATGCTATCACTCTCTGCATGCCTACTAATATATCATTAAGCATTTGAAAATACTTAGGCTAGCCTATCTTGATAAAATTATTGAATAACATCAGAGTATTCAATCACGGTTTTTCGAGAAAAAATTTCTACATTGTTCAAAGATATGGCACTAGCAATGGCTCTAAGGTTCTTTTTTTTTCATATTTCTAAAATTTTGTTCGCTGCTGTAGAGATAAATTTTTTTTTTTTTGATACAATTCTCTTATCTTATATGAATCTGAGCGGTTCCTTGACCTTTATAGTTTCTGTCATGATCCACCCTTTCTTCTTTCAAGATCATATTTTTCTCTGACTCTTTGACTGTATGCATATGAGCGGTTCCTTGACCTTTATGGTTCCTGTCAAGAGCCAACTTTGTCTCCTCTTTGACCATATTTTCCGCCATCTTCAAGATGTCATCCTGTTTTTCTTCCATCAAAACAGTTCCATGAACATTAAAGTTGCTACTTACTTATTATCTCTGAGTATCAAGAAGCATAGTTTCCTCTTAGGGCGAACTATTTGGGTTTCTTGGGTTTCTGGCTTCCTCCTCCTCTATATATTGCATATACAAATAATATAATACTAAACGGCAATATTATGCCGATATGAGCAGAGATTAACTTTAATGATGATTGTCCCTTTTAACAAAATTACACAATAGGAAAATGGAAAACTCCTAAAGATGTTGATATTTAGTTAATAATTATATTAAATCAATCAAAGGATAAGCAGTAATTGTAGGTTGAATATAATTTGGCTTGGAATAAATAAACTTATTGGTCGTATAATGAAATCGAAAATGTAGAAATATTACTCATTTAAGAGAAAAAGATATTCACTCTCAATAATTTTTTATTTACTCTTATACTATTTTATCTAAATTTAATATTCCTAATCTGTAATTTTCAAAAGACACACATTATTCTTTTAATAAGTCATTTTAAAGTTAAAGAATACTGTAAAATTCAGGCTATTTGATTGCAAGTATAAAGATTAAACTGGATAAAAATGGTGAGATCATTCCTTGAGAGATCTCATCCTATCAAATAGCGATAGTCGAGTTTCTCTCATGCCCTTCAGTCTCATTTTAAGATCATCGCTCTCCTTGGATCTGTCTCGGATATTTTTATTTAATTTATGAGCATACTCCTGCGATAATACGGGCTGACTATATTTTCGATTGCCGGATTTACCATACCTAAGTCAATCTAATCTTACTTGAAAAGGTTGTAGTTAACATGTATCTAGTTCAGTTCCTAAATAAGTCCTCGATTTTAGAGCATACCCTGTTGGAAGGAGCGGAACCGAACTCGATAACCTTTATTGGATTCGGTCAATTTGGTGTAAAACAGCGTTCCTGTTTTATTGGCCGATATCTTGCGATCACTCATACGAATAAATTGTAGTAATAATAATTATAGAGTCAATGCGAGTTTCTTATTGATTATGATGATATCTACTAAAAGGATCACATTTCACCGAGTTATCCCTCGAATACACCTCCTGCCTATTCCATGAGCTCAGCACTCAAGTAATCCTATTCCTCTTCTTCAGTTTCCCAATCATTATCGTCGTTTTCAATATTTTATGCTTAGACTGTTGGCTTTGTATTATTTGTTTACTATTTGTGATTTGGTAATGAGCTGATAAATGGAATTGCTTTATTCTGTATTTTCTTTTGATTTTTCTGGAGCATGGCTTGGTGGATAATGCTGGCAATTTCGTGAGGGACTTCCTCATCCTCTATTCCATAAGCATATTACTCCTCCCCGTAAGGTTATTAATCGTAATCTTCTTAATCGTCTTAGTAATCCTCATCATCTCCATAGCCATAACGATCTTATTAATATTTTTTGCCCTCGTAGTCTTACTCTTATTAATCTTCTTAATTATCATTCTATCGATTATTGATTCTATTGAAACTCTAAGCATTCTATTTGAGTGGTGGTCTTCTCTGAATTCGCTGATGAACCATAAATTCTCCATTTAAGATCTCTACCGAATGATTGGTCTTGATCTTTGGGTTAATAAATTCTCCGAAGAGTACGAGCTAAGGATGCAAAAATTCAGTGAACATGTATATTTAGATTATAAAATATTAAATTAGGAAATAATTAAAGAATAGAATACTAAAACATTAATGATTATATTCAACTGACTGAAGAATCATGGATATGACTTTAAACCAGCATCAAGATGTTCTGATGACCCTACTTTTCGTTGTATTCATTTAAAAAATGTCAAAATTGTAGTAATAGAACTGAATGGGCAGCTATTAGTTTGTAATTCCAAATAATTTGATATATTTCTCAATTATTTATTAGAGAAAGTCAGTATTATACATAAATTAATGCTATATCAACTAAATAAAAGTAACATCGACATTGCACCTTAAAAAGGATCTAAATTTATGAATGGAGTCATATCAAAGACGCAACGCTATTCTCCTTCCTATACAAACCTTCCTCAAATTAATGTACTTAGTCCTTAACGCAGAGTTTTAAAGATATCCAATCAACGAACTTCACAGAGCGCAATTTTGGCGAATAAAATGTGGAGTTCATTTCATCCATAATCAATAAGATAAAGGGTGTTTCGAGAAGTAAGACATCGAAGGAGATTATTAGAATCAATACATTTTTGTAATAAGAAATGTCTACAAGACCAAAGGCTGTTGGATTTAACAAAATTAAATAAACAGAAATAGAAAACAAAAAGAGTCCAACATCTTTAAAAATATTTTAAAAAGCTGAGGGAAACTTAATATAAATAGATAAAAAGCATAGTACTAAAAGAGAAGGAGAATTATCATTATTGCAATTATAAAACTCTTCGTTGAAAAAGACTATAGAATAAATTAAGCATAGCTTGGCATCAATCCAAAAAACTTGTGAAGATTATGAAAGATAATTAAAAATTAAAAATTAACGGATAGCGTCATTGTAAGGCTGCCTTTAATAAAAATAGATTTGCTTTGCAAATGAATTGGAACAATTATGCAGCACGATTGAGGAGATTAAAAGTTAAAACAAACGATTACAAAATTGCCTCGAGGATCCGATAATAATCGAATGCCCATTTTTATTTTTCAATATTGAGCAAACAGTTAATGAGATAATATATCCCTCTAACAATATTTCTCTAACGAAGGTTCAAAATTAAATTAAATTACTAAAATGCGAGATAGTTCATAGATAAAAGAAATCATTAAACAACTACAACGCCCTTATGAAGCAGAAGAATGATTAGATGGACCTTTTGAGAAAATCCTTTCAAAGAAATATAAATTACTACAAGGAATTGGCCTTAAAGTATTCTTTAAAAAGTAAACATCAAGTGAATTGATTATAGATTTTAAAATAGGCCCTCCTTGAGGGTTCTGATCTAAAATCATTATGGCTCAGCAATGATCATCATATACAATATCAATTTTATGTAAAAAGCTATCAGATTAAAAATATCAAAGACATGCTATCCATGTAATAGCATTGATTATAGTTATTTAATGGTTATAGGTAATAGTTAATTATATAATCTTCAATGAAAGTGGTAATTCTCTTTGCTTTGATTTTTTGCTTGGCGACTTGTGATAAATGGGCTGTCCTCGTAGCTGGCTCAAACACTTGGTCTAACTATAGGCATCAAGCTGATGTCTTTCATTCTTATCAATCTTTGGTTGCTGGAGGTTTTGACCCAGATAGGATAATTACTTTTGCCTATGATGATATTGCTAACAATCCCTCAAACCCTTTCAAAGGTAAAGTCTTCAATAAACCAACTTTTTCTGATCCTGGAGTTGATGTTTATGACGGAATTAGAATTGACTATAAAGGAGCTGATGTTACTCCTTAAAACTTTTTAGCTGTGCTTGAAGGAAACAAGACTGCCACAAAGGGTAAAAAGGTGTTATAACTTTCACCCTCTGACAATGTGTTCATTTTCTTCTCTGATCACGGAGCTGTGGGATTAATAGCCTTCCCTTCTAAATATCTTTATGCTGATACAATGTTACAAAGCTTCAATAAAATAAAAGGCACTTACGGAAAGATAGTGTTTTATCTTGAGGTAATATTTGATTGATTTAGACTTGCGAATCAGGATCAATGTTCCAAAAATTACCAACCAACACTAAGATCTATGCTCTTTCTGCTGCCAATCCAACTGAATCATCCTGGGGAACTTACTGTAGTCCCAATGACGTGATTCAAGGAAAGCACATTGGCTCTTGCCTTGGAGATCTCTTCAGCGTCAATTTCATTGAAGATCTTGACAAAGGAAATTCCAATGATGAAACTCTTAATGAGCAATTTCAAATTGTCAAAAAATTAACTTCTCTCAGTCAAGTTATGCAATGGGGTGATTTGACTTTCCTTAATGATAAGGTAGGAGATTTTGTTGCTGCTCCTAAGAAAATTTAGACCAATTTGAGATTCATCAAAAGAATTGGAAGAATTGGAACTAAACATATATAAGGCGGAAATATGAACAGCAGAACCATGAAACTTCAATCCCTGTCTGCTTTGTATGCCAGAGAACATTCTGAAGAAACATTCTTGGAGATGAAGAAAGAGATGGCTTCTATGCAAAGGCTAGACTCGACCTTTAGTCATGTTGAAAGTTCACTTTCATTGACAGGTTCATATGATGCCTAAAATATCAACTTCCCTTGCCTCAGATCAACAGTTGAGGCTTATGAGGAGAAATGTGGAAAATTATCTGATTATGGCTTAATGTACGTTAAGGATTTCGCTGAAGCCTGCCAAACTTATTAGAGTGCTTAGATTATCTCTTAAGTTCAATGCTGATTATCATCTTCAATCAATCATTATCAAGAATAAATCTAAATAAATCTAAATATGTTGCTTTGATTCATAATTCAGGTTTATTCTATTAAAAAACATCATGAATCGTAATCTCGAATCAATTTAATTTTGGGAATATTGATGAGACGCCCTTTCTTGGTCTAAGAACACTATCTATTGTGCTCTTAAAAGATATTTCTAATTTATTTCATAGTGTCATAACGGTTTTCTTGAAGAGCTGGCGGAGGAGATTCGCTGACGTCTATAGTGCTGCTTTTTTTTTATTTGCTATATTTGGGAATCCACCGTCTATTCTGCATGGCAATGTCCTTTTTAAAAAATTATCTGTCAATATCATCGAGCTAATTTGCTCTTTTTCTTTTTCGCTCGGATTTAATATACAAGCAACTTTAAAATGTTTCAAACTCATCCTTTTATTTTTTGGTCTATTGATCTGCAGGTGGAATAACTTCATTTTCATAGGCCTTTAATTGGGGAAGTACCAATTCAGCCATCTTCAGATTCGGAGTTTTTTTTTTCCTTTCAATCATATCAAGAGAAGTTCGTAAATTGAATAAGTCTTTTGGAATCTTGTAAGAATATTTATTAGTGGGCGATGCTTTTTAGAAGATTCTTACGAATTATCTTCTCGTTCTCCAGGGATGAGAGTCCATCATTGTCATTTCAGGGTTATATTTCATCTTTTGCTTTGTGCCACGAGATATTTGATAATTTTTTACATAATCTTCCTCTTATGTGATAATGTCCTCAATATCCTTGCCCTAAATTTAAATGGTTAAAGATGGTTAAGGTTGAATTTTTTTCGTAGGCTCAAGATGCAATTTTTGCTTTTTGGTTTTATTGACGATTTATAATGGCCTAGTTATGTGATCTTTGATGGTATAGTGTTTAGTAATGATCTATAATACTTCATTAATTGACTTTTTATTCTTGATTTTTAAAATTTATTCCATATTCCAGGTAATTTTGAGGAGAGTAGGAATTTTTAGAATAAATAAGCAAGTATATGATTTATTCCACAGTTTTATATAACCGTCTTTCGATATTGTGAGTGTTCGAATGACTTCTATCCTTAGTTTTAAGCCGATTGCAATTTGTTTTTAGTGAGCCTTTTGCATGATAAAATCAGCTACATTTAGCTTAATTGTATTTTTGGCCTAAAACTCGATAGTTTCCGTTTGAACAGTATCTGGGCTAATATCATAAGACTCCTTCAAAAATGATTTAAAAATTTTGTCTTCTTTGAGAGTACTTGCAAATTTATTAATAAATATTTTCTGTAAATCAATATCAAAGATATATCCATTATCGTCATATAGCAAAATTGAAGGTTGATAGCTGTTCTTCTCTTTGAATAAGTGGTAAGTAAAGCGATTAAAGTTGAGACCTTTAAGTTTAAATGGCAAATACTAATTGATGTTGATTAAGATATGATTAGCAATATTAAGTCTCTCCACAATTGCAATTTAATTTTTATTATTCAGCAAAATTAAAATTTAGTACTCAGAACAGTATTCGACCTGAATAAATAACTTATCCTCGAGGTCATTATTCGATTTAATAAAAGATAGTTTGAAGCATTTACTCAAGTGAGTTTAAAAGTTTCTAAATTGGTAGATCAGCTGATTAGATGTAATAAAGGTGAGGTATTTGGTCTTTGGACAAAATATTGCTTGAGTTATTTTTGGAAAATTAACCAAGTTAATGATGTTTATAGTGTTAAAATTATTATCTGAGTCGTTGCGAATTTGGTGGACGCAATTATAACCGATGACCATAAAATTGCGCATCTACTCATCATAAAAATGAGCAATGATATCTCCAATTGCAACAGTTCTGCGATAATTTTTATTTTAGCCGTCAATTTATTCATTTTTCATATAAACTTCGTAAATATTTTTGAGGCTATCGAAGATAAAAAGGTGGGTTTTGCTGCCTAAATAGAAACCTTCATGGCGGGCAATGTTGGAAGTATCAAAGCTGTAGTTTTTCCGAATGTCGCCGAAAAGGACAGAAAAACTTATGATCTGATGGTTGACTGAAAAATATACTTCTTCCTTTTTGGAATCGTAGTAGTAATTGGGAATAAAGTTGAACTCCATTTATTTTTCAATCGCAATTTTTTATAGATTAAATATAAGCATATAAGTTTGGTACACCATGAACTATGTCTTTGATATTTTATAGCTTCTCAAATATTTGTCTTTCATCTTGACAATATTGCTCAGAGAATACTGTTGATAGATAGTTTTTGATGGCTAATGGATCAGCCTCAGCTCATGCGATTAATCACAAATAAGCAGGGTATCAAAAAATGGAAAAATTTAAATGTCCATAATAATCTTATTGACTTGCAAGGTCCATATCTTAAAAGTCGTTTGGTTGCGATTGATTGTGAAAATAGTGATGGATTTTTATTTGCCTGATAAATAGAAAGCATTTTTTTATTAACAATATTTCAGGATATTAATGATTTCGTGATGAGAAAATTTCGAATACTTTTTTTAGGTCAAGTTCTCATTATAAAACGTTATTTAGTTGCCAGCGACAAAACAAATTGTTGAGAGAGGCACGATTTAGAGTACTAAACTTATATTTAAATCGTTATTATCAATGGACACCTTCTGTAAAACCTCTTCAGGTTTAAGTCGTACTTTTTCCATATCGAATAAATAAACTCTATTGTCCTCATCTGAGATGGTTAACCATTTGTTCAGCATTTGTATATAGTAAATTCTTCTCATCTGCTCAGGCATAGCGAAGATAAGCTGATTGAGGGTGGTAGACTAAAACTAAGAAGTAGTTTTGTAGATGAAATTATGGAGATGTATAGATTCGATGGTGGTGTCGGCGAAGATGATGGCTAATCTCATAGTCAACTCGCTGTAGTCAAAATCAACAATAATTGGAATTCTTCCTTGATGCAATTCCTTCTTGGTTGCAAACCTATTAATATTCTTCATCTCTTCATTGTACAATTTGATGGCATTCTCTTTTTCATCAAGACTCATTACTAATTTAAGGTCATTTGAGTAAACGACTCGCTTTAAGCCATTGTCGTGCAACAAATAATCTTGCTTCTTTCGTTATTGAAACTGAACTTGGAATTAAGTGTTCTGCTATTATTATTGAAAAGTGACTAACTCGCCTAATACGTACTTGAAGATCTCATCGTATCCAATAGTGTCTTTGGCTTCTTCTGCAATTTCATAGAACATGTCTTTGAGTCCAACCATATAGAAAGGTATTTTTTAAAAAGGAAACTTCATGACTTTCAGCATAATGATTATGAAGTGCTCAATCCTGCATTAATTTTAAGGCATTTTCATGATCTATTTCTTTATTGCCTGCAATTCTTTATCAAAAATTAATCTGCTTATGTGAATGGGCTAAAACTATTCCAAGGAAGCATCTTCGTTATTATTTCGGAGGTACTGCTCGCTGAAGTCCAGGCTGATTCCCAAGGTTTACTAGCTACGAATGAGTAACTTCAAAGAATTTTTATAATCCAACTCCTTTTGTTCCTTTTCAAGCCGAAGATCCTCCAACTCTCTCTGCTTGGAGATACTCATCTCAATAATTTTATTAGAAAGATAGAAATATTAATAATGCGAGGACAAAAGCGAGATCAAGAACTCTTCATTGCTCCTGCTACTTTTTTATTTGCGCTTTGCTACTTCCTCTCTAACGAATAAAAACATAGAAATAGTAAAATATTTTTGTTTGATATTTTTACAACCTAAGCAATATAGATTGGTATTTGATGCATCTAAGTATGAAAACTGTGTATACGAGGAACAAGGATAAAATGGCATCCGAATAAATTAGAAAGTCTAAAAAAAAATCAGCAGAGCTTTGCTACATGAAAAAATCATATTTTATGTATTATGAATCACAGTAATAATTTATTTCAATTAATCTTCTTCTCATATGAATTTTCAGCGACTTAATGCTCCAATAATGGTTATGATTAGTCGACTGACACCTATTCCAGCATATCCTTTTTGTGAGATACCCGTAATTTCGATTGATCCACTGATGGCTGTCCTTGCATCCCTAAAAAAGGCAAGTAACTTAACAGCCATAATAAGAAGGGTGATTGAGACCAATATTTATTTATTTTCTTCTCGTCCCTTTTGATGAGGGGTTGGTCCCTTTTGAGCTGTTAATCTCTTACTGTCGTCATCGCTGAAATTCTGCATTTAAACTTCATCAATTTCTGTTATTGTAAAGTGGAAATGTTTGCAATCAGCTGATTAATTTGGCATCTATCCATCTACATGATCTTAAGATGATCCAAATAATGATATTGAATAGATAAAGGCTGGAGAGCTACTTCATATAAGCGATCAATGGTGGATGTTTCACTATTTTGGAGGACGAATGACATCGCTAATTGACTCCTTAGATGATATAATTATATAGATGTAACCTTTGCTAGTATATATTCGTGGCAAAATTTAGCATATTGGTCAACTTTAAATAGTTTTATTATCTGGAATCAATTATGAGAAATAGTATAGCTCCTTGATAATCGCAATGAAAATGATTGAAGAAAGCTTATCTTTGATGCCATTTCCAAAATATTGTTTTTGACTCTATAAAAACGATGAATAAATCTTTCTGAATAAAAATCACACCGAAAGACTGAAAGCAATTATTTATTAAAGGGAAACCAAAACAGTCGGACCAATATGATGATCGGTATTTATAATTAGAACAACACGTATGGAATATAACGCCTAACTAGCGTGGATATTTGACTTTTTGATTTGAATTCAGTCAAAACACATTTTATTTAAGACAGGAGACTCCAGCCAAACTCCAACTATCTGCTTAGAGATACTCATCTAAATAATTTACAAAAAAATAGAAATATTAATAATGCGAGGACCAAAGCGAGATCAAGAACTCTTCATTAAGCCTTGCGCCTATCTTTGCCTGCGCTTCTACTCAATCATAATGCGCATGGTCTCTTCCTGTGCGCTTTTTAGAGCGTCTTAAATTTTTTGAGGCTGCTTCAATACAAATTTAGCTGTTAATTTTTACTATTTTTGCGGTTTTGAAGAAGATGATACAACTTTTTTAGACTAAGGAGGCTTTGGCATAAATGGATTCGTTTCGGTTTTTATGGATTTGTTACTTTTGTAAGGATTGAAAGAGTCATGGTCAGTAGAAGGAGCATCATTAATATTCGCCTATAGTTTCGGTGGCTCTAAATACAAAAAGATAAACCATAACTATACTCAGTTTTAGTGAGTTCGTTGAAACTTTTACCATTCACATAAAGCTCATAGGTAAGCCCATCCTGCTTGATTCTCCCCTTGAGTTTGTTCGAGATCTCAAATTCGCATTCATACCCAAAACTTCTAAATTACAGTCTAAATACACCATAGCACGATGTTTAAGGATATCATCTACTTTAACAATCCTCTAAGAACTAACCAACACCATTTATAGATCGATGATATGTTGGCGTGTGAAGTTTGGAGTATTATGAGTAATAATCCACCGAAGGCGTTTCTTGTTCCATTTTGCCACCTCGCCAATATCCTCAAGGGTACGCTCGACTCCGACTATTATATCACTCATTTATATATAAAATAGACTCAAAAGTATGTAAATCACTTGATCATCGTTCCTCAAATATTTCCCGGATGTTCTTCTTAGTAATGATACTATACCCGTTTGCATCCCTGCTTATCTCGAAATAATGGTTTGTATGACTCTCTAATCTTTTGATGAACTCAATATCGTGAGAGATTATTATCATTTGTAAGTGTTGTGAATCGGTTAGTTCGAGTAATCTGCCAAGTTATCCTGCTAAATTATTGATATGCTCCCTATCCAGATTGGTTGTGGGCTCATCCAAAGCAAGAAGACGAGCATTGCTTGAAAACACTTCTGCAAGTGCAAGTCTTATCACAATAGAAGCCAATACCTTCTGACCCATTGAGCATCGACCTTTCATTTCCATCTTAGGACTATCTGCCATTGTCTTTTGCATGACTATGGAATAATGATAATTTTTCTTTTTTTTAGAGTCTTCCTCAATTGATGCCTAAATTTCAATAAGACCGATATCATGACCATGGTATACTTCCTTCCATATTTAAGCAATAATTTTATTAATTTAATCCATTTTTTATCGATGATAAGTGCTAACAGCATTCTATACGGCCTTGCACAAATTTTATATGTCTTTAGCAGCAGTTTCGATTTCAGCCATTTTATGTTGTTTTAGTAGAAATTCTTTATCCATGGGGCGATGGTATTATTGGAAAGACAGCTCGCACTTAAGATCAATTTATCGTTTTTTTGTTTCATACTAAACTGTCATTTGGTTGATCTCCTTGTTTTTTTTGTTTTTATGCACGAGAGATTCATCAATTTGACTGATTTAGACGTCAATAGTTTGAATTTAGCACACACATCGCTCCTTTTATTCGGTGAGTTGTGCTAGATTTGACGATACTGTCAAGTATTCTTTTTAAATCTCTAGCTCGCGAATAGTCTTCTCAATATGCTACAACTATTTATTGATATCCTAATAACTACTTTCATTCTCACTTTCCATCTGTGACCCTTTACTCGCTTTTTTCTTGTTCTTTCCCCTTGCTTTCAGCAGAACCGCTAATCTTTTTGTGATATTGTTCAGCATTTAATAATTTTTAGTTTCATCTTCATACAAACTTATTTTCTGGCTAAATTCTCTTTTTAAAGTTTCAGATTGCAGCCTTTATTTTTTGATTTCAATATTCCTCTTGACCCTATCCTCATAAATTCTAATCTCCTTCATTTTAGATTATATTCGCATCTTTAAACTTTCATATTTATTAACATTTTCCATAAATGTTTATAGGCTTATCGATTAAGATGTTGTTCCGGAGGTACTTTTATAGGCAAGACCGATTTTGTTTAAGTATAAGGCTAATCTATCATTGGTCTTCGCTTGTTCGTTTTGTCTTTTATCTCGGCAGTACGCCTAATATTTTTAATTGAGTTCTTTCATGACAATTTATATTTTACTGATTTATTGACTTAGTTTCTTAATCATTGGCTCTGGATCAACCATGATATCCGCCTGGCCTCTAAGTTCAGTTTCCAAATCTCCAATCTGTTTTGTTGTTCTAATTTTAATCTTTTCGCATTTATTCTTAATGAGTTAAAGTTCATTTTTGGTGACTGTCTTGGAGCAAAAGGAACATTTGTTCTTTTCCATGCAATAGCAATAGAGATTGTCATATATCTCGATGCCCGTGTATTGCAATTTAAATATTTTTTATTTAATGGATGATGTCTTGGGCATGTTTTTGTATTTTTACAACTCCTACTGCTTCATTTTAAGTTTCATCTGCGCTTATTTTAATCGCTACTCAATGTTACTTTCGTATTGCCCATTCATCTTTTTTTAGACAGGCCGATAAAGACTCCCGTACAGGATCATAATGGTTTCATTGATTTATCTTAATTTATTAGATTATTTTGATAAAATCTGCTTCTTTTATTCATAGTCTTATTGATTCATTTCCAAGTCCAATATATTTGAAATTAGAATTTTATCCCTCTGTTATTTTAAGTTTATCAGTGCCTGCTTTTTGTTCTATAATTATTGGCATTTTTAACTCAGTTTAATGAGCGTCTAGTCTTCAGAGAGTGATTATCTTTTAAGAAGAGGCAAGCACTACTTGGCTCTTTTGATTTCTGCCATAATTTCCATTTATTTTTGAGTGTATGCATTGATGTTTTTACACTACTCCAGCATTTGTTTAACCTCTTCCCTTCTTTGGCTTAATAAGCATATTTGAGTGGTGTCTTCTGTAATTTTGGTTTATAAATCCTATAAATACACTGCTATCTCTGCTCCATAAATTGAAAAATGTTGCTGATTCAAAGATTGTATTTTATTTTGACATTAATCCATGACTTTAGTGCAACTTCTTAATTTTTATTGAGCGCATCCTTTCTTATTAATCAGTCCATATTTTCTTTCTGTCAATTGATGATTTTACTAGCTTTATGCTTGCATTTCTGAATTAATTTTATCAAGCTCTCTGCGCAATTCATTTAATTTAAGGGATTATTGGCTCAATTTGCCCATTTACTCAAGTGAATTTATTTTTCTCTTGTTGTCCTACTCGTATATTCGTTGCATATATTCTAAAACTTTTTTGCTCTATTTAATTTGTCTGCCGTATTCTTTATGTTGCTACCAAAATGCATCAATTATCTTGGTATATCTCTTGGTCTCAAACATCTCATCAAATATGTTTTTTAGATAGGGGGAATCAGCAAAAGGCCAAAGAGATTCATCTTGATGGCAGAACACAATGTTTTACAGAATAGGCTTGGATATACCCAGAAGCTGAGGAATCTGCTTTTAAATTTAGGCACATTGGTGGTTAATCTCAATCATTTCACCATTTTTGTCCTTGGTTTTGATTATCTGCTACTTTGATTCAAAACGAGTTCCTTTATTGCTTGTTGACAGTAAAGCAGTTCTTTTTGCCAAACAGGGTCGATCATTAAATGCTCTGAATTTCAGTCGAACGTCAGCCATCACTTAGTTTCTTCCAGAAATCTTAGGCTCTAATATGAAATTTTTTCCCTTATCGGAGTTCGGAGGAAGTGATCCCGTGGTAATAAATTTGAGTACCTCTATAATGGTCTATTTAGCATATTTGTTACAGTTTTTCCAGATCCATTTTTTCCCCATATGAGGGTGAGTGGTTTTTAGAACTCTACTTTCTGCAAAGAATCAGTGGAGTAGCTCCTAAATCCTGCAAATCCTAAAGCTTAAAGAGTGGTCATCTGAAATTGATTCTATTAGCAAATTATAATATTGAGCGCCTTTCATGATTATTTACAAGGTTAAAATAGTCCAAACTCATTACAATAACTGATTTTTATAGTTAAATAAATTCGTCAATAATGGTGGTTCAATCATCTCATTTATATTCCAATTATATGTGATTTACGTTTCCCAAACGTACTTAGGTGATAGAATCGAAGAAGGCGTTTTCAATTGAATTTCTTTGAACTTTCACTTTTTTTTTCTATTTGTTTATTTCTTTTTATTTCTCTTTCTCTTTCTCTTACTCAATCTCCTTTTCCCTATTTTTAACAGCCTTTTCAATTAAACTCTGAAGTACATTTTAAATTCCCATTTTTCCAATAATTTTTCGACTATAGCTCTCACCTTTCTTGGTATTATCTAAGTTATAGTATGTCATGTTAATCTAATGAGACAGCTATTGAAGATCTTCTTCTCCCATATCAATGTCTCCGTGAGCTAGTTCTCCAATCCATTCCTTATGCTGTTTTATGAACTTTTGCCTGTGTTAATCATACTCCTCCTGTTCGATAAAAACTTCTTGCGCCTTACGATCGAGTTGATGATAGATAACATTTTGCATTAAATAACGCTTTCGACTTTTTTTGGAGTTCTAAATCATTGGTTTAGGCACTAAATGCAGTCCACGAATATGGTGTTCTTCAAGAAGAATGCTAAAGGCTTGTTCAAAGAACTCAATTTTCTTAAAAATTAGATGGATATCCAACTGCTTGAGGCACTCTTGTCTGCATTTGTGATACACTTTCATTGTCTTCCAGTTAATATTGGCTCCGAGTTTAGTGAAAAGATTGAATATTACATAACCCAAAAAAACCACAAAATTGAATCGGTGAGAGCCGAAAGACCCTCCATTGTCTTGCTTGAATAGTCGGTCTCCAAACTCTATTTAGTAAGAATATTTATCATACAAAACGATTAATAAAAAGATGAGCATAACCATGCCAAATAGTCCACCGATGAAAGAAAGGGTCTAATCAATCTTTTGAAAGGAGCGTTCTGTATCTTGATGCTAACTAGCTTTTCGAAGATATATTTTGGCATATTGATTGTTGCTGGAAACCAGATAAGTTTGGCCTATTGCTAGTGAAGTGGATACGAGCCCATCATCAACACGATCATTAGTCCAAGGCAGAATGGATTCATCTGTTTTAATCTAATATTATGAGAAATAGATGTTTGCGAGGATGCCTGTGGTGGTAGTAAACGTAAAATAGTTTCCATCCTCAAAGTAATAGTCGATATATTTTTTATTGGCTGGATTAAGGACGGGATTTATGAAATAGAAGTCAATCGTTACACTTGAACCACTGCTAGCGATAAAGGAATTGACTTGAGCTTGAGTAGCACAAGTAGTATTTGGAAATAAGGAGTTGTTCGTGCATTGACTAACGAGTACACGTGCATATTGAAATAGTTCTGATGTGAATTTTCCTTGCATTGGAATAACAAAGCCAGTGGGAGGGCACAGAAATTGGGAAAAATTCATAATAGCGAACTATTGATAGACTGCATCATTGACTCCACTCCATTGATCAATGGTGCAAGGGGCCATAGCTAGGCTATTTGTGATTTTGTTTTGATTGCTGCCATTTGTAATGACAGTAAAATTCTGGAGGGTGATATCAAAATATCTTACGCTGCTACTCAGGTCAATTCCTTGAACTCCAAAAGTAAACATAAAGTTTTCTGCGGGGTCTGCAACAAGTTCATAGTAAGAGGGATTCAGATCATAGCTGACAGTGACTGAGTCCACTTTAATGATATTATAGTTAAAAGTATCTGAAACTTTGCTAAAGAAAAGAGCAGCAAAGACGATCATTAAAGTCACAGAAACAATTCCGCCAGTCAATGTCCGAAAGTTCTATTCTTTGCGGTAGCGTAGAAATTGTGAATGGCTGAAGAAATCACATTCTTTTATCATTTCTTTGATAGTGTTCATTGAATTTAAATTTTGATATAAATTATAAATCGATTCATGGCTTTTCTCGATAAATATCTCGTGATTCAAAAAATAATAAAAATCTTTTAATTTTTGGCATGCATCATCAATTTTGAACTAAATCAAAATCACTGAGCCTTATCTTTTTTCAAGATAATTTAATTTATTTAATTTTTTTTTATTATTTTCAATTTTTCTCAATTGTTCCATATGCATCGAGGTACTTAACCATATTTTGATTTTGTGATGTATAAAGGGAAATAGGGGAATTGTCCAAGACGAAGAAAAAAGAATAAAATTCAAACATAAACTTACAAACAATCAGAAAGGCTCAAACCATTCGAAAATCTCCATTAGTTAGATATAATTTACAAAATCTCCAAAGGGATGCTTATGAAGACTATTTGTTGTTTAGAACTATATTTAATTTGAAAATAACATTTTACTCATTTTAAAATCACAATAAGCACTTATTTCAATCAATTTTATAAGGCATGAATTTAATAGTGACTCTAAACTCCAAAATAGTGAGGAGTAGTCCACCTACATTTACTCCAGCATAGTCCTCTTGTGAGATTTCAGTAATTTGGATTGATCCGCCTTGTGCAATGGCTAGCTTTGGATGTCTAAAAAATCAAGCCAAACAGCAACCACTATAAGAAGGGTCGTTTATACTTGGTCTCTTCCAGTCGATCGTTTGATTTTTCATATTTAAATTTTTAACTTAACCTCTTGCGTTTTGAGTTGTTAATCTCTTCCAACAACAACTGCTGAAGTTCTGTCTTTAAGCTGCGTTTATTCTGATAATTGTTAGGTGAGGATTAGATAAAATTTTCTGATTTAGTGTCTTTCCACTTAATGGATTCTAATATGATCACAATAAACATTTTGAGTCTGGAAAGGTTAGAGAGCGATTAGAGCTAACCGAATAGCTGTGAATGTTTGAAGATTTCAGAGGGTGAAAAAGATCCTTATTGTTCCCTTGAACTTGAATGATATAATATAAAGAGATATGCCCTTGGGTTTTTGTTTTTTTATTAGCAGCTTTATCAATTTGATTAAAGTTATAGTACAAACTCTTAAATAGCGGATTTGAGAATGATAATTTTTATTATAAAATTTAAAGTAAATACGTTTTCTATGCAATTTGTTTTTTTTGAATAGAACAATAAATAATTTTTAAAAAAAGGCACGCATAAATGTTGAAATCTCAATCCCTTTATTGAAAGGAGGAAGTTGAATAATAGTATTAAGAGCATTATTTGAATTTATAATTAAACAAAATTTCTGATGGTAATAAAATGAATGATTAATATATTTCTTGCATAGCTTATTTGACTTTTACCAAGTACAAACATTTTTTCTTTCTTTTTATTTGTTCAAAGGCATGAGAGATTCCATTCAAGATTTAAATAACATCCGTGAAATAGAATTTAAACAAATAGCGCAACTATTCTAAACATTACATACAATCTTTCAACTCTTGATTCTTGATTCTTATTAAATAAAACGCTCATAACGATCAGAGGAGCTGTATGATTAATAGGGGGATAATAAATATATCATATAATTATTGCTTATATTGTGCCAAAATAACAAATGTTTTAGCCTTGCCTTTGCCAAATCTCATAGTTTTCCTTCCTCTCTGATCCTTATGAGTATCTTATCCTCAGTGAGACTGATGTGAGCTTCAAAAAAAAGGAAAAGAGATCTCTCAAATCTTCTAAAACATAAACCAACTCATGTCGCAGTTCTAGTATAAAAGAATCTGCTCCGAAGATGTTAGCAAAATCAACTTGCTCTATTGAATATAGCATGGTCAGATAATGCCCCAAGCCCTCCTATCAAACCATATGTTATGTTTATCCATCATTAAAAATTGTTAAATCAGAGCACAAGATTTCACCTCCAGTGTCACCAGTTCCTATTAAGCATCATAATGATTTTCTTTTAGAAAATCATATTGAAAAAACTTGTGAGCAACAATCTTATCCTGAAAAAGTGTCAGCGGAGGAAATAAAATTGGAAACTCCAAGTATTCAAAGCAGCAATAGTGCAAAAAGTACTACCAAAATTGTAAGGAAACTATCTGAAATTCCTGAATAAAAGAGCAGCCTTTTCAATAGTTACATTGGAGAATCAGAGTTTAGTTTCGAGCCAAATTGGCCTCAGCCCAAGACTGTAGTCTCATTGGATAGCTCTCGTTGCAGTGAATGCGATTCAGTGGTGATTGACTATCCATTGCAGGTCTCTAAATTTAATAAATTACTCTGATATACTATACAATATGATTTACTTTAATTTCTTATCAATAAAAATGAGTTATGAGGTAAAATCTTCTCATTTTTCAATAAAATCAAATAAATACAGATATCTAATCAAACAATCTCCACTTCGTCTTAATAGCTATACATTCGAACAAAAACATGGAGATCTTTGTCAAGAAAACTATCAGTCAGAGAATGAATTATTGTTTTGGCTTTCTTCTGGTGATAACTTTCTTTACGGGTAAATATAATTTCCCACTCTTCAAGGTCTACTATCATCTCAATTTCTCCACCTTCAGAAGTGCCAAGGCCATTATACTAATAAGGTATGATTGTAGCTCCATCAATAGTCAAAGATCCGAATCCACATTATTGCGAGTAGTAGAATACTGATTCTGTTGTATTCTTTAGAATGAGTTAATTCCTCCATTTTGAGGTTATGATCCCAAAAGAAATTGCATATTATCCATGATTTTTGTTAATTCTAAATGTTACTCTATTTTTTCCCTATTTTGGTAAAGGAATAAGACTAATCATAGCTGCACCCTCTTTGTCCATGCTAATCCTTTGAACTTTTTTCCCTTTTACTTTAAACTTTCGAGCATTTGGCGTTTTCCTATTCCATTAAAACTCAAAGTTGATTATTTTTCTTTCTTATTTGATGCTTTAATCCCTTTATTTTTTGACACTATGTTCCCTTGAAATATTGCAAAGAGTAACATTATGCTTCTTCAATAAATCCGTATATTTATGCCTATATTATTGGCAATCCTAAGTATTAAAAACATTACTTATTTGAGTTTGCCAATTTAATTTTGCAATTCAAAAATTCGTTTTTTTCCTTCCCTCCCTTTATCTCTGGAAGTTTATCTCATTTTTTTCTGGATTTTAATTACTATTATATGCAAATAGCTAAATATTGGACGCTAAGTGTAGTTATATATATCACTTACTTATAAATTATAATTTCGCGGCTATTAAATACAAACAAAATAACATTTAGGTGAACTTTAATTGTAGCTCTTTATGCTAGATGAAGCAAAAATTAAAAACTGATGATTATCCTTTCTTACAGATTTTACGACGATCATATTTCTGTTTATTGTGATCGTATTTTTATTGTTATTTTATCTATTAGTAGTGCAAATATATGGCGTTAATAGTTAGAAATATGTCTTTTAATGATTTAACATCAATTTGTTACGAAATTTGTTAATACTCTCCCTTTGTCAGAAGAGTACGCTCAAACTCACATCCGGAAAGAAAATTAGACAAACCCTGAAGAGAAGACAGAACACTTCTCGACAACTGGGATCATACTCAAACTTTATTTTTTAAGATTCAACATTGATTTGCCCGCGTTTTATTTCTGGCTGGTTGAGCTGGCTTTTGATTCGAATTCATCCTCAAATAATTTAAAATTCTCATAGCACAGATCCCATTTGCCGTCATCTTCAAACATGTTGCGGTTGATGGATTCTTGTCGTTCCCTTCTTTCTTCTTCCTCTTGCAGTCTCTTCTACATCTTCAGTTTTTCCATTTTATTCTTTTTTAACTCCTTTATTTTTTTAATGATTCTCATCTTTCTGTAATTGTAAACCACTGCAAAAGGTTCGTTTTCAATTTCTCTCCTATGAGTTTGAAGGAAAGGAATATTTTTGTTAATTTGCATTTAATGTAAAATTATTATATTCAACATAAATATAGGTAATTTATAAATCCAAAATATTGACTTTTACTGCTTGAAAGCAAAATTACACTTATTTTTTGCTTGTAAAACTTTTGGCTCAATTTGAAATGATGCTGAAAGTTGCTTTGTTAAAGAGATTACCTATAAAGATGAATTTAGATTGGTCGAATCCTACAAAACAGCAGGATAATTACTTTGATATCCTAGAGGCCTTAAATCAGTTTTGTATTTTGTTCAAAAGTTCTGCTTTTTCCTTGATCTATTTTTGATAATTTGAGTGACTTTATTCTGTTCCTCCTCAATCACCTTTTATTTTAGCTTTGACTATTTCCAACTATTTTTTAATCTCTTGACATTATTTCGATAATTTTTCTTCTGATTTCTGCTCCTCATATTTCTGAATTATATTATTAAACCCTATAGAATTTTAATAATATTATCCTTCTCTGCTTCGTATGATCAGTCAATCTGAAAGCATGTGCTCTTTTCTTAAGCTGTGTATAAATGCCACTTGATGTCTTGTCTTTATTATCATGCAGATAAGTTATATTTGTAATAAAATATGACAGAATATATTTTCCTCAAAGAAGAGATCAAATTAGAGAATAATACAGTTCAATTGATGAAGAATTCAGGGAGCAGAAAAAGCATAGACCGCACATTCCGAAAGAGAAAGTCTATAAGTTAGAATAGTAATAGCAAAAATGCTCATTTGTCAACAAAGAATACGCAATATGACACTGCTTAAGTTGAACCTATTAGGGAGAGATCAGCTTTGAGAAGTAATGATAAGGTGAGTCATCCCATTAAAAGAAAATCAGTAAATTATGCGGGAAAGAAGCGATCTCATATAAGTGATAGCAATTAGCCTTTAATAACAAGAACTGTGATGACAAATTATAAGATTGACGAGAAAGAAGAGTTATCTCAAAGAGTAGTCACATAGCCAATAGCATAAACTCGAAATATTACTCTATCAAACAAACAAAATGTCGCCACAAAAAACGATAATCTAAAAATATATGATAAGCATTTGTAGATATGGATCAACTCTATTATTCAGGAGCATTGCATTGACGAAAAATTTGATAAAAAGATACCACTTTCTGCATTAAAAAAATATGGAATAGATAAAAATACTCTTCTGGCTAAAGGATTCAATAACGATAACGTAAATCGAATTTATAATTCCTTATACATCTATTCTCAGGGGTTCAGCAACATGATAAAGGAAATTGGGAGTAGGAACTCAATGATATACAGAGTAATTTGGCATGTCTATTCAATTCTATTATAATATTTTTCTAATGGAGAGTTTAAAGCTTTAGTTGCCTAACTATAGAGAGAAAAGGATAAAAAACTTGAGGAGATTGCCACTAAATTACAAGCTAAATAATAAATCATTGAGAAGAATTAGGAAACAAATCAATAACGGCACTTTTAGGTTTTAAAGGAACTCAAAATTTTGAAAAAAGAAAATTATGATCTGATTATCGATAATACAGTTCTAACCGAAGATTGCAACAATTCAGATTTAGCATTTAAGGATGAAGTATCGTTGCGAATGATGTTCTAAAACAAAATCAGTGAGGTTCATAGCCTGTATAGCGAGATGGGCATTAAGCATAAGTTATTATTTGATGACTTTAATATGAAATTACAAGAGGTAAAAGTAATGAAAGATAAGATATCCTAGCTAAATGAATATAACCTCTCCTTAAACAAATAGAATGTAATTTTAAAGCAGGATATCAAGCTTCTTAAATAATCCGTCATTGTACTGAAAAGATAGAAAGAGAATTTACAACAAATATGTAAGTAGAAAAGTGATTCTGAGTTATAAATGATGATCAAGCAATAGTATCATATCAAAAAAATTAGAGAAATATAGTTAACTCTCAACGAAAAGCAATATTAACTTAGCAACGCAGAATTAGTGATAGAGTTGCATATTCAAACTGGGTTAGAACTAAAGAAGGAGTATAGTTAGATGTTATTTGAAAATAAACAGCTATAAAAGATAATTGCTAAACAGCAAGAAAGCATAAACTCTTTTATCGAGGAAAGAAAACTTGACAGAAGCAATATCAAACTTTAGTCATAGTTGAAAAAAATTAAAAAGGATTTGAATCTTAAAGAATAGGTTTGTAATATTATGAAAGGTGAAATTGAAATGCTAAATTCAAAATTATAGTAAAAATAGCATTAAAATGAATTGATTTCATATTAAAATCAATCATTAGCGTAAAGTTTTAAGGTTAATAACTAAAAAATAGAGGAAATGAAGGGGATCAACACCTCAATAGAAATAAAACTAATGTAACTCAAGCAAAAACAATAAAACATTGATGTATCATCAGTCATCATCCAATCAAATAAAAACGGCTACGAAAATCAAATTAATATACTCACAGCCAATGTTTCAAATCTGATGAATTTAAAAGAGACTCTATAGTCGAATATATCAATACTTACTCTTAAATTATAGTATTAAGAACAGTTTAAAAAGACATAACTTACAAAAGTTCAATAGCAATATCGCATCACTGAAATTGAGGCTAAATTCGACAAATAATAATGTGAAAAGTATACAGAAGAGCGCAATAAAATTCGTATAGCTTACGATTCGCTATGGACAAAATATAAAAATGAGCAATTCTAGCGTAACAACCTCGAACTTCGATATAAACATTCTTTGACTGTCCTTTAGTCAGACAATGATAACACAAAAGAACTGAATAGAACTATCTCTACATTGAAGGTAGAACTTTAATAAAAATCACTAAGATGCAAAATATTGGAAAACGCTCTATCCAGCAAATAAAAGCAATATTCATCCCAAATGAATCAATTAAATCTAAAGATAAAGCAACAAAAATAGGAGATTATTCGAAAAATGAGCTATGTTCATCCCATGGTATATGAAGACAGTGTGGCAGCTTTCTGCAGAAGTGAGTCATCTATGCTACAGCAAGAGGATGAGTTTATTTAACAGAAGAAAATATTTCATGAGAAGTATTATTAAATGGAACAAAATTTTAAGCAGGCAAAGTAGGAGATAATAACAGTCCGTTAATTTTTTACCAAATAAATCTATAAAAAATAGATGTAGAATGAATATTAGAAGAAGAAAAATCGTGAGCTATCGGTGGCGATAGATAATTTATAGCTAAATATTCAAGTCTATAAAACGACAGAAAAATAATAAAGGGCATATACCCTATCCCACGAACAGTAGAAAAGATATTTATAAGTGATTAAATAAAAAACACAGCAAATTGATTAACTCCTCAAATAAGTGTAAACTATCCACGATAAGAATCAATAGTTAATTATCAGAGTTTAATAAACCTAAAAATAACTAAAGAAGCAGGAGTAGAGGGTGGAATAAATCTAGAGAGAATAAAACACTTCAATTCACAATAGAACAGCTCATTTCATAGAAAAAAGCGCCCTTTCTTGGATGTCAAAAGAACAGCAAGAAAGAATATCATTAAGATTAAGGTAAAGCTAAATAAGCCTGGAAGAAATGGCATCAATGATTGAATAAAGCATACTTCGAGGCAGCATTAGAAAAAGCAGTCATCCTCGGCAAATGAGTCCCATCAAACGAGATATTAGACAGTCAGAATTTTGGATTACAGACTAAATTCATGTATCTGAACGAGGTATCAATGAAAAGAAATAGGTAAAAATATAAAAAAATGGATTTTAAAAACCAGGCTGGAGAAAGGATCTTGGGAATAAGATAAAAAATGCAAATAATTTTTATAGGAAATGATTAACGTGTTACTATTTTTGTTTAAAATAAACTTGCTTAATCATCAAAGAAGTATTTCAGTCAGCATTGTATTTGTCTTTTAGTTCAAAGTTTATATAATTTAAACGATGATTCCATAATCATAGTCTGCGACCTCCTCTCTGAGGCGACTTTGCGAAGATATTTAAACTTAAATTAATCGAGTGCTGGGAAACCTCATCAGTTCTCTTGCCGTGTCCGTTGACAGCCCTAAATCGCAGATCGATCAAGAAAGAACAAAATTCCAGCGTATTCTCTAAGAACTGAAAAGTGAATTAATTCAAACGATTACTTATCAACTTCCAAAGATAATTAGTACCTAATCTTTTATTCAGCCTTCGAATAAACTCTTTCCGAAGCGCTTTTAGATCTTGAATAATAGAGAGACGAGTGGCGTGATAAATATAAAAAGATATTTCAAAGTTACGAGTAAAATCAATTATAAAACGACAAGATGAAGATGGAGATCGTCTCTTTATCATAAAACTACGAGAATGTATCCTTAGCGTTCGAGGAGATCAAATATAAATATTGTGAGATTAGGGAGAGAGAGTTGGAAGGAGACAGAATCAAGAGAAATTAGGCTATTAATCAAATGGCTCAGCAAAATACATCAAGGAATAATTAGCATTCTAGCAATAGCGGGGTCGATAGTTAGATGGAGAGAGATATCAAGATGGAGACCGAGGTTATGAAGGAGGAGAGATAACTATTTTTGCAGTAAATTAGACAGTCACAGAAAGAAATCATTGCACTTAAATAACAAAATGAAGAGCTAGCTGAATAGAGATAGAAAATATTGAAAGAAAATTAATAATTGGATAATTTGCTGAAGGGCGAGAAAATTAGATCTGATAGACTTGATCGCTAAATTCTGGAGATTCTCAACAAAAATGAAGATTTAAAGATGTAGAAACTATAAGAAAAAGAGAGGTGCTCGAGGATGGAGGAGCTTAAAGATGATACAGCCAAATTACTAGAGGAAGAGAAACAAAACAGAGAGTAAATAGTCACACAAAAGGATAGAATAGTTGAAGAACTCACTGAAACTAAGAAGCTACTAATAAATTTGAAATTATAGAACAGCAAGGAGCGGGAAAAATATTGCATTTTAGAAGAAGAATAAAGGAACCTGAAGAATAAAATTAATTAAATGAAAAAGGAAAATTAGGTAATGAGGACTTAAATTGAAAAACTTATCATTAAACTGAGATAAACTAATGAAATTCTGTCACGGAACCACCGGTAAGAAGTAGGCCGGATACGTAAGTAATATGAAGAGTACAAAAATCACAGCTAGCTAACAGAAAAATAATTAAAAACCAAAAATGGCCAAAAATTGCAATAGATATCAAAAATGCATAAGGACATAACAAGCAAACTACAGCATAAAATCCATCTCCTCGAAAAGGACAGCAAATAAAAAAAATAAAGAATAGGGTAGATGAAATTTGAAATAGAAAGACTATACTAATCCCTCCAAATACAAGTGGAAAAGTAGTTCAAAAATAAAGACAAGAGTAAGGAGATGCTCTAAAAGTATAACGAAGTGGAACAAAGATATAGCAGTCTCGAAGAGAGAGAGAAAATTATCAAAGACAATAAACATCAAATGGAAGAGCAAATTTAAGCTTTGAAGGAATAGCTGAGTGGAAAAGAGAAAAGGCTTGCGAAATTAAGAAAAATTTATGATAAATTGACGAAGCTCATTCTCCCGAAGCTAAAAGAATAAATTTATGCGACTCGACTCTCATGCCAGCATTTTTGCAAAATGATAGAGATGGAAAAGTAGCAAACTTCTTTTTTCCTTCATAAGAGACAGGATAATTTTAATCAATTAATATAGCAGGCTTTTCTTCAATCTACGATGACTTTCTAGAAGACTAATCTTCACTATCAAAACTAGCTTCAAAAATGGAAAGATCACTGCAAAAAATACGAGTAAAAATATTGTGAATTAAAAGAGTTGCATGATAATCTTTAACAGAAATACACCAAATTAGAAATATAGAAGAAACGGTAAATTGAAGAGAAGGAGCAAAAGATATCAAAACTTATGTAGCTACTCTAAGACCAAAAAAAAGAACAGATGAATACGAGCCGTACAGTCTAGAAGCTGAAGGAAAAATGCAGAGAGGTAGAGCAGTATTACAAGTTAGTATAGGATCTCTCAAAATAAAATTTTTGCCTTAAAAATAAGCTAGAAACATCGCATTACTCTTTCAGATCTCCTGAAAAATCAGATTTCTAGCAGACAAGCAAACATCGAAAATTAGCCACTGAGGAAAGTCTCCTAAAATATTCAAAAACACTGAATCAAAGTAAATTCAAGCAAGAATACAATCTTGATGATCTCGCTAGCAAAGCTGAATTTCAAAAGATGAGACTGTAAGCAGTGAAAAAGGAGTATAAAATGGTGAACAGGGGAGATTTCTGATCCTGATTTAATATTAATGTATTATAGAAATCTCTACTAAGATTGATTAAATCAATTATTAAATGATTTTCCCTTAAGAAAATTTCCAGAATTAGCGTTCATATTTCGATTAAATGATTTTTCTGGTGATATTTTATATATTTTTTCCACAGTAGCCTGCCAAGCCTCAAGCTGTTGACATTTTGTATTTAGAATTTAATTTTTTTTTTCCAGCTAACCTAAACGTACAAAATATTCATCTCTTCTTTCTTTATAATACGAACTCTCTAGATTTTTTTTCTCTAATTACAATGTTAAGTCGTATATTTGTTTAGCTTGATCTTGCATTATTAATCTTAACTCTTATTCTGAGCAATTACTCCAATTTTTTGAAATTGATGATTCCTACAATGATTTTATTTTTGAACTTTCATTTTATAAATTTCGCAATAAATTTTAATAATTTTCATTGGCTTGATTTAATTATTAATTTAATGATTTGTTTTATGATTATAAAAGTACAATCTTTGCTGAATATTCAAGTTGCAATTAAGATTTTTTTCGACTTTACTCTTTCAATTATTGTATTTAATTTTTCATCGAACTATTTTAACTTTCACACTGCTGATTTGAAGTTTATAAAGTATAGATTTGTTCATCCATAGATAATAATATTGACTGCATTGACGAGATCATGCTAAAGAAATCAAAGCAATTACTGTATAGATACGTACGCTATTTCAAAAAAATTGATTTATAAAGCGAGAAGCTTTTATTTTAAACCCTTACATTATTTTATATTGGTTTAATTTGTGATGGTGGATGCTTTTCTTGGTCTTAAGGTTAACGTATTGAAGGACATTACTTGCACACATTTTATGCAGGTCTGTTGACCACCATATCAACTTATTTATGATCTTCATTCTGATGTAAATCTATCATTGAATCGTATAAAAAGTATAAAATACAAATAGTTGAGTCAATATATCATGAACATATAACTATCAATGATCTATATTAAAAATAGATAAATTGATGCCGATTTTATCAAATATGCAAAGATATATTTATTTTTATTTTTGACTACATAACGTTGTTATTTTTTTATAAATAATAGTAGTATTATCACTATAATCTTTTTGAAATAATGTAAGGATTAATAATATCAATCAATCAATCAATCAATCAGCAATTAATAAACCATTATCAAAATTTAGAATACATGTTTTTTCTCTTGAAGGAATAGAATTATTGTTGATTATAATGGAAATCTTTCATTTTTAGTATCGATATTTTTAGGATTAGGGATAAAGATTATTTTACATTATCAAACTGATTTATTGCGTCGAGAAAAGTAGACTCCTAAGATAATTACAGCCACCAAAAAGATTACGCCTAATATGCTGAATAGGATAAATTTATTTCGACGGATCCGCATCATCATTGTACTTACCAATTGCCCACTGTGAGCTAACTTATCACCGATTCCTCCCATTTTTTTACGATTTTGTATCAATCTACCCGTGTGGTCTTAGAGTTCACCCTCTATCTGATTGCCAATTTCAAAAGTTTAGTGCATAACCCTAACACCATCCCTAAGTTTATTAGTCCCGTCTGAAATAATTTAGCCCTGCCGTATGAACTTTGATTAGCGAGTTTATGAACCATCCTGCGTCTTAGTTGAAGTACGTCAAGTTCTGCTCCTATTAATTTTTATCTACTCTTTTATAAAACATAGGTCTCTTCGGCTTTGTTGAGAGATTTACGAACATTATCGAAATCTTTTCTGTATTGTCTCACCTAATTCAACTCAAATCTACTTTGCGAAGGTGTTCGAATTTGGGTTGAGGAGGCAACGATGCAATTTCAGTTTCCATCAGTTTTATATTCCGCTAGCAATGCGTTAGATCCTCTCTGAGATCATTGAAAGCGACTTCCTTTTTATCTAAATATAGTAAGCAGCACGATTAGTTTGAAGGGAGATGACATCTATCTTTTTCTGGACATTAGAGATGGAGGTAATAAACTATT
>Ga0302185_10000554_pt1 | contig 28557 bp, 33 predicted proteins | sample II_Bog_E1_1_FD_200231 | JGI IMG/M metagenome (GOLD analysis project Ga0302185, IMG submission 200231) | Peat permafrost microbial communities from Stordalen Mire near Abisko, Sweden - II_Bog_E1_2 | ecosystem: Environmental > Terrestrial > Soil > Wetlands > Peat | place: Sweden: Abisko... | reverse complement strand
TGATCAATTATTACCAGAATTAACAAAGAATTATTAGAATAAACCGAATTTATTTAGCCAAAACCTTTCTTGTCCTCTTGGGCTTTTCAATCTTTTCAATCTTTTCTACCTTGTCTACCTTGTTCTCTTTCTTGGCTGCACGATGTATGTCTGAAAAAGTAACACGATTCAACCTATCGTCTATTTGTTCAGTGGACACGCTTGCTTGTTTCAATGCCCTCTTCAATACCTTTATCTCTTCCAACAACTCTTTCAATGTCTTGCATTCTTCTTGTTTCTCTTCAACGACTTTGCTTGTCTTGGCCATGTTTGTGTTTGTGTGTGTTTTGAGTTAACCGATATTTTTATCATCTATTTATGCAATTTCGGAAGATTCTTTATTGGTTAAGAATATTGTAAAACGAAATGAGCTGGTTTACCTTCCGTTGCAACGAAAACGCCAACGACACGTCATATAACCGTTTGAAACTTTATTTACCCGACGGGGATATAAGACATACCATATATGAACCAAGCACTCTTACGTTTTCTGCTTTCAAGTTCATGATCATCAGCGATTACTTGGACAAGTGTAATAGAAATAAGTGTGAGAATGGCAGCCATATGCTACAAATTAAGTTTTCCGAGGGTAGATTTGAAAGCAAGGAGGAAGAATGGATCAAAATCATGCAAGATGAAGAATTTGACTTGGCCGTACGGGTGTGTGTGGATGCCAAGCGACTCTTGAAACTTAAAATTCAAATTGTTCCTGTTTGATACTCTCATTAAACAGTTTATTTATATCTTTCTATTATATCTCTCACAATGGCTCCATCTCTTTCAACCAATGGCATTGTAATTTTACTCTTCTTCTTGCACAGTGCAGAAAAACAATTTATGGTGAACGTTGATTCGCTGTAATAAAACGTGGTGCCTGCGCTGTGATGAAATCCGTCCTTGATTGGACAGTATGACGGTTCCGTCCTTACTATCAGCAAATATGATGGCTCAGAGCTTGGAACGTTGGTACCAATTCGTTTTTTTTCAGTAATGTTAACATCCAAGAGAACGTAAGGAGCACGACGTTCAATATCTTTGATATTAGTGCGTGGCTGGCCAGTTCTTGTATCAATGATATTTGCATCTTGAAACGAGTTGATCATCTGTTCTACCGTCAATTTATCATCGTCTGACAGAGCTACACCCTTGGTACCGAATTTGGTGCCGAATTCCTTTCTTGATGTACCGAATTGTATCTTTTCTATTTGAAGCGTGGTCTTTTCAAAGTGACCCACCGGTGCATCTATTTCCAAAATAATACGAGGCTCTCCATATTGAACCATGGCGCGCTCTACAACACTCATATCGAACTTGATATCTCCGTGTAGAGGTTTCAACACTCTTTTGGGGTTACGGTCTCCATAATTTGCAGAATATGGTAATCTCAACTGCCTATTTAGTCTGTATATTTCCGTATCCCACACAAAATCATGTGCTGCTTGTTTCATTTCAGGTGTGCCCATATAAAATATGCGTTGCAGTACGATGTACATGAAATGTCTCACACTGACCATGTCTTTGAAATAAATACCACCTTCAAGTATTACATGCTCAGAAAGTTTAATTTGTATGTCGGTGGCTGTAAGTTCCAAGAAGTCGGACCTCTTTATTTCTTCCTTGAACGCACCCTTGATTACTTCGATTATTGAAGCCAGTAAATACTCTTTGAACCTATTAAAAAGTAATACTTTGTCTTCTCTCTCTTCTTGCGTCTTGTTCTCTAGGCCTTTAATCTCCAAGTCCAGAACGAATTTCGTAGGTCTTGATTCAATAAACACTTCATGATAATTCTTGGCTAGACTCTTGCCGTAACGACACAATACCCAAAATCTTTTATCAACCACGTAAAATTTGCGTTTGTTTCGTTCACACTCCAATGCTATTATACCCAAGTTGGGCGTCACCAGGTATGATTGTGCAGGTTCAAGAAACCTTGATTCTATTATGGATGAACACACTGGCAGTTCTTTCGCGGGATGGCACTTGGTCTTGAAGAACTTGCCACCTGCCTCCAGCGACTTGGTCTCAACACGCGTGTCCATATTTTTTATTGCGATTTGATGTATGCGTGGTCAACCTTTCCACTTTCACATTCTGGCGCCAAAAATATTCCCGTTGACCACTCATAAATTAGTATTGACGGGAAGCTTGCCACCCAGCAAGGTAAATGTTATTTGAAAACATACAACATTACGTCAGTGTGTGCGGTGGCGGTGGCGGATTTGTTACAAAGCAGGACCTTAGAGATTTAGAATACATTTGCGGTAATCTTGTTCACGACGAAGCTAAGACCAATTCAAAGTTTGATTTCTACTCTCTCGTGGACATCATCGGGCATGTGAAATTACGAGGCGTTACAAATTTTGATCCCACGGACGGAGACTCATCTATGATAATTCTGATCGATCGATCATTCACTGGGACGTATCATCAAAAGATTTGGTTTGCAACTTCCGAAGAAATTACAGAGTTTCTGGCGTCCCTGGTCCGGGCACTTGAAAATATGCCAATTATACTACCACGTCTAATTCGATCCACCGTGGAATCATTCACCCTACTGGTTACACACTTGAACCCACTCACCGTGGAATCAAAATATATGAAAATTTGGGAAACTGTGCTGTCCCGGCGCACATATCCTAGAACCGCTGAAATCATCGTGAATGTATTACTCAAATTACATGCATGTCAGAAATTAAGCCACACCGGAACCCTATTCAGCTTGGAATTCTCTCAGAATCCACCATTTTGATGTAAACTACAATAAAAAGTATTGATATCACCAACCAACCAAGTGAAATGTCGCGACGTGGTCCATTGATCACACCTCTGGACATAATTGACAGCATTGATTTATCATCAAAGGAGAAATTCGTTCTCACCGAAGAACAAAGAAAATATTCGGAAAATGTGGAGTCGGTGTGTGTCCTAATTTCACTGATCAAGAAAAGCTTGTCGCATGACTTTGAAACTGGAGATTTCAAAAGCGTGGAAACGAAACTTAAAAAGCTGGGAATTTATTTAGGAACTTCTCAGAAGCGAATTAACACGTTCTCACTCAAAATATTGATAGAATTGCATAATTTTGTTCCACCCAAGCAGAATACGCTATCCAGAGGCATCGCGTGGACTATGGGCACACCAATTCTTGGAGCAGATAATGCCACCATGTTAGCCGTCGCATGCATTTGTAATGATATGGTGGGTATTATCGCAGCTTCAAGTCTGAGTATTAGAGAAAATACAGTATTAGACAAAATTTGCAATCGAGAAGCGGATTTGGTATCCCAGGCTGTCGCTTTGAGTCATTTTATGGATGTTTATCCCACGACACCGGTTCAAATTGTGATGCAGAATATCTTGAAATGTAGGGGCTTGGACACATCAAGATTATGCATACTATTACTACCAAGACTTCTACGCAAGAAAATTGACTTGAAAAGTATAGAAGATGTAGCGGGAAAGTTGGGTGTGTTGGACGAATTTCGAAAATACAACGAAAGGAACTGATTCAATGAATAACGCAGGCATCATTGATGATGTCACATTTGTAGTGAACGATACACATAAACCACATAGATTAATTACTGTTAACAGCTATGTTTTATCGGTGCATTGTCCAATTTTCAAGCGCGTCTTGTTTGATGTAGCCGGCAATAAGCGCCGTCGTAGAACCAAATTCATGCTGGATGGTCTAAACTCTGACGGACTTCTGGAATTGATACGGAGAATGTATTCTGGCAAGCCTGAAATTACTAACACCGACAGTGATAATTTAAACAATACGGCACGCAGGTTGGGATATCAATTTATTGTGAAACGCTAGTAAAAAAATCTACAGGTTCATCAATGACGTCGTCCACCATTTCTTTCCCATCAAACGAGTAGGATAGTAGAGCATCACAGAATGTTGAAATTTTCGGATTTTTGTGGTAGGCGAAGGTTTCAATGGCTTGTTTCATTCCGTGGAATTCCATAGCTTCCAGATAATCTACCTTGAGACAGGGTCCTGCATCTATTATTAACTTGGTGGCAGCTAGAATGTTTACCACGACAGCTACATCGGCGGTTGTGGCGTGTTCATTCATGTATTTGGCGAATACTTCAATGCACCCATCATCCACAACTCGTTTGATTCTTGTGGGTAGGGATACCTTAATTGCGTCACATAGACAGAGTACAGATGTTGACTTGGCAGCGTTGGATGTTGCTGGGTTCCTCACTACGTCAAATATCTTGTGAATTAAATCAGTCTGCAACATTTTTCGAACATTTTCAGGATCCTCGCACATGTTCCCAATTAACCACACCGCGGCCTCATGGACATCCACCTTGTCCCTATTCCTTGCAAATACACCTTGAAGGGCTAAAAATAACTTCTTATCTGCAAGCATGTTGGCATATTTGGTACCCAATGCTTCGTTGGGCATACTGATCAAGTTATCAAATATTTCCAATTCAACAATGACATTGAATTCAGACTGTACGGACCAATTGATCATCATTTCAATGAATTCTGGATCAAAGATGATACCGAGAGCATGCTCAGGTAAACAACTCATACATCTTCTGAACATTAAGAGTGCTTGATTCAATTCTGAGTTCTTGGATATGAATTCAATTCTGCATCTCAACCACAGACACACATCCACAAACTCTGGTCGCATTGGCTGCACAGCGCTGATATTGAAAAGTAATGCTGTGATTGTACTGAGTACACGATCACTGGCCTGCCATCTCGTTGCCAACATTCTGGTAAGGCCAAATATACACTCATTGTGCTGAGTCAAGCGGATCGTAGTGTCTGGTATATCACACAGGTTTACCAATATCCACAGTAAATGTTCAACCAAGTCCGGTGAGTCAGCAATTTTGAGGTTGTATGTGATGAAATCATGACATATTTCATATAATTGGGTCTTTCTGTTGCTGAGCGTGGCGTTGATGAAGATACGCAATATAATATTCTTGATATCATTGGAACCATGATTATACCACTTGAACAGTGTATCACAGATGTAAGGTAACACTGACCCATCCCAGTCAAAGTTCAATAGAGCAAATGCTTCAGCCAATACCACATGCTGAGCTTGCACGGTAGTTACCTCGCTCATCGTGCGTAGTAGATTGACATACGTCTCCGCAGGTAGCGATGGTCTATCTTCTTCATCCACACCGCGCACAGTGTCCAATTGAACGTCCTTCTTCTTCTTTCTCAAGGATGATGCACGCTTGGAACGCTTGAGCCTGGCCGGGGTGAGTATGAAATAAACATGAATTACCTAAACTTGTCGCTTGTCTGGATCAAGCTTTTCAGTGTTGCCTTTGATGACATTTTATATTATTGTTGCCTGTATTTTCTTTGTTGGAAAGATGAAAAGTTTGATTGTGATATTTGTGGTTATAATTTCTATTTATTACGCGTCCGCGCAGGCAACTACGGCATGTGTGATAAACTCCAGCGATATTGTAAACATCACAGCATTTTTGGAAGCTCATAATCAAACCACAATTCAGATGGTGGGGGTTTCCAACACCACGTTCGGTTATGACTCGGACTGTCTGCTATTGTCCGTGGATAGTGACCAACAGCTTATAATTCAAGTCGATGATATCAGTACCATGTCCGAGTTCGAAGGGACATACAAGGCCAGTGAGTTTGCTCAATTTCTGACGATTTACAACCTAACCACCACCCTCGACGTCGGAGCACTCTGGTCTAATGTGTGTGGCCAATACCTGGCAGATAATAACATCGCGGACTCACTACAGGCTCAAATGCAGGGTACCAATGGATCATACAACAATTTTGGCATGAGTTGGTTCTGTCTCATGATGAATTCTGTTCAATCAAACAGCCAGGTCGGTTCTGCACAATCGACATCACCTGGTGGCATGGCAGACAATAGACAGTATGATAATTCATTGTTTGTTCAAGTCGGTGATACGGATCGCGTGAGAAGAAATTTCCTCGTTGGCATAAATACCACCCCGTCCAATTCTTACTCGATCGTACCCAAGCACATTTTTGATTCAGCTCACAAGTTACTTGGAATTCATACCCATCATCCCGTCCACACCCATCAGAGACGTCCACATTTTGTGTATGATATATTAGCCGGTACACTGACCAAGGTGGTGAACAAGAAATTCTGGACTCACGCCTACCAGGAAGGTATCAAGGAATTTGATCGTATACCCAAGGAAAGGTTGGAATTCTTTGAACGTCTCAGATATGCATACAATCACTACAATGATAACCTTGCCGTGACAGCTCCCGAAGTCCCAAGTCTTTTCAAGATTGTACCCAAATATCTCAACAAGAAGTATATCCAAGGTATCAAGAATGTGCTCAAGCATGAACATATGGATGGTACGTTCACCAAGATCAATGAGTTGTTAATGAAGCAACATTACGTTAGAATTAACAGCCATGAATTATACAAGTTGAATGATGGAGAACACACTGCAATTAGAGTGAATCATGAACACTTGATCACGTTAACGATGCCACCCCTCCCCGACCGACTTCCAATTTCAGAGGTTTTCAATCCTTGGAGTTCATACTGGGACTTGAGCCAAGGATGGACAGGGTTTGGTATGGATGATAACAACATATTCAGGACGTACCATCTCCTTGATTATGTGCGCATTATCATATGGTGGGTTCAGTGGCTGTTCCACATTGATCGAGATGGAATTTGCAGACCAAATTGGCCATTTTTACCAAACCCAGCCAAGTGTGTGTTCCCATTCTTCACTGGAATTCCGAACATCTGGGCGCCCGGATTTACACCCTACGTAGGTATGTGTGCTGAGTTTGATGCTGGTGTATGGCCCGTAATTAAAGGATGGGCACAGCTATATGGTGGATCAGCTGCATATAACGTCACATTGCAACATCCACCATGGAAGCCATATCTTTCATGGTTGGTCAGATATGATAATGCATCTACACCCACCGTTCCTTACATTGGGGATCAAGTATTCCCTTGCCTGCTGTCCAAGTTCTTGATATTGCTTCTAGGGTTCAGTGTCATAATTGGTGCAATTCTGTTCATCACAATTGCATGGGCCACGTTCTCGCCCGTCGCTGGTCAGGTAATTGTTATAAGTCACACCTTGGAGGAGGGATTCCAAGACTTACAGTCCACGACCATGAGTGCCACATTCCAACGTGATCTACTGTCCGCGCAGAATGATAAGATGAAATACAGTTAATAAAATATCATAGTAAATTAGAGCCTAGTGTGTCTGCCGAGATTTTTTTTCTTCGGACCGATGACGTGAAAACTTATTTTTTCGGCAAGGACCCGAAGTGTTTCAAAAATTCGACAGGGTACTCCCGTGCAATAAATTTCTCGGACGTACCCATGCAATTTCCATGGCGTCGGTGACAGATCATTTTCTTCATGTTTTCCCAGGATACTATGAAATTAGACATGAAAATTCGGGAAGGTGCGCCCGGCCGAATTTTTCATCCGAAGAAAAAGTTGTTCCAAACTTTTCGTTCATCACGCCGGTCCACCTTTTTACTCGGAGGGGGTCGTCGAATTTTCATATCAAATTTTCACACTCTCGGGAGGGGGTTCCCAAATTTTAATGGGTCGACTTAAAGATTCGCGAGAACCGAATTCCCAGAAAAAATGAAAAAAACGTTGGCGTTGGTATTAGTGTTGTGTTACATCGCTCATGCTCAAGACATACCCATCATCAGAATGGTACATATCAAAGAATTGATATTACGAGCAGACAGGATGACCCACCATCGCAGATTACCGCCCGTGCCCCAACTCACATGTACAGGAATGTGTAATGTTGAATTACCTAGGATCGTCGCGTGTGAGAATGTGGCACATCGGAAAGGCTTGGTCATATGGGATTGCAATGCCGATCTCCCAGCCGGTGTGAAATTCGGGAAAATGAAAGTGTCGTGCGAGGGAGCTGATTATTCAGGTGATGAAGTTGTGTTGCAAGGAAGCTGTGGCTTGACATACGAATTGATACCTCGGCGCGCGGCACTTGGTCATGGTGCCAAGCCCTACAGAATTACACATGAACACTTGACCAAGTGGAATTTTTTTCTGTTTCTCGTGTTATTAGTCTTACTGTTCTTTGCAATACGCTACATGTTTGAATATTCCTTCAGGGACGATATTGCTGGTCTTAATAGATACACTAATCATCATCGCAGTACCAACGTTGCATGGGTGATTGAGGGCCGTCCCAATCTTGATGAAATTAGATCAAGACGACGCGATGTCAGCTGGCCTCAATCTCCACGGTATTCTCAAGGACAGAATCCATTTGATACCCACCAGTGCACCATGCCACCAAGCGACGAATATGCACATTCCACCACTGACGATATCGAGAGAGTGATAGAAAGACACGCATCATCTGATAATTCAAGTGGTTGGTGTTCTTCTACGACCGATGACGCAGACAGAATGGAAATGCCAACGTGGACAAGTGATGATACCTGGGTAAAGTATCCAATTCGCTCAGATACGCGCGAAAGAGGCACCGCCACCAGCGAAACGAGGTAAACCAGACAATAAACTTTATTTTTCATCCACAAACATTAAAAACACACATGTCCAACGACACTGAGCAAGCACCCAGTAACGTTGTACCCAGGAGACCCATGGCTTTCAGCATCATTGAAACGTTTCAACGTGATAGCAATATTGCCCTGGGATGGCGAGTTTGGGGAGACCCTGACACCATTGAATTTGTCAAAAAACACATAACCAAGCTTGAATACTCTCCCAATATACTTGGATTGCAAGGGATCAAGGATGCTCACGATAGATCTATTATGTACAAGACAGTGGCCGGTGTCATATTCTTGATTTTATTTGATGTGACGTGTTCAAATGAGAGTACCGAATGGATGCTGAATTCAGTGATAAGGGCGTATGGCATTGATAAAGACCCTCTGATTATATTCGTTCAATTGCTAGATGCATATGCCGAATGGATAACATCTCCACCTCACGCACACATGTTCAAAATGTGTGACGTCATAGTTCACCGTCCCAGCCACAATCCCAAGTCGGTAAAATCAAACAAAAAGAAGGATGAAACATTCAACGAAGATGATGCAATAGATGATGCAATAGATGATTGCATAGTAGAAATGTCTATGATTGAATCAATGGAAGATAACATAAAGAGAACATTGGCTGAAATTAATGGAGAAGTTGATTCTCCCACGAAGGAAGAGTATTTGGACATAGATTTCTATAACTCGGACGAATACGACGAATACGACGAATATCAAGGCATGGACTCTGACGAAGAATAAATATATATTTTATACTAGACTCTGCTCCAACACACAAAAATGTCCAAATCCCAGGACACCGATAATGGTTGCACAATTCGAGAACTTACCAATATGCTACGTGCCACGGTGAGTATATATGACCGTGAGATGCGGGGTCAGTTTCGCGAAATGGCTCAGCCTGTACCGGGCATAATACCAAAGAATCGACCGGTGAGCATGGAACTCAACAGACGCAGCGTGGGGTTGTTGAATTACGGGATGACATGTTATATGAATGCATCAATTCAAGCGTTGTGTAGATTAACAGGTCTATTCGAAACGCTGAACGAAAATGGTTCAATGGGGAGTGCACTGTACAATACCAGGTTGGCATTGAGAAAGAAACAAGACGCCTTTCACCCAGAATATATCAAGCATGCTGTTGATTTGATCACACAAAGATTCGAAGATACCAGCCAAGAACATGATGCATCCGAGTGGTTTGGTGTGGTATTGGGTCAATTAGTTGATGAAAGCAACACAGGAAATCCCTTGGATCATACACCCGTTCCTCAAATTGAAGGCGCCCAACAATATCTCGGGGCCAGGGAAATCATTACTACATATGAAACATTTCTAGAAATCTACAAGCGTCGTATTAATTCACCGGTTGATGATTTGTTCAGGATTTCTGTGACCGATGAAAAAGAATGCAGCCATTGCGCGTATGTCAATCAATTAAGAATAAACTTTGAAAGGACAGTGCAAATACCGACCGGATGTATTAAAGGGACTTTAATGAGCACTTACCTGACTAAGACGTTCGCTACACAAATGGTGGACCAGCGATGCAAATATGAACAGAGGGTTCGCATGTTTATGTTCAAAACGAAATTGGTTACCATTCCACGGTATCTGGTTATAACATTCAACATATTCGATAATAACCAAAATAAGATAAAGAAGAATGGTGTTACTGCAAATATGACCGTGCAGATACCCACGTTAACGACGCCCACATACAGACCCAAGTATAACTTGGTAGCAACGATCTGTCATGTAGGTGACACTATACACACAGGACATTACTACGCATGTGTGAAAGATGAAATTGGTGAAGATTGGTACATATATAATGACGGTGGGGTTACGTTAACAACAGCGGAAAGGGTTTCAAAGAATGCTGATACTTACGTAGTATTCTACGAAAGATCACAATAAAGTATTATTTTATATTCGAGTTTCAGTCTGGACATAACAAACAATGAAAGATGATGGGCACCACATGTTGGTCAACATGGCTAGACAGTATTTGGTAGATGCACAATACATTAATCAAGCACATCTACTTGGCACATTGCCACCATACCATTCCATAAACACCATTGGGTATGGGTTGGAAAATCTTCGAATTATAGAGTCGGCACCCCCTATTATATTCTCAAGCACTGCCAATGAAACTAGACCATCTTTCGATGGGGAGCAAATTAAACGCTTGAGAGATTTTTTCCAAGTTGATGACGAGGGACTCAACTCAATTGAAGGCTGGATCTTGGTCGAGGCCAACGAAATTCTTGACGAATTCCACGAAAATGAATATTATGCAGCTTGGGATTCAGGTATGAGCAACGATTCAAGAGCAAGATTCAACTTCAATCGCGTCAATGTGATCGTCCCGGGTGCGCTAGGAATGCAAGACAACTTGTACGTCGCGTTATCGGGCAAGGGGTTAGGTAAATATCCTTTGGTTACAGACGGTGGTAATTATACGTTTGAAACGACCACCATGGGCGATATGATGGTTAACGGACAAATGAAAAAGGACTATCGTCAGCTCATCAGACAAAGGACATGGAGACGAATTGGTCCCAATGAAGGTGTCACCGATACTTCCAACACGCGAATGTTGACTATAATGAAGTTGAACCCCACCGGCAAGGTTAACCCTCTCACGGGATTTGTCATTTTTAATGACCGCAAGAAAACGAAATGCGTCATTGTTGAAAGTGAGGCACTCGAGAAAGGTAAATATAGGCGAGCTGAAAACATGTTCGACGTAAACGGGTTCTCGGCTTACAGTATCAAACAAAGAGATGATGTGTTGATTGAAGAAATTAATCCGTTCATTGACGCATCTACCGAGGAAACTAAGGAATCCATAGCAGCTGTTTTGAAAGAGTGCATACAATTGCAATACGCCGCGGCAGAGCCAACCGCGAGAAAGAATTTCCATGGATTTGGACAAAAAATGTTGATGTTGGGATTCCTGTACTACACAGCGTACAGCCCTGGACAAGGATTTTCGTTGGGTTCAGCATTTGATCAGAAGTATTCAGCAAAGGATAAAAAGGGTGATCCTACCGGACCCTACGTTGATTATGATCCCGTTCCACAATTATTGGATCTGTACGGTGGTGTATTTGATTTCAAGTATCTTTCTGATTTGACGCATAACTCATTGCAAGAGGAGAAATCAAAGAGGATTCATACAACGGATATCGAACCAACAACATTTCCTGGAATACTCGACACCATTAAGACCAATTTTGCAGGTCCATTCATTTCAAAGTTCAAGTTGGGTGGTATTATTGACAATTATGGAGAACACACCATGTACAGAACCCCCATCACCAAGGAAAACTTTGCAAAAATTACCCAACGGTCTAAAGAATACTTTGAAAGAAAGCGTGCGACATAAACGAATTATTTATTCTTCAATTTTTGTTCCAAATATCCAATGCTTCCGAAACTTTCCAGTATCTTGCCCGTGGATGGAATGTGCGTATTAATTTGATCAATCAGGCACGGTTTGTTGGAACATTCCTCACATACGTTGATTGAACAGAACTTGCATTGTGAATATGTACTGTTTTTGCAGCACGGCCTCCATTCTATGACGGGCAACCCAGCGAATTGCTTCTTTTTCAAGTTCAAGAAGATTCGAAGGGTTTCATCTGATATGTTGAGTTCACTCAATTCCACATCATTACCTTCAATGGCAGATCTAGTGACTTCGGCAGTGTTACGCAAATCTTCCAACACGCTGCAAAAGTCATCGTATTTTTCATGGCAGTACGGAATTCCGTTGGCCTTCTCTAAATCTTGCAATTCACACCCGAACCAAGACAAATCTTTCATGTCCTCGGTGCGTGCTTGATGTTTTTGAAGAGATGTTAGGCTGGTGTCGGTCAATGGATACCTAACATTGATTTTGTTACCACCTGCGGATGTGAAAATGCGAGCAAACTCAGACTGTATGATATCGAAGGTCATTTTCAATAATTGAAGCCACGAGAATGACAGTCTCGATGCCATACGCTCACCATCTCTCTCAATGAATATTCTCTTTTCGGTCTCGGTTAATTTATTCCATTCTTGTTTCTGGCTGGGTGAGAGGTTGTACTTGTTCATTGATTTTTCCGTGTGTGGTGGGTCGTAATAAGTTGACTTCCATTTATAGACAATTTAAACGAGTTGACCACACAATGTGACGGCTGATGACATGCCACGTGTGTTGTAATATTATTGGAGCGGGTCTTTAAAATTTATAAACAACAATGAAACTCATCATCATCCTGTTGATACTGGCCTGGGTTTACGCTCAACCTACGCCCTGGTACGTAGTTTATTCAGAGGATGATCCAAGTGTGAATGGTACTATCACGACTGTCGCTGGAACGAGACTTGTATTGCAATACACTGAATATTTCCAATCTGATAATACACCCTTCGCCTATGATCAAGAGCCCTTGGCTGTGTCACCCGACACATCAGGTATTTTATTCAGTTTTCAAGGGTCACCCCAGTCCAATGCAGATGCTAATGGGTTCGTATATTTGGTAGTATATACCAATGAATCTATCACCACCACCACAACCTATGAAATTTATGCCAACCCTAATCTCGAAGGTAATGGTAGGGTGTCACTGTATAACGTAACGGTGAACCCTCAGGTCTGTGGTAACGCATTTGACACGGCGTTCACAAATATAGTTTTCGGTGTTATAGGTATAGCAATTGGGTGTTGTATGACATGCCTTTTACTTTGGATAACACTTATGTTCGGTGGGATTTATAATGCTACCCACAAAAGGAAAGAAAATAAAGTATAACTATTTTTGCGTGGCGGACGTTTAATGGGTAAATAATATGAAAAAGAAGCGCCTTGAAAGTACAATTATAGTTCATGCCACATGCGGAAGATGTAAAGAATACATCGATACTACGACATTGACAGGAATGGTCTACGGTACATTTTGCGGAGAAAGATTATGTTCGTACTGTCTAAACTTGGTTATTTCAAAACGTGATATTGGGAACTATGCCGTAATTGACTGGGAAGAATTCTGGAAGCAAGAGTTTAAATAAATTCTTTTATTGATGCAGTCACGAACGTACCTTCAAAATGGGTCGTACAAAAGATCTTCTTTCCGAAGTAGCTGAGTTGGCCGTTCTATGCGTAACATCGGTGTTTAATTTCATTTGGGCGTTACTTCAGACGTTTCTTCCACTACTTGAACTATGTCCTCAAATATTGCTGGTCTTGGTAGCGCTCTATATAATACCCATCATAACGTATAGATATTCTGATTATACCATCATATTCGTATCCGTGCCGTTGGACTTGATCATTTCAGTGGCCAATATTGGTATCGCCATATGGAATACCATATCTCCCGTGGTTTGGCCAATATATGCTCTATATTTAAACACGCTCTTCACCATAATGGGTATAGTAATTACTGCTCTGTACAGGTACGCATGCCCAGGGGCGTTCCCTCCCACTGATTTCAATGCCGACTGTCCCGTGGTGGTGAAAGTCGTAACCATGATTACAGCTTACGTGGATGCCGTGGAAGCAATTATTAACTCGGTACTTAACGTAATTGCCACCGTATTGACCGCCGTTGGTTCAATTACACAACAAAGCATCGTCAGTGGTCAGACGGCAGCCCAGATTGCTGCCCAACGTGCTACGTGTAGCAATGTCTCGTGTAGTGAAGATGACTGGGTCAGCAGCTTGAAACTTATCATTGCATGGTTGATGGACTTGATCGACTGGTTGCTCAATGGTGTAATGCCTATCGTATTCATGACCGTTGGATTCTGCGTGGACGTTATGATGTTCATTATGAGCCAATTGATTGCCTTGCTCCTTCAACGTGCTCAATTCTTGGTCAGTCTATTGGGTGGAATTATCACCTTGATGGTGCCCCACAACCCAGACACCGTGCCTGATCAAACTACAGATCCCCAGGGATATGAAAATTTCGCGTTCGGTGCTGTTCAATTCTTGCAAGTCAATCAAACCCTAACTTCATTCGCCACCGGTCCCCCAGAACTCAAAAGCTTTTATCTGACTGTGCTTCAATTGATATCGGATGTAATTACCACTGTGTATGATATAATAATGGGATTCCTGATGGCACTGGATAAAACTCAATGTTATTTGAATCCTACGAACATAGGAGCTTGTATCATTGGTAATGAGTGCAAGTTCATATTCGGTCGTATTTTCAGTGGATTTACCCTGTTTTGCGATCCACTCGGCAGGAAATTAGGAATTTGCATAGACTTGAGCCAATTGATCGTGAATTCGTGCTTGAAAGTATTTGGAGGTACGTGTGAGTGTGATCTATGTCCGTCCAAGCCCACTGCCATATATTATTTCATCCTAGCCTCCACACCCTGTAACTTGAACGTTGTTGATCCTGTCACAGGTGCAAGATGCTGCACTCAACAATTTTCAGTGGTAAGATTGGTGGCGCAGTTGATGAGCGGACACTTCACATAGGCGTTGGATCGAAAATATTCAATAAAACGATGTTAAGTTAAGTAAAGTTCGTCGTGTTTTGATCAAGTGTAAAATATGAGAAAAAAGATAACATGGGATGAGTTTATAAGGTTAGAATTGGAAGAGTTGCGCGAAGCACCAGAGATTATGGACGGTGACAATTATGTAACCTGCGAAGAGTGTCTAGCGGGAGAAAATGTTTTGTTTGGTGATAAATGTTGCGAATGTGCGTCAACCTGCAGTACATATTCGGGAGGTATATTGACAATATGGTACCCAAGTGGACTTGTTTACCATACAAAACCAAGGGCTTTATTCAGTGTTCAATGCTCTGACGTTCAACCAAATGGCGATCAAGTTCCATAAAACATATGGTGCCCATAAACCGAATGGAAGCCACATACCTTGATATGCTGTGAATACCAAAATTGTAATTCCTGTGCCGGCCATTAAAATATTTACTACCAACGCCAATACTTTTCCAGTCATTCCCCACTTGCCGAAGAATAAGGGCATCCATGATTTGTTCAACAGTATGTTGATACCGTACAAGATTACCACGCCGTCATAAATGTTCCATGTGCCAGCGGTCGCAATTGTTGAAAATTCCAAGTAATTGAACAATGAAAATGTCATTAATCCGTACAAGATGGCCCAAATGATGCTGAACGCACCGGCGGGTATGATTCTATCATCTTCGGTTTCATATTTTTCTTCCACGGTGTTTGAACCACTGAAGTTTGGTTGCCAGAGTACAAATAACCCACAGGCGATGAATGTTGTCCAATATTCGGGAAGCATTTATCAAAATCAGTGGGACAACACGTATAATTTAATCATGATTTATTGAAAGTGGAAATTACAATCCACGGAGCGTAATTGGTTCAGTTTGTGCCTGAACTCATGACGTGGTACATGAAAAGTGTGTGGTAAGATGAATATTTCGGGTCTATGAAGCCCCAAGCATATACCTTCATGACATTTCTTGCAAACTTCACACCCACACTCGGTGCACACCACGATGCATGACGCACATGTTACTCTGCGACAATCCGTCATGTAACAGGCCACCTGACCAAACTGTCTTTTATGTTCACTGACGTCACAATATAAGCATACATGACAGTCACATAAATGACACGGCGTTTTAAGTTGAGCCCAAGCACATACAGAACACATGACCCCCGAGCTACTCATTTTTCAAAATATATTTTGCGTGATCAACCTTGAAGTTGACTGGATTTTTATTGGAAGCTTACGTTACAATCACTGAAAAATGGACGGTTCAGTTTGTGCCTGAATTCGTGACGCTCGACGTGAACGGACAATCGTTTGATCAATGCACCAGGCACCACCGTTCCGGTACATATATGTTCGTGGCATTTCTTGCAAATTTCACACTTACACCCGACACACATTACGACACAGGACGCACATGTTACCCTGCGACAATCCACCATAAAACACTGTCCGAGGGCAGATACACGCCCCATTCGCATGATTTCGCATTTTGAACATACAATCTTGTTACATAAATGACATGTTGATCTCGGCATTGCCGTTCTACAACCGGCGCAATGTTCAATAACATAGGAGGTCGTGTAATTCATTTTCACAAATATATTTTTGCGTGGTCAACTTTCAAGGTTGGTCAGATTTTTATTGGAAGATGACGTCACAATCATTGAAAAATGGACGGTACAGTTTGTGCATGGATTCATGACGTGGGACATGAATGGATGATCCCCAAACGAACGTATTGGGCACCATTTTTCCAAGGCATATGCCTCTATAACACGTCTTGCAAACTTCGTACCCACACCCACTACAGGCCTTGATACACGACCAGCACGTTGGTTTGCGACAATCTGTAGCATGACACAGCGCGAGTCCGTACATACGATTATTTTGTTTGATGTCGCAGGTCCAACATACACCCTTATCACACAAATGACACTTCGGTCTCAACTGCGACGTCTCGCAACCAGAACAATATTCCCAAACGTGAGAGGATCCGAAATGACACTTTGGTCTCAACTGCGACGTCTTGCAACCAGAACAATATTCCCAAACGTGAGAGGATCCGTTCATTCTTTGATAAAAGTTTGTGTGGTCAACTTCAAGGTTGATCGGGATATTATTCATCAAAATTGTTTATTGAAGAAGGTTGGGGTGCATCGCAATTCACCGTAATTTGAGAATATATGGAGAGCTTCCATGACTTCTTCACTGGCCACACCGATTTTCTTGAAATAGCCGTATCTGTCGAATAAATTTTCAATGGGCATTTCAATGGTAATTCTCTTGCCTGCCGGTAGACTACCATCTTTTTCCAGCAGAGTCATGGACAGGAATGCACAAGACATGGCACTGATGAGCACCGTGTGCTCTTCAAATATTATCATGTCTCCAATGTCCAACACATCGTGAGATTTGACCTTCCAGTAGGTAAAGTATGGATGAGCCCATAATTTCCAGACAGCACCGGTAAGGGCTATTGAAATTCCCAAGCTGCCCAAGGTATTAAGATACCCACTCCCCAACACACTGATCATTGCCCACCAACCTCCACCCAGGATCAAGAAACATAATATAACCTCGGCCAGGTGAATGTGGGATGCCCGTGTAAGATCTATGTGGAAATTGAATGATTGAATCTCGCCACGACGTTGGACGAACTTCTTGTATGTTTTTCGGAAGAACTTGATCACTACGAACTTCCACGGGATGGCCAAAATTTGTGGCAAGAGGATGGCTACCGGGATCAGTATCACATTCAATACAATTATAGCTGCCAGACCCATGCCAGCCTGGGTGAGCTTGAAAAGAAATAACCACCAGTAATCCACTGCCATGGTGTTGACGACATTTTGAGCCGTTGAGTTTTGTAACAGTTCAAAATAAAAGTGGGAGTCCATTGATGACACGGCGCCAAACAAAACACCAATAAACAAAAAATGGAACAAGAGATTACTGCATTGATCAATGATGACTCCCTGTTGCAGTATATGAACGATAACATGGACGCCATCATTGAAGATGATTTCAGGTTGGTAAATTCAGACGTGCCGGTGTCCATGAAGCCAGCGAGCGTGGATTTCACATCATGTGCACCCCAAGAGCAATCGTTTGATCCCAGACCCATAATTCAGTTCGTGATGGAATCCCACCAGGATAAATTTGCCAAAGGAATGAAGATGATGAACAGTAGGGCGGACAGAGTTCGCAGGCGTGCCATGGCCAAGGGTATATTTCAAATGATAGGAAAGATAATGCAGGAATATGCAGACAAATTGTAATAAAGTTCAAGTTTATATTATTCCTGAGCTTCCCGTCCACCATTCAACAATGAGTAAATCTTCAGGATCCAGTGAACGTTCCAAGCGTGATAAGCTTGATATATTGGGTGAATTACTGGTCAAAATTCATACCGCAGAGAAAAATCACCCCAAAGGTGACGAAATTACACCAGAAATACTTGGTCAAAAGAGTACCCTAGCGGGTGACACAGTATCCTCGGATCAACGTGAATTGATAGCCAGTGATATCAATAGGGGCAGCGTTGCAGATGTCGATGAATATTCGTTCAATGGATTGTTGGCATTGGTTGAATGGTGTTCCCGCACTGGAACAAGGATAAAATCAGAGCATTGTCTGGTAATGGAGCTCGTTAACAGACTTGAAGGAAGTGATGCCACGATGGCCAATCTAATGAAAATTTTGGTTGTTATATATTTCTACGGACACAGCGTGGTTGAAAATTGCAGCAGGAACGACAATCTAGACTTGAATAAGGTAGTTTCGCACTGTATTTGGTACATATTGAACAAGAATAGATGCAACGTATTTCAAATCCCTCTAATGTTGGCGATATTGAATCTTGTATTGGAAGATGGCGAGGCACTTCAAGACGTTGCCGATGTCAGCATGGCTACCATTGAAAAGATGGCTGGGGTTACAATTTCAACAGAAATTTCTGACTTGGCCCTGGACGCCAAGAATGAAATTCTCCAAGACTTGGCCCAGAAGATAGAATTGGAAGACTTGGACGAGTCCGATGAAATGCAAGCCATACAAAAGATAGCTGGATCATTGGGATTGAAAATTGGAGGTGCTGAGCCACGTGAAATTTATAAGTGGGGCAAGCGAGGTCATTTCCCTGGTAGTCTTTACCGAGCTTGGAAGGATACCAATGGCGACATAATTTGTATGACCTACAACGACCTACCCGTCGCTTACGTTGGAATGTTGCCCAGTCCAAACCGCGTGATATACAAGGATACCTCGGGACCCAAACCATTGTACGATCTAGCCGAAATTCAAACTCTCAAGGGAACAGACCTTCCTGAAAATTCAACGGATTATGTGGTCCGGAAATGTGGATCGATGATAGACATTGTGAGAGTGGAGGCTGGTGTCAGTGGACGTTCATTGGGTCCACTCTGCTTACTCTATGCCTTGGCTTACATAAAACATCATTACAAGGTCAAGAGTGCGTGTTTGGAAAATGCGGCAGAAAGTAACCGTAATTCTGTGTATCAAAACTTGGGATTCACCACCGAGAAAGAATTGAGTGACCTGACCGGTGTGGAATTCAAATTAGCAGCATTCAAACATGAATTCTTCATTGATGTTGATCGCGTCACCAAGGAATTCATAGTTTCCAAGGCATCAACTTTCACCAACCCCAACAAACTCAGAATTGACAACCGGGACTTGATGGAATTATACATCGAAGAGACCAAGACCTTGAACATGTCCAAGATACTTCAAAACACAAAGTATGTCAAGAAAATGGAGAGGATATTTGGTATTAATTACTGCCGTCCAGTGAAATAAATTTTATTGTTCAACCATTTCCCAATTCTTACCATCCCTTGAGACCATCAATGTTTCAACGCCGTCCACCATTACTTTCTTGCTGATTAATTTACCACGCCTGGTGGGTGTTGTGGGAGGTGTAGGTGCCGGTGGGGCGGACTGTGGTACAACGTACACATTGCGTGGGTAACTATTTTCAATTTCATTGAGCGCCACGGCTCCACCCAGTGCACCCAGGCCCAATCCTAAACCCCAGCCCAATCCTGGACCTCTGAATCCACCACCGCCAAATCCCCTGGAATATGAATTTTGGTTCAAGGCATCCAAGGCCTTGTCTAATTTACTCTCTATGTTGGAAGTCATACATTCTGATACATTGAAACAAGCAACAATAATATATAAAGTCTTTATTGACAGTAATTTTTGAGACCGAACTCTTCCATCACTTTCTGCAAGCATAGTGATATATCTTGGTCAAATTCTCTGTCCATTAGATATATATCACTCTCCGTCACATTTCCACTCATGGCCCAATATTGAACACTGACCGTTGCATGTCGATGCTTGATCACTGAACTTGGTCTACACATGCGGGAAGTCTCTTGAATTTCAAATACCTTGCCTGATTTTCCTGTAATTCTAGGATTAAATGCAGCCAGGGACCATTGATCATTGGGCAGGGGTGACGAGTAAATGTATACACTTTCAAGATAGCCTGGGGGTTTCTTGACCTGGCGTGGGTCGGGCCTGTTCATTATCACGAAATTCTTCGTTGTTTGTTCCGGTGTCAAGAATTGAGCCATGGCTACGCAGGCGTGACGGGATGTTTTCATGTGATCGTACATATTCTTGATCAAATCACCATTCTTGGTAACGAAATCAAGTACGTCGGACTCAGTTTCAAAGTCATAGATTCTGTCAGGTATTGAATTGCTGCTATCCCGTAATACATACTTTGAGAACGTGAACCAATGACCCAACAATCTTTTGGAAGTGCTGGAAATTGCACGACCTGCACCCGGGTCGGTCTCGCTCATGTATATAAACGCAAGCAATACTGCCAAGCCACTGAAAATTCCAGTAATTATGTGTGTATTCATTTTGCAAGATAAGTTTATTAATCGCTCGTTTCAAATACCGCATTGGGGTCGAAATCCGTGTTTTCTTTTTCATATCCGAATTGATTACATGCTAATAATGTACCGTTCACGTACTGGACGTTGTTATGTTGTGCTATAATTGTTAATAAAGTCTAATTCAGTACTTACTGTGTCCCCCATAAAACCAAGCCTTTACACTGGGACCCATCATGTGTGTTAAATCGGTAGCAAATGTGCAAGCAAGGCTGTCAGTTTCATGACACCAACCCAGCGTGTCTTCCATTGATGGCACGTGGTGTGTCAATATTACCAAATTATGGCCATGTCTTGAAGTATCCAAAATTACTTGCTTCAACCACGCGACGTCCTGGGAATGCCATCTATTGGTCGTTTTCACCGTAACACATTTAACATGATCCCACTCATCACATTCGCTGGAATCGCTGATGTAACTGTAATCTCTGACATTTTTCTTGGCTGCGATGGCATGTTCGTCGGGAATGTGTGTCCAGAGTGTACATCCAGCGAATACTGTTACATTTGAACTGTTCAGTGGATCCACGTAAGTGTAAGTAGATCTATCAAGGAAATGTACATTGTTATAATCACTGAACACTTCTTGGATGGAATGTTTGACGTATTCGTAATCATCAGCGTGATATTCGTTGTTCCCAGCGACATACAGGACTACATCAAACAGAGATGAACATGTGCATATGAAATTATCAAATTTGCGATCATAATGATGACCTATGTTACCGGCCAACAATAACACAGGTGCTTTACGAGTCAGCGTGAATTTTGGGGACTCGATTTCAGTGTGTATATCGCTTATTAGTTGTACCTTCATTGTTTTGCGAATAATGATATTGAAAAATGAATGAATCTCTCATACTGTCACTTTGCTCAATTGTAATAATCAGCATGTTAATTATTAACATCTGGGATCCACAGAACAAATTTTTGAAAGTAAATGGCATTTATTGTTCCCTCTCAAACCTGAAGGGTAAAGGTACCAGCGTAGCCTTTTCTTTGTTTGTATTCTTTCTGTAGCAGCCTGGACAATTATAATCTCTACGCTCCACGCTTGCTTTATCCTCACCTCCTTTCCATAATTCGCAGTCTACAACCAGAGTGGGTGGAATTTTATTCTTGCCCTGTCTTCGTTTAGGTTGCAACAACCATCGAGGCCCTTGTTTGTCCTCAGGTATAGGCTTCAAGTCGATGTCGATTTGTTTCTTGCAAGTTGTGCAGTAATACCATGAGTCCATAGTTACACCACCGACCTGTAATTCGCAGCTTTTAATTAGCATCGAGCTCAGACTCTGTGCCCAGGCAATATTTGAATTATCGTTGTCAGACATATTTATAATGATTTAGTGCACAGTGTCGAGAACCAAAGCTTTTATTTGTTTGGCTGTCAACTTTCCAAACCCAGAACAAATTTGATATTCCACCGCATTGTTTGTGCTCCCTAGAATTTGGAGACCTAAGATAGGGTTGCACCCAAATAATTTTTATTCCAGTTTCATTCAGGCTATTTTACATTACACAGGCGCTTGCCAGGAAATATATTCTGGGAGAAGAGTACAAGATTAATAATTAATAAAAGAGGCTGACTTGTGAAGCAATATAATTACATTCTCTACTCCTGAAGGCACCGAGGGTCCACAAGAATTAGGGTTGTTTTGAACACATTCACACAATTTATTGCTGATATATATTCATCAATCATTCAAGGTGTTGAGTGGGTCATTAAATAAAAGAGAATTTTTCCATTCTGTCCAACATTCTATATTGTTTCATCATCAGCTTGGGAAGCATTACCAACATTTCTCCATATTCACACGCTAATTCACATATAAACTGAATCTTGATGTATATATCAACCATAGACCCATTACATATTATAGCTACGATGATTAACATGGCCGAGAAGGAAAATGATACGGCAAGAATCTTGACATACGTCAGACATAAATACACAATCCAAGACCAACATTCGGATGATTTCATTTCTTTTACTGAATTTGATTTATTGGCAATCGTGTCCATATTTCTCTCAAGGTCTTATTATTAATCTTCCTTATCGTTGATGTAGGTGAACCGTTATTCTTGATATCCATAAATATGTTCCTAGTGGATATATCCAAGCTATCCATGTTTCGTTCAATGTCCTTGAGAACGTGGGTAATTATGTGTGGTGGCTTGTTTGACTTTCTAGGCTTCTTGACGCCAGATTTTGGATGCTTGGTCGACCCTACCATTCGCATTGAATTCAGGACATTGGCGGCTTCAAGTATCCCTGGGTCTGAAATTAATGCCAGTGCTTCGGCAACATCGTATGACTCAAACATAATGATGGTGCGTGTGTGTGTTTTGAATATTTTATTTTGCCACCTCTGGTTGATGCGAGGGATATCGTGGTTCGTCAATTTCAACATCCCCGTGGTGCTGTATCAAGCGAATTATTCCCGGTGATTTACCGAAGAGTGTGTCACGCGTAGCTTGGGCCGGTTCACTGCGTCTATACCCACGAGACCTCCAACGGTCATGCTCGGTAGCATGGCGAGCATGTCCAATTGCAGGTTTATTTTTTTGCCGCCACAGAACATAATCACAGCACTTGAGAGCTATGAAATAAGCCGAGCGCTTGCAGACTTCAGAACCCACGGCAATTAGGAACAGGGATGCCGAGATCATGTTCAATTGTGCATTGTTTATGTATCTAAACTGTTCAAGAAGGAGAAGTATTCCTACCACCATAAGTACCAACACTGGAATCATTTCAAATATTATCTTGCTTGGAAACATGAACGACCCCGTCGATAAAGATGTATCTTTAATCTTGGATGAGCATACCACCCCACCCATACTTCCCAAAATTGTAACTGTTCTCGACATCCAGACGGGAGGAGCGTACCGTCTATATGATCACGCAATTTATGCCGGTCGGAAGGTGGTATTCGAATTTTTCGACGGCGTGTTGACCGTTCGTCAGCGCAAAAAACTTTCTTGGATTTATGACAGGGTAGAAATTAGCGAGGGTGGTCCCGGAACCACATTGCATATACTGGACGGGACCGTGCACGCCGGCTCTAATTTTGGTAAAATGTATGAAATCAGGGAGGTAGGGTATTGCGCCTGGAAGATACCACCCCAGTGGAAATTTCAACTTGATACTATTCGGACCTCGGGATATGCAACATTGGTTATGCCGGACCAGCGTCAAAATGTAACTGACACACACTTGCTCGTTCGGTCCTCGGGAGATAGCAGCGTAATTTTCAGGGACCCATACAAGTTGGAGGAGTTGAGTATAATCGCGTCCGATGTTGCGTCTGTCGCGGGAGGTCTCAATTCCAAGGTGAGTGAAATTAGACGTATGAGGATCAACGCGTCCGGCAAGGCCAAAATATCTAATTTCATGTGCATGGACAGCATAACGTGTAAAGCTTGGAATAATAGTCATATTCAGCTGTATGTTACACCAGATACCATCAGAGAAGTATTAGAATTGGGGGAGGGGGTGGACAAGGTTGAATTGTTGAACAATCCCGCTCAGTACGTCAACTGGGTATTTAAATACTGAATAAACATCTCTCTCTCAAAACAAAAAAACAATATGAAAAGAAACATAGAAGAAGTTCACTCTGATGATTCCTCAGACTACTCAGATAGTTCAGAGTCTGAAGATTCACAGTCTTTCGTTGTTGGTGATAATGTAATCATTGTGGACGATGAATTACCAGTGGTAATAGACGTAGTAGATGATGGGTTGCCTGTGGTAGTGCCAAAGCCAGTGAACGTTGAAATTCCAGCCGAAACACCAGCTGAAGCTGAAAAAAAGCCAGCCAAGCGCGGAAAAATGTCTACCATCAAGATGTTGTCAATTTCCGGCACAGGGCATCATCTGGTTACCAACGATTCAGTAACATCAGCCATTCCCATGATCGTCATTCAAACGGGTGATAGATTGAACATTAAATCAGTACCTGATACATATGGTGCGGGTAACAACAACAATAACAGTTGTACTGTGATAAATGGATGTGTGGTCAATGGTGTTAATTACACCGGATCCAACTTTATCAACAATGGCATGCGATTAATCATCAACGGTGTTGAATATACCAAGAACATGATGACTGGAGCACCTCCTTCTCTCAATAAGAAGGAAGATGAAGGTGAAAAGGTTTGGAAACTACCCACGGGAACGACATTTGATCTTGACAGTATTTGGGTTAACGGTGCAGTTAACTTGGATCTCGATGTAAGCTCAGAATGCTTGAACAAGAATATGAAGTTAAACGCCTCCGGAGCTAGCAAGCTTCTTTTCAGCGGCGAGAAAACCTTGGATTCGGTTGCTTGCATCTCAAGCGGCGCAGCAAGTATCAAGTGTAACCGGTTGGTTGTCAAGAATGGTAAATTTGATGCATCCGGAGCGTCAAAGATTACTGATGTCAAATGCACCGATTCAGCAATTTGTGGAGCCTCGGGTGCTGCGTGGATAACTGTCAAGGTGCTCAAGGGAACCAAGAAGGATTCATCATGCTCAGGGTGTTCCACAGTAAAATTTGTATCGGAATGATTAAAAGTATTTATTGAATATTTAGTTTGATCTGTCGCGAATACTGCGAGTCTTGACGATTTCGCTAGTATGTATCATGGTACCAGCACGATATCCAGCACAACCTTCATGGGTGATACCAGCGAAGGGTCCAGTTTCTGGTACTAAATCTTCAAATGAACCGTCTGCGTTGGTGTTGTTGGGACGGAAGTAGAGGGTAGCACCTTGCCACATGACGTAATTAGTCTTTGATTGTTCGAGACGATCTAACGCTGCAATCTTGGAACCTGACTCAACTGGCCATCTCCATAATCTGTAGTAGGCAGCGGCTGTTAAATAATGAGGTTCATCGCGAGTCTTTTGTAAATTGTAGCCTCTGAGTTGATCGTCAAAGTTTCCTGTTACTGAGATTGGGTTGGCCATGTTCATAACTTCAAATGGTGCCAAAGCCATGAACTTGATAGAACATTGGTTGCTGTTACCGTAAACATTACCGTTGGGATCGTAGTAGTCTTTGATGCCGTTTCCGAGGCTCATGGCATGTTCAATGTCGTATGGAATTGTTCCACACCCACGCTCGTATTCGGTGATGAGTGTACCGTCCAAGGTCAACAAGTTTTGTGGTGAATGAATTTCAGTACCAGCATAAGTTGTTAAATGCCCAGTGAGCATCTTTTCAACGACGTCTTGGCCAATGTTGAACTCTTCTTGTCCCTTGTATCTGGTCAAGGTTCCTTGATTTTGTGAGATGCAGACGGTGGCACTTCCCATGTAATCACAGTTTTCACGAGCTAACATGAATGCGTATGGAATTGGTAGGTGACTTCTAGCGAAATTTGTTAGGGTGATTGAATCATTGGATATGATATTGAACAATACCATAGTGTATGCAATAGATGAAGCTGTGATACCTTTTAAATTATAGATGCTTTGATTGTTCATCACCACGTCGCCGGCGTTTACTGTCATTCTTGTTCGTGCGAACAATGATCTTGCAATTGAACCCACAGCGAGTTCGTGGTAAAATCTTGGCAACTTGGGAACTAAAGCAGCGGCTTCGTCGACTCTGCCTTCGAAAGGTATTGGACCTCCGTTTGCTCCATACAATACGAAACCGTCATTATTTGCGGAACTTATGCTTTTGGCAAATCCCACACCCTGATTCTGTTGTTGAGGACCTACCAAAAGATCACCGTTGATTTGCGTCACATTTGCTGTGCCTAATAGTAGAGCGTTGATCAATGGCTTCAATGCTACATCCAATCTGCTCTTGTCAACAAACGCCAACACAAAATCGTAAAAAGTTAAGTAATGTTCAGCACCACCCTTGTATCCACTGAAGCTCCTCAAACTCACGTACACTTCGTTCAATTCGTTGAGCACTGTGTCTAACTCAGGATTTAGTGTTGCCGGTTGATACGCTGGAATAGCACTAACGCGAGTAGTTGGCAAGGGATGTAGACCATTTCTAAACGCTGAGGATAATAAACTGGTTTTCTTCTTCCAGTCGGCACCCAAATAACGCACTAAAACTTGTTCGCTGAAGTATCTAGTGTATTCATCTCTGTATTGTGTTCCTGCTTCAGGATCAATGTCTACGTAATGAGTGAGTAATTCAGCAATAGATTGCTCTTTCAATATGCTGAGTCCTGTGGCTACGTTGCGATCGGTAATTGTTTGGATCAAGCCAGACCAGTATGAATTACCAACTCCAGATTGTTTGATAGCAGTTTCCAAACCGATGGTTTCCATCGTATCCTTCTTGTTGTCGTAGATTTGAATTGACATATGACGGGTATCGTACATATATCCTGGTACGCCGAAGTTGCGATCATACATCAAGTTATAAACACCAACTTGTTCCTTGCGTCTGAGGAAATCGATTGACACAGTGTTGTCGATGTATAATGGTGGGAAAATGAAGGCATCTAGCATACCTAACCTCATGATACCATCAATGGCTAACAATTCAGCAGCATTTGATTCTGGACGAGCCATATTTTCAACAGACTTGGCAGGTACCAAGGCGAGGTAATTGAAAGTCTCTTCGTTGGTAATGATGGCATTGAAATCACCACTTTGTAACTTGATGAGTCTCTTGGCGAATGGAATTAAGTTTTGGAAACCACCCTTGGCCTTGTTGTAGAAAGCGAATGCGGTAGCTTTGTCTGTCAAGAATTGCTCTTCGGTGTAATTAATGCCGCTAGTCTTGGAAACGGTTTGTAAATGAGAGTCAGCGTTGAGAATTGCATCGATAGTTTGCATTAGGAGCGTATCTTCCATACCCTTGGCAACTTGTTCGAGTTGTAGCCTCCAGATCAATTGACCACGCGCGGACATGTGGAAATTGGTTGGTGCTTGAACACCCAAACCCTTACGTCCAAGACCGAACTTACGAGCAGACTCTTTGAATGTTACCATTCTACTTGGAGCACCGGGTGGTGCGTCATTGGCCCAAGATTGATCGAATTCCATCAAAACAGTGAAGAATTTGATGTTGGTGGTGTACACGGTGGGTGAGAGTCTTGACATCCATTGTAAAGCACCACGGGTGACACTGTACATGTGAATTTGTGACGAGATCTGTGAGTTGTAGCCATAATATTCAGCTAAATCATATGAAGGCTTGCTTGTATTGAGAAGTCTCCCGTTATCACCAAATATATCAAAAAGTGTCAACAGTGGAGCCTCGGTGTTCATAGTTTCCGGTTGACGGTTCAAAAATGATACGGGTGCAGACATTTTGAGATCCCTGTCTTTGTTCTTTTCTTTGACTTTTAATTGTATAATTTGAAATTTCAACACTGATCTTATACCAGCCTTGAGCAAGATTTAGGTCAAATTTTTTCAATAATAATATTTTTATTCACCGGCTCACCTCCCCCAACATCCCCAGGGAGACTGTTCATTCACGGTGTGACCAAGCAAATCGATTTATTTGGATTCTTCAATCCATTTGTGG
>Ga0302185_10000553_pt1 | contig 28598 bp, 18 predicted proteins | sample II_Bog_E1_1_FD_200231 | JGI IMG/M metagenome (GOLD analysis project Ga0302185, IMG submission 200231) | Peat permafrost microbial communities from Stordalen Mire near Abisko, Sweden - II_Bog_E1_2 | ecosystem: Environmental > Terrestrial > Soil > Wetlands > Peat | place: Sweden: Abisko... | reverse complement strand
ATGTCTCTTACCAATCCAATCTATTTTGACTCAAATATGGACTGGGTTCAATACATTGTCTTTTCAAATATCAACAAATCATATGAAAACGATAGATAAATAAAAACCAGGTAGAAACAATTAGGAAAATGACCTTCCATATTTTCCACATAAAGTTGAGTAAAATTAATTTAACAATCCTACTGATAGTAGCAAAAAGATCATGGATTCTCTATTGGAGAAAAAAATTAGATTGGAAATTTAAAAGAAAAATAGAACCACCAAAATTGAGGAAAATTAAGTGTATCACGATTAGTTATAGAATGAATAGCTTATAAACTCAAGCAACTCACAAGAGGCAAAGAGATAACTATAAGGCCGAATTTAATCAATAGTGAACCGTAAAAATAAATCATCAGCATAACGCCCAGCGGTAGGAGATGAGAAAGTTTTGTTGTTGGATGAATCTCATAAATTGTTGCAGCCTGAATAAATGCCAATGACTAAATAAAATAATTAACCAAATGTTTAAGAGACAGGCGATTAATATTTTAGTATACCTGATAATAACTTTGGCAGCTTTAATGGATAAAATCATATGGAGGATAGTGCACAGGAGGATAATTAGGGAGAAAGGACGAGTGATAATAAGCAACCATCTTCTCAAGTCGCAGATGGTCTCTAAGGCATAAAGAAATGTCGTAAAAAAAGTGGAAAGACTCCTCCAAAAAGAAAGAATAGGAAGTCTCCGCTTCAGAAAAAATCATCTCAATTAAAACCTGCAATCCATCAGTCAAAGCCAATGAAATCGAATAGTAAATCAACTCCGAAAAACCCTTCCCCTAACAACCCTTCCAAATAAGGAAAATCAAACAAATTCTCTTCGAGAAATTAACGAGAGTAGTTCTAACGGTAGATCGCTCATATATTCGTGACCAAGGGGTACAGCCTAACGATAGTAAAACAAACTGCCTCCCAACCAATGTAACAATAGCGCTATCAAGTAATGGAAATCGACTGAATAGCATATTGACTGCCATCATAAGGGGAGCCCTTAGAAAACTCGGCGATATTATGAAGAAAAACTTAAATCAGAGAGTGCCAGCATTTACTTCGAATGAAGAGCAACTCCTAAGATCCCCTCTGGTCAACTGTAGAAAATGGTTGGCCCAGAATGAGCTTAATGCTTTTTTCAAGGTCATAAAGATAGTATATGGAATTAATCAGGAGCCAGTCTATCAATAAGAGATCATCAATTTGTACGACAAAGTTATGAAGCAATTGGGAAAACGCAGATCTTAATACTCGTTTCGAGAAAACGAAGAGCGTAGATTGTATCCCTCCAATAGTGTCATCAACGACTCCTCATTTCAGAGTGCCTATTCCCCTGTGTCGGAAAGGATACAAAAGGTGATGACTGGCAGTTCTCAGTCTTTATTTAAACAATAAATTCCGCTAATGTCGTCTTCCTCCCCACATAATTAGCAGAATCAGCTCAATCCCAAACCAAACGGAATGGTCAAATACGAGAGGGAGATCGTTTAATTCTACATTCACTTCCAGAATGATGATTTGGTGTACCAAACTCTGTGTCAAAGATATCAGTAGTTCGCCTGTTGGCCAAAATAAAGGCTCGAGGCAACCATTTAAAAGTTAATTAAAATTGGATTAAAGAAAATTCTAAAATCGAGGAGGGAATTAATTCAAAAAAACTGCACGATGCCTGATTTGAACTTGAACGAGTAAATGGTAAACAATATCGTGCACTCAGCAGTAGCCCTTCCTTCGAGAGTGGCCATCTTGCGATCGCTGCTCTAAAATAACTTCAGTCAGTTGCGAACCATCCAGTTGATTAACGACTTAAACTTAAACATTCAGCAGATTTGAGTGATTTGCATGACCTTTTACAGTTTTATATGCAAATAATCAATCATCCTAGTGTACTTATTGCTCCCTTTCTCTAATTGAGCAAATTATTATTTTTAATTATTTTTTATTTTACTCATCTAAATTAACATATATACTTCTATTATAATAAAGCATCTCTAATCTAAATGGCTCAACGCTTTTTCCATATATGATTCATATTGACAATCACCAGTTTGCTTATTCAATCCAAACTAAACAACATTGTAAGCACATGACCAACTTTATGAATTAAAATAGATGTTTAATCATCAATGAAAATGATATTATGAATTCATAGCTCAATAAATAATATTATCATTCTGTGTTGGAAAGATGGTTCACACTCTCACGATACCAGGTGATCTCCCACTACTTCATCTTTAGACGTGTCAGTGATTTGGCGTTTATTAAAAAGTTAGAATACTCCTACGACAGCATATCGAATGCCCCAGCTTCGTTGCGAAAGGTAAGACTAACTACACTGCTTCTGCTGAGGGATTTCGAAAGTATATTCATTTTCTTATGCGTGAGGAAGTTATCGTAAACTGTGATTTGAACAGACTGCAACTTGCTGCCTTCCATGAGCTTAGCTAATTAGCGATACGTCGATTCATCCATTCTAAAAATTTGCGAAACAACTCTTTTCCACCACTGGCAGCAGAAAAAGCAAAGTGGAAAAATGCATAGAAGTCCCATGATTACAGTTAAGATGAGACATTTCGCATTACCTGGTTTTATCTCTTCTCCCATGATCACCACTGAGCAGTGAGTAATCTCATTGATACTTTCTGTTGTGAGAGACTTGACAATGTTGGTGAAGTTATCTGCATCACCTTGAAAAATAAACTCGCCACTTTTTTGGATCATTTCCTTGAGATCTCCTGTTTAATTTGGATAAATATTTGAGTTCTTAATGGGTTGTGTTTCGATCTGGCACCCTTAGGAGCCTGGCTCCGCCTTCATCATAAATAGAAATTGATGTGATCAAAATATTATTAGAATAATTAAATCTAACCGGCATGCAGCCCAAAGGTATTAGCCGAGATAGCTTAAAAATAGTGATATTTGAATCTTTTATGTTCCAAGGGATTCTCTATTGGATGTCACTTAATTTGATCAATTACGGATAAAACTAATAAGATATATAGATTTAATCACATTATTTTAGATGATGCTCTGGTTGCATTGGAAGTGAACATACTGCTATCCCTGTTTTATTGATGCTACTCATTTGGACTGATCTTATATTCGATAAGAAGCATTCGCTCGGCTTAGCTGGAATGGCCCCATTGTTGGAGGCATTCCGATTTGAGGTTATCAATGAGGCCACAGTTGGCCTTCATTGTTAATTTAATCTCTTTGATAATATCTTTTGGCAAAATATTAGTCCCTCCAAAAGCAAGAATTATCTTACCCTTCGAATTGTTGGAGTTGGGCAGTATTTCCTTCGTCTTCCAAGTAATCTTATTGTTCTTGAGAGAGTAGGCTGATGGTACACTTTTACAGTCCATGACAACAAACTCTCGATTTAAAAATACACTAATGTCCACGTCATACAGTCTCTGCTTCCATTTATCGTTTATCTTATACTTGAAAGTAAATTCAATGTTGCTGCTACTCACCTCGCGTGAATATACAAACAGCAGTGGCACTTTTTACGGAGAGAAAGACTCCTTTCTGATAATATAGTCGATGATGGGTTTAGATTTATAGCCTGACTCGGTGGAGAACCTATCTTATCGAAGAAATACTTCATTTGAGTGACCATATCAGTGACTGTCGATAAGGAGATAGGCGTGATGCGTTTATTGATTAGTTTTGGATTATTCCATGTTATTTAGCTGTTACAAAGATTGACAAATCCAGTCTCTTTATGCGTCCCTTCAATTAAAATTTGCCCATACTGCAGCACCTCTTTAATTTTGGCATTTTGCAATGACAGTTCCAGCTTTTCATTCATCTTGAGTTTTATCTTCTCCTTCTCGATTACTGCTTCTTCAACTATCTCATGCTCCTACAATAGCTATTCTGCCTATATTTGATGCTAGCTGTGGGTGATTTCATGCAGGGACACTACGTTAATGGTCTGCTGCCTCCTGCGCCCGCATGCTGCGAAATGAATCAAATTTTTACGGTACTGATTGAGAAAATTTTCCTTCTAAGGGTCAGCCTAAAGAAGATCAAGTTCATCTTGACTCTTGATGGTAAGTTTCTTGGCTTGGTCAATGATATTGTTCTTCCTCTTGGCTTCCAAATTTTAAATTGCCGAAGAGAGTATATGCGAGTCAATGATGATCTTCCGGTCGTTATCGCTGGATATATGACTGAATTTGTTAAAGATCTAGTAATCCACATTTTTCTTTCGAGAAGCAGGTTGGGGCAGCATCGGTAGGTATTCTTTGATGCCAATCTCCCGAGTGTATAAAAACTACTACATTGCACTCATGAACTACACAAATTTACGAGATACCGCCTCGAGACGAGCCGCTCCATTCATCCCCGAGAACATCTTAATGTTGCTGTTAAAAAACTCAGTGACTTTCTTGACTGAATCGAAGGCTATACTCAAATCGTTCTTTTCCACAAAAATGTATAGAATGTAATCCTTGTTAATGCTGAGAACGCAGTTGAGATTGGGCTCGAGGGTGAGGGTGCGTTCGATTTTTAGTCTGCGGCCTGAGTGGAAGCGAGCGTACGATAGGTTTAGAGAATATGCTCGTAAATAAAGTTGGAGTAGAGGATGCAAGTACGCGTGTGGATGGAGGGCGAAGTGGCGATGACAACATTTTCCCCTTTTTTATTCTGCAGTACGACGCTGAGCAATCGCATTATAGATTATTAAAGCAATATAATCAGATCTGAAGATGGTGCTGCGAACCACCACGAGCTTATAGCTATAATAATATGAACATATTCTTTAAATAATCATCCTATTGATTCAAATCCACTGCTCTTGACATATTCATCGTATTGGGATTTATACTTGGCATCTAGTTAAGTCAACAACTGTATTTGAGATGTCGACTCACGGTAGATCGTAAATGCTGTTATCATTACAATAAACGTGGTGTATAGTGCTAGCTTATTTGTTGGTCGAGGGAGACTCGATAGATCGTATAGTTTGCACAAACACGCGGCTGAGAAGAATTTCCACCCTACTTTTTTATTGGTGTTAGTGGTGACCTAGTTGTAATGTTCCGTATCTCGAGCTAGGGAAAGTTTGCGCTGATTGAGGTAGAGGAATGGACTGCTCATCTCAACTAATTATCACTATATTCATCTAGCCTACTCATACAGCCAATCATATTTATAGATAAAATATATTTTTCTTCCAGTAAGTCGATATTTAATAAGGTAATTATTCAATTGACCTTCGGAGATTTTAGTATGAAATTAATTCATTTTATATGGATATCAAAATTAACAGGGTTTATACTATCATTCACTCTCTCCTTCTGTAAAATAAGATGTAGGCTCCGCTACCCACGATGCTAGCCTCCGATACAGCTCGTACAGAACTATCGTTGAAATCATACCATTTCTCTCCATTTTTTGCGAATGCAGTATAGTGACCTCCTCCCAACCCTCCATAATGATTTGACACAGCGTATAGATCATAAATAGGGTCTAGACAGGCATTCACGCTGCTATTGCTACCTTCAGGATATCTCGGCTGGATATAAATATCTTTTTTCTTGGACTATTCCATGTAAGATGAAAAAGGTTCCGAATCGATGAGATAGGGTTTCATGTCGAGTACCATTGGAAAGAGGACCTTGGATTAGTTTTTCTACTTTCGGTACATACCCTTTTGCTTAAAGCGTTTTAAATGCAGAATCAGCACCTTTGGCGCCTTATAAATACTCATTTGCTTTGTAGCCAACTTATGCTACTTGCATTGTGGGCAGTACCATTCATTGCCCGCTTACAGTTGCTCTGTCTCATTCAAAGTTTAAAAACAACTTTCCAGATGAACCTCTTTATCCTCTGACGAATAAGATGGACTTTTAAATTTCTTGGTCATATCTTAAAACTCTTTCAGTCTCTCAAAGGAAAAGCTTCCCAAAGATTCCTTGTTCATTCTCATATCCAATTCACAATCCTTTTCATCAATTTTAGCTAAAACTTCAGCGAGAGTCATATGATCAGTGATCTGGATCTCCTTTTCGAATTTGAACTAGGATTTGCGATAGAACTTGTCAACTTTCTTGCCATATCTTATAAAGATCTCAAACGGTCGCTTGGTGAGCATGATAGCCTCGTATTCTTCATATGACTTGCCCGCAAGCATCCTGGATCTATTTTTACTTTCATTGTAAGATTCATTATAGAGAAAGCGTAGCATGCGTTTGAATATTATCAGACCAGTCGTTTCGTCTCGAGCAAAGAAAAATGGAAACTTGAACCAGAGGTTTTAGGACTAGTTAGAGTAAGTAATTTTCTTGCTGAAGCGACCTGTTAACTCCACCCGATTACTCATCTGCATTTCGTCATCAGTGAGTTGGACTGCAAAGACTATCTTGCTCTCGTTTTCGATCTTCGAGACAATATCTGAGAGTGACTCTCTATTTGCCCGATAGATTCCTTCGTTTGCGCTTATCAAGTATATAAAAAGAGATTTTTCGTCTATTTATACAAGACGAGCAATGTTTTCGGTCCATTCTTCCACGTTGGGCTTTGAATAGGTGAAGGCTACTCTTTTGGTAAATTCCTCAAAGTTTTTATAGATAACGAAGCAGGTGAAAGTACTAACCACCTTTTGGGGAATGGGTAAGGTTACTGTAATAAAGGGATCAAAAGTGATGCATTCCTTGAGGCAGGTGGGACAAGTCACCTTGGATTTATATTGTCCAGTCATCAAGTCAGTAATTACTGACTGATTGCGTTTTATGTGGCCTAGCCAACTCTACAAAGCCACTTATTTATCAGGGCGGTTATTGCTATCAAGTGACTAAAAATAAGGCTTTTTAGGAATGCGATTCAGGTCTTAGTGCAGTCCGTCAATGAGAAAAGAGAAGAACTCATGAGAATCGTGCTGGGCATAGCCGCTAAATATATGATTTATGGAACTAACTGCTCCCTTAATGTTATCTGGAATATAGACAGATTCAGTTTAGCACCACATTCCTTTGATAAATTTGGCATAGGTCTTCGCTAACTTTCCCTTCGTGCCTAATGTATTGGTCCGGTTGATTTCATACTCAAAACAACTCTACAGGAAGTATTTGGTGAGGGGTGCAGTATTAGAGAGGCACTGCAGGCAGCTATTCATGAAACAAGTATTGCCTAGATTACGTAATCCCACCAAACCCTGTTTGCTTCCCTTTTATATTGTCATATCTATCTTCTTGTTCAGTTCTTCCATTTCGGCGTACTCGCACACTCGAAGATGAAATTTTTTGTCTTTCTCCTTGCATTCTTGTGTACAGTAGGCTACCTTCTCACAGGGACAGGGAAACTTTAGATCTGTGATGTCAAAGCATCCTTCGCATTTCTTCTCGTTATCCGATTGCAAAAACCAGCGACGATTCTTGTCCTTGACCTCGACAACAAAGAAATCGCCCTCTTCCATCTGCAGATCTTCAATACGTGCGTCTTCTTGCAGTTTCTTGCCGAAACCCTTGATGCGATATTAATTAGTGGCCCTATCTGCAGCTGCCTTCAGATACTGGAAAAGGGTATCAAGATTCTCCTTCTTGTCGACTCGCCATAATCGTTGATGGTAGGATAGTTCATGCTCCTCGAGAGCAGCTATCCTATCTGACAAGTCGCTAACTGTCGCATTTTCACTCTCCTCCACATTTTTCAAGTGGAAGTCTGTGCGACGTTTGTTCTTCATATCAATCTGTTTCAGATCGCTGTTGGTGATACAGACATATTGATATGTGTTCAGGTATATGGGAATTCGCTTTTCGTGACCGATCTTTATTGCTGTACGCTTCAACTCCTCTCCCTGAAATTCTTGGAAAATAGAGTAGGTGTCTTGACTCACCAACTAAAAATCTTACTTCTCTTTTAGGTCAGCTCTCATGCGGCGAGTGATTGGATCGATGAGGTCAGAGTTAATGGGAATAGGGCACCGGCGTGAAACCTAATGACTCATGCAAAAGTCTCTCCAATTTTCTAAAAATTTGGTTGACACGATGAAATATGTTTTCTCTTCGCTTGAGTTAAACTCTCTTTGATCTAGCTAAAACTGCCTCTCGAAGGTTGCAAGGCTAGAATGATACTGATTAGCCTGTTGAGGGGTAACCATTCTGAGTGGGGGGCTATCATTGTTGACGGTCTCTTCGTTGTCCATACTCAGTTTGAAAATGTATAAAAGATATATGGATGACCAGTATTCAATAATTCTAGATATCTAAGCTTAATAAGAAAATGATATAAAATATCCATTTAAGCAATAATTATTTCAAGATAGACTTCGGCTATTTGATTAAATAAAATTATTAGGGCTTGCGACTGCTAAGATAATATATCTCCATCGAGGTTATAAATATATGATAAGGAGGTTAGTATTGGTCTGCCTCGTACTCACGCTCATCGTGGCGGAGAAGGATTATACCAGTGTAGTCAAACAGTTCCAGTCTGTCATGAAATCTGTGCTCTATAAGCACAGCGCCTACGATAGACTCGCCTACATCTCCGATACCTATGGACCGAGAATGTGGGGCTCCAAGACCTTGGAAACAGTTATAACGGAAATGGCTCAAATGGCTGAGAAAGAGGGCTTCGACAATGTCCACTTGGAACCAGTAAGAAACTTCACCAAGTGGATCAGGGGCAAGGAAGAGCTTATCCTTCATTCACCTCGTCCAACTCCTCAAAAGCTGGACCTTATTGGTCTCGGAAAATCTGTCAGTGGGTAATTTCATTTTGATGCAGTCACGTCAAGGCTAATGCGATAGTGTTTAAAAGTTTCGATGAACTGGAAAGCAGAAAAAATGAAATTAGTGGAAAGATAGTGGTTTATAATCAGGCTTGGACCACTTATGGAGATGCAGTACAGTACAGGGCTAACGGTGCAGACAGAGCAGCAAAATATGGAGCTGTTGCAGCTTTGGTGAGATCAGTAGCTTCATCCTCCATCTCATCTGTGCATACTGGCATTCAGTACAGCACAGCAATTCCCATTGCAGCTATTACAGTGGAAGATGCCGAGATGTTGCAGCGCATGCAAGATAGAGGACAAACTATAACCCTCGAACTGACAATGGAAAACCAATTAGTCCCCAATACAAACTCAAACAATTTAATCTTCGAAATTAAAGGATCGTAGAAGCCAGATGAAATTTTGCTGATGGGAGGGCACATTGATTCCTGGGACACTGGATCACAAACCGGTGCTAATGATGATGGAGGAGGCTTTATCACATGCTTTGATGCAATGAGACTAATCCTAAAAAACACAGTCAGACCTAAAAGAACTATCCGCTTCATTGCCTGGAGCGGGGAGGAATGGGGAGATCCCAACAATGGTAACAAGGCCTATCTCGCAGCACACATTAATGAGTTGGATAAACACATCGTGGCTTTCGAAGATGACCTCGGCAGCACCAAACTTTTAGGGTTTGGATATTCAGGAGAACCAAGTGGAAAGGCTGTTGTGAAGATGATTGCTGATACCTATCTGTCTTTGATAAACGCAACTTTAGTGACTGACAATGGATAGGCTGTCGACACTGGACCACTACGAGAGAAGGGCGTTCCAACTATGGCCAACATGGTCCAGGACAACGATAGTCACGATTTCTACTTTTCTTATCATCACTCAGCCGGGGACTCAATGACAATGATGAACGCTGATGATCTGGACTCCAATGTACTCGGAGTAGCAGTGATGTTCTACATCTTGGCGGACCTCTAAAATACAATTCCTCGTGCAACAACTCCTGCAGTGAATCTGCGTGTGAACTGATCGATCATGCTTTACATCTTAATCATCATGCTAATTTATTGACTGTTGCTATAAATATTGAAAATCAGTAAGGAGATTAAATTTAGTATCAATTCTTATCAAATATGCAAGATTAATTATAGGAGTGGAAATAATAACATTTCTAGAATGAAAATAAAATAGTAATTGAAATGCTTCCCAAGAAACAAGAAAATAATGGGAAATCAGTATTGGAAAGACGACTTCAAACGCAATAGAGAAGGCTTAGGACCTTTCCAGAAGGCACTTGAGGCAGTCTCTGGCCGCATATTTGAAATTTAGACTCGACTGCTCAAGCCCAGCTGCGATGGCTACTCTTTGTTTGCACCTCTAAGGCCCCACCCCTCTGTTCTCCCTGGCCGAAACTGTCTTTGATCTTTTCTTTCCTTTTATCCGAACTGGCTGACTGTCTTTGAGTAATCTTCTTCCCTTTCCCTCCATTTATCTCCCCTTTCTGCAACGATCTGCTGGGCAAATATAGGTGTCTATTGAAGAACTCTATCTTTTTTGCTGCCAATACACTTCCTAAATTGCTGCGAGACGGTCTTTTCGAATTCATATAATTGATCGACGATATTGTCAATTTCTCTCTTCAGTTCGGATATGTTACGACTAAAGGTAGCCACTCTGTTATTTATCACTGTTTCCTTCGAATCGATGACTTTGAGTTTATCTCTTCCCGGTGAGCGATTGCTGCTTACGTCATCTCGCACACTTGTTAGGAGGAAGATGTATTCCTCCAGCATTTTGTTCTATTCAAGATACGACTCCATTGTCTATTCGCTAAAAAACACTCGTTGCACAACTTATTAGATTAAACCCTACAAGTGGGTTTGCTATCGGCGGATGAGTTCGATCAATAGTGGGGAGTCCACTTGCTAGTTAATTAGCCATTCCTGTATGGGGTTATCTCCTCCCTTCTGGAGAAGAGAGAGAATCTGTTCCTTGGTGCTGAGGTAGGCGGACACTCTTTAGATTTTAGTATTCAGAAGTTATAGTTTGGGCGAGGTACGAAGATGCTCGAGGTTAATAAGCAGTTATTCTACGGCCGAGTGGCAGGTCTGAATTTGCTGCAGAATAGTGGAGGCTGCATTCTTGGTCAGTTCTGTCTCGATGAATTCGTCAATAAGGCTCATAGTTTAAACTATAATCGAAGTAACTGCGATTGTCCGAACGGAATGCAAAATTGTTCAAAATATTCGTTAGACAATATGAGTCCAATTATCATAAAAATCATAAATAGTCTCTTCCTTTGCATCATATTCAAAAATGATTTAAATCCATACCCCTTTAACCCCATTACCATTCTTGATAGCATAGAGGAAGGGAGGTCTCCAAACATTGTAATCCATTATCACCCATTATCACAGTCATTAAGTTATCCAAACTACTTGCTGTATATCCATATTTCATGATATATAATATATTCTGGCATCTTTTCAGTTAATACTTATTTTTCGTGAGATTTTCTTTTATATATATTTGTTGAAATGCAGAAAATCGAGCAGAAGTTTGTTGCTCAGGCCGTACGCGAAACTCTATCCGGCTTTTTTGGCAAAGCCTTTGGAATCAAAGCAGACGTGTTGCTACAGCATGGTCCTAAAAACGAGTTCGAATATGTGTCGCCCTCAGCCATGAAAGAATTCAACGTTAATCGCAACAAAAAGGAAGGAACCAGCTTTGGATGCAAAACAGTGGCAGAGTTCGCTCAGCGCGTTGCTCAGAGTTACTATGAGAACGACTACATAGGATCTATTAAGGCAAACGATAAAGGCTTTCTCCAGATAAGAGTCAAGGACTCCTTTGTCGAGGAACGTGTTAACAGTTTAGTACAAGATCTCACCTATCCTGAAATCAAGAAGCAAAAGGTAATCGTGGACTTCTCTTCGCCTAACATTGCCAAAGAAATGCATGTGGGTCATCTCCGCAGCACCATCATCGGTGAGTCTGTCTGCAGAATTCTTGAGTATATGGGAAATGAGGTGGTGAGAACGAATCACGTGGGAGATTGGGGCACTCAGTTCGGCATGCTTATCGCTTATATGCGTGAGGCCTACCCTGACTATGAAACATCATTTCCAGATATTAAAGATCTTGATGGATATTACAAAGAGGCTCGTGCTAAATTCGACTCTGATCCTGTCTTCAAGAAGCTGTCGCAGGAGACAGTAGTAAAACTGCAAGCTTATGATGAGAATTGCATCAAAGCTTGGAAAATGATTTGTGAGGTGTCGAGGGAGTACTTCCATCGTATCTATAAGAGACTCAACATCACTATTGATGAATATGGAGAGAGTTTCTACAATCCTCTTATCCCTAAGATCGTTGAGGAGCTCACAGGTCTCGGACTGATTCAATAAGACTCGACCACAACTAAAAAGGGGAAGAAGGAGTAAAAGAAAGAGTAAAAGAAAGTGGAAAAGAAGGTGGAAAAGAAGGTGGAAAAGAAAGAAGAAAAAATAGAAGAGGATTAAGATGTTTAAAAATTTGAAGACCTCCCTAATACTGATGGTCGCAAAGCCAAATGCATCTTCCTCGACAAATTTCAGATTCCTCTCATAGTTGTTAAATCAGATGGTGGATATAATTATGATAGCACTGACCTCGCTGCCATTAAATATCGTCTCCATACTGCCCATGCTGATAGGATCATCTATATCACTGATTCGGGACAACGCGAACATTTTGAAATGATCATTGCAGCTGCTCGCAAGGCGGGCTGGTTAACTACTCAACGTGCTGAACATATGGGATTCGGATGCATTCTGGGTGAAGATGGCAAGAAATTTAAAACCAGAGCTGGAAAATCAATCAAATTGTTAGATCTATTGAACGAGGCGAGAGATCAAGCTTTCAAACAACTCAAGAACAGAGAAAAGGGTGTAAAATAAGAGGGAGAGGTCGAATAGAAAGAGCGTGATCAAGTCTTTACCTCCCTCAAGCCTGAAGAGTACGAGGATGCAGCCTAAAAGTTGGGAATGGCATCGATTAAATACTACGATCTCAAGCAAAATCGTATTTCAGATTACATTTTTTCCTTTGAAAAGATGTTGGATCCCAAGGGAAACACTGCTGTTTATCTCATCTATGCCTACGTGAGAATGTGTTCCATTATCCGTAAGTCAGGATTAACTAGCGAGCAAATCACTTAACTATCCAAGAAGAAGCCCTATCGCATTACTCACCCCGATGAGCGTAACCTTGCCGCCATGCTTATCAAATTTTATGATATCCTTGAAGACTCAGTCAACGATTTGGCTCTAAACAAACTCACAGATTTCATCTATGACATCTGCGTGAAAGTGCAATAAAATTACAAGAAATACCGTATCGTCGGAGACGAAAATATGTAATCCAGAATCATCCTCTGCGAGGCCATCCGAAAAGTATTGAAATAGTCCTTTTACTTTGTAGGCATCATCCCCATCGACAAGATATGATATATATAATCAATATCATTATGTTATTATGGAAAACAATAGATCATTCAATTTAGTTCGGAGAGCTAGAAGAATTAGAAGAATATTCTGACGATGAGACCATGGAGAAGTCCAATTCCATATCCTTGTTATTTGGTTGAGAGAATTTGGCTGCTCCTCCTTATATTTTATGGGTGTTGTCGATCATACACTCTTCGGTGAGACTGACTATGTTGCCGTCCTTTTCATTGCTGACGATTGAACTTACATCTCGAATATCCACCATCTACAGATCTTAAATTACCTCTTATTAGAGATCTCCCTTACAAATCCGCCATAAAAGGTAACTCATGTCTGTAAGAATCCAGCCAACCACTACGAAGACTGAGGCGAGGATTATTGCCATGGCTGAGCCGAAAAACTGTTGATAAGTAAGCAGATAACTTTGAAACAGACTATCAGTGCAGGATGAGGCTGATGCAAACCAGTTATATGCTTTAGAGCAAAGACTATGAAAGATAGAAAGGGTGATGAGTGCACAGACTGAGAATAGTTGTACAAATAAAAATTTAAGGATCTATGTGGTTCTATTTCGAGGAAGACTACTTTGAGGGTTTATTTTTTTGATTTAATAGTTCTTCAGGAACAAGTAGCCGTGCTGATGTTTGGCTCGTAGATGGAGGTAAGCATCAATCCAATAGCAAATCACAAGAAATAAGGCAAGTGACAGTAGAGCGGTCATCAAAATTTAGGATGTATTGAACCAAGCTGTTATTGTGGTTAGACTCAGATATTAGGTGGTATAAATGAGATTGTATGTTCCACTACTTCTACAGGAGTAAGTCCAAGCAGGATATCTCACAAATCCAAGTAAATAGTGAAAGTGATCATCGGGAAGGGGATATGCAGGTAAAGTCTTGATAACATCATATACTTCTAAATGATGTGAAAGATACGAGGATTGGCTGCAAAAAATGATGGTTCTGTCTGCTAGTCAATGATAATAGTTCTGACATCCGAAGTATTACATTCCCATCTTAATGTATTTTCAAGGGCATAGTTGGAAGAGCGTCCTGGTGACACTGCATCTTGATTGAAATCTTAACAAAACTAATATTCAGCAATTCTAAACATAGCGATAGGGTAGTTACTCTACTGTGTAAACGAAAATCCAAGCTGAGGGATTGATTGATTGAGAGAGGAGTCATTTTTTATATCAGTGATGGGGCAGGGAATCACTGATATTAAATCTATCTCGTAGTCAGTACCTGAAGCACATTCTTTCTAGGAATAGTTGTTAACATTCATGATGTCCGCAAATAAAGAGTAGAAGGTATAGCCTTGGAGGCGTTGCACGCATAGCTGCGTGGATGGTTTCCAAAAAAGATAGGGGGAACTGGTATAGGCAGGAATTGATTTACAACCTTTTGAAAATTACTTTTGATTGCATCTTCCCTAAGTAGTTTATGGTATACTTGAAGCACTGCGGTGTAATCCCATATACCTATATTTACCTCACAGGAACAGCCTTCAATAGTACCTGACCAGTTATAAGCCGAATATCGTTCGTAGCCACTCGGGCAATTATATCCGCTGACCACTCTGAAGTCTACTATGATTTCTCCATAAATAATCAAGTACCTTCCTTCCACAGTTGCAGGTTTTATTGTGTCCGCTGATAACTGTTCGAAGAGGTAAGTGACGCTAGATTGATAGAACGTATCATGGCAAAGACAGCGATGACTAATGCCATTTTGGTGACGAGGTAGACTACACCGATGATAATCATAACGAAAAAGGCGCGTTTGGACTTGTCCTCGTCTTCAGGCTGGCTGTGATCGACTGTGGATTCGGTCTTTTATTATAACTTTACCATAATCTAATAAATAAGATCATTTTCATTATATTAGTCATCAATTCGTCATCAGCTTAATTTTAATAAGAACATTTTAAAGAGAAAAAATAAAATATAAATAGAGAAAGATCACATAAAGGAGAGTCAAAGGTTTGGATAGAAGGAAATACACGATAAAAGGCTTTAAATCCTAGGAAATGAAGTGAAGTCATAGAGATGCATAAAAATTAAAGAAGCACTCCTCTATCGTTATTTGATGGGAAAAGTTCCTTTTAGTGCTATTTATGCTGGATATTTTCTTGCCAATTCTTAAATGTTAAAATTTTTGTTTAAATTTTATTGAGTTTTATGATTATATTGCGATATAATTCACAACATTCAATAAAATTGATGCGGTAATTCAGTTGACTTTTAATTTCTATTCATCAAAGACAAAACATTCTTATTTTTGAATTTCAATGCATTTCAGGTGGTGAATTCACACAATTTGAGAAAATACAAAAGATGATGTTTGAATATTTGTTTGAGTATGACAGTTGGATCCAGAGACTATCAAACGGGCCTCGCACTTAAGAATATTTTAGTTTTGATTAGTCCCTTTCCTTAAAATATAGCGAACGACGAGACAACTTAACCTTTTTTTCAAAAGTATTCATGTTGATCAATGATTAGTCAAAGGATTAAGGTCAAACTCAAGGGTAACGCTATCACGACTTCCACCATACTATCCTCAAAAAATTAAATTCGTCAAGTATATTGTAAAAAAATAGGAAAATGGAAAGGGCATTCCCACTTATGAATTAATTATGAGCTCTTATAAATATTTGCAGCCCATTTCTTCATTACCATCGTAATACTACTAATAGGGTCATAAAATAATACTCCTATCCTTCTTTGACTCAAACCAAAATGAACATGAACATTCTCTTCGCAATTCTCGTTTGCCTTTTGGGACTCACCCAAGCTCTCAAGATCGTTGTACGGTTTATCTCAATAAGAATTTTGGTATCTATTATTTAAGTTAGATCTCAATCAGAGTAAGTCAATCATGATGAAGCCGTTTGAGTACTTAAGTGGCCACTTTAGAGTTGGTAAAAAATCCCTTATTCAGAAACATTTTGACTCAGTTAAGAGTAACTCTTAAATAAATTAGCGTCAATAAACTCTTAATTCAGATTTAGAGAGGACAACACGTAAAAATTGATTAAATCAGCGTAAAGATTAAGCAAATCAGTCGAAGAAGTAAAATAATTTTTATTTAGAGTAACTATTGAAAAAATCAGCCGAAGTATAGAATTATTGACTTAGTGTAATGATGAAAAAAGTTAGCTGGAGAAGTATAGGATTATTAATTTAGTGTAATCATTAAAAAAGTTAGCTGGAGAAGTATGGAATTATTGATTTAGTGTAATAATGGAAAGAGTTAGCTGGAGAAGTATGAGATTATTAATTTAGTGTAATCATTAAAAAAGTTAGCCGGAGAAGTACATAATTATTGATTTAGTGTAATAATTGAAAGAGTTAGCTGAAGAAGTATGAGATTATTAATTTAGTGTAATAATCAAAAAAGTTAGCTGGAGAAGTACATAATTATTGATTTAGTGTAATCATCAAAAAAGTTAGCTGGAGAAGTATGGGATTATTGATTTAGTGTAATCATGGAACGAGTTAGAAGGAGAAGTACATAATTATTGATTTAGTGTAATCATCAAAAAAGTTAGCTGGAGAAGTACATAATTATTGATTTAGTGTAATCATCAAAAAAGTTAGCCGGAGAAGTATGGGATTATTGATTTAGTGTAATCATGGAAAGAGTTAGCTGAAGAAGTATGGGATTATTGATTTAGTGTAATCATCAAAAAAGTTAGCCGGAGAAGTATGGAATTATTGATTTAGTGTAATCATGGAAAGAGTTAGCTGGAGAAGTATGAGATTATTGATTTAGTGTAATAATCAAAAAAGTTAGCTGGAGAGGTATGGAATTATTGATTTAGTGTAATCATGGAAAGAATCAGCAGCTGAAGTATAGAATTATTGATTGAGTGTAACCATGAATAAACTCAGAATCATCAGAAGTCAAAGTATAGGATTTTTGATTTAGTGTAATAATGGAGAAAGTTAGCCTCAGCAGAAGTAAAATATTATTGATTTAGAAAGTATAAATAGTATGATTCCAGTGTATCTTAAACATCACTTAGGAGTAACAAAGATAAAACGAAGTGTACGTCTTTTCTTAGAGAGTTGTTTGATAATTCTCACAAAATCCTAATCCCATCTTTGTCCTTTGATTTCTATACATCTATACTTGTCATTTAGACTTCTATCCATTAGATTAGTTTTAGTTTTTTGCTTCAAAAAAAGGAAGAACATCCATAAGTAACAGAAAGTAGTTTAGGTTAGATAATTGATCTCTCTCTCTAAGATGAAATCATTCTAAGTCATTATAACAATCTATCACGTTTGACATCAACTAACTTTAGTCTTTCTTTGATATTTTATATTTAATTCATCAGATATTTACAGATGGAATAGTCGATGGGAAGCGAAAAGTTTACCTTTGGAGAAGTCTAAGACACTGAGTATGTTCCCTTTGATGTCGTCAACACCGAGCTGACACTTCCCTACAATCCTTTCTTCTTCGATCTCCAGCTCAGTATCCTAAAATCTAAACCAAACTACGAGGAAGTAGCGACTATGTATCCCCTTTCTCGAAATAAAAAGACAGTCTTCTGTCGAAAGAAGAAAGTGCAGAAGGAATGGACTGACCCTGATTCAGTTCCAGTCTACCTAAGTGCCGAGATTGTGAGCGAAAAACATTTCAGTATCAATTAAAAGTACGTCTTACGAGACGAGGGAAGCAAACACGGCACATATTTTTGGGTAGACCGTCTCCACCCTCTCAAGATTTCGTTTAACTAAACCTTTCTGATTGGAAAGTAACCCCTTGTGATAACCAAAGTAACCCACCAACCCAAAACAATGGTGGAATTTACATACCTCGGCAAGATTACTCAAGTCCCTGACCAGAAACGACTTTTTCTCATTGGAAGTCATTATAAATGCGATTTGAGGATTCCCTCTCTCTATCAGTTTTAAATATGTATTAATCCAAGCAATCTTACTATCTTCACCTATCTTGATTAGGAGCAAGCCTCTCCCGAACACGGTCTATGGCTCAAATTACGCAGTAACCGCCCAGGTGGAATGACTCTAGTTCCAGGCAACTTAATTTTAGTGGATCCGTACATCCTGCGGGTGGCCTCTTGATAATATTTATTGCAAATAGATACTTATCACTTCTCATTCGAATATTCTTGCAAAAAAACCCTTCTTCTTTCCAGGATGGAGTTTATCCTCCATCTCACGAGCCGAAGCTTTGTACTACTACTCATCAGATAACTCATAAGCTCGTAAGTAACTTTATTTCGCTCGTTGGTAATCTCCTATTTATTTGAGGGTGTCACCCATCCATCCAAACGATACTATCTGCTTTTTGTCCAATTATGTTGCCTTCTAGAAACAAGGCAGAGCATTGGGGTACTGTTGCAGTCTGAAATAGGCAGCTCCTTTGTTGTGATAGTTAATCGAATGCTTCGGTTAAAGTTATATTGCTCTATTGTGACTCTCGATGGCGCTTTAGTATTTTTTTAGCTTGTAGTAAGCAGCTCCTAAATTGCGGTGATAGGCAGCCACCTTACAATTGATTTCTATCGCCCTCGAGGTAAAAATTACCTTCTGCTAAAAGTTACCGAGTTTGCCTACCGCCTTTCCTTTCAGATTCAAAAAATCGCTGCTGTCTTAGTCATTGGCGAGATCAAGACCCCGATCGCATGTGTCTGCCAATTACATCCATTTTTTGAGATGAAGATAGGCGTTAGCCTGCAGTAGATATTTCTCCTTGGTATTGGGCATGGAGTTGGCAAGCGCAAGCAATTCCTTATATTGTTTTTTGGTTTTAAACAGTTTAATCTTCTGCGCTGTCTCCTGATTGGTCTTGAATGTTATGGGGCGGCCATCCTCGAAATCATCTAATTCCACTTCCATGATTTATTTGCAATAAATTGTTTATAAATATAAATGGGCAGTATGATTCAACTTAATTCATCAATATCAGCGGAAGGGATGACATTTCAATTGGTTAATTTCGATGCTCACCATTTTATTTTTATAAAAAAAATCATACTTGGGATTGGACTTTTTGCTTCAATTTTAGATGAAGATCCAAGCATTATTAATCGATGTTCGGAAATCCATAAAACTCTTATTCAAGAGATTAGATCACATCTCACTATTTAGTTGAACTACAGGGGGATTTATTAAAGCACAAGTATGTTTGTCAATGATTAGCATATGTTCATCTATGCCCACATCATATATGAGTTATTTTATCTCAATCACTAAATAATCTGTTTGTGAGATCATCAATGATACAGCCATCAAGCCTAGAGATTGCGGCGGGTTCCTCCAACTTGCTCAATCACAACGTCAATCTCGTCACCATTCTCCATGTTGAGGTCTTTTGGGGTTTGTGTTTCGTGGAGGCGTTCACCATCGAAGAGAAAGCGGACATTGTTGGCACTGAGCTGTATGGGGTCATTGATACACTTTGACGCTGGCAATATGCATCCATGAGTTTCTTGAGCTGGGTGGTTGCCTTGATCTTGAAGAAAACCTCCTCTCCATCCTATTGATAACTGTACACTTACTTGGCTTTTGACCTTGAGGTTGAGTTGTTCAGCCGTGGGCTATTTTTCAGTCATTTGCTAGTTAAGATTATATCAAATTGGAGGCTAAATTAGCATTTCCCTCACTATAACCTATTATCATCCATTATTTAATCTGATACATTCGTCAATTTAATCCAATGTTGTCCTTCGCTGAACTACTATTTATTCCCAATTACAATCGAGTATCAAACTGCAAATTATCGCCAATTAAAGATCATACATTTGATATCAAATTCTATCCCAATAGTGCCGTATTTTTAAAAAATAGTTCATAACTAAAATGATAATTGCTCATTCTTCTTCTCAAACGTCTGGAACTGATCTACCTGATTATTGGCTCCATTGTTTATTTTATGTGAAAACAATAACATTTCAAAAAATAGAAGAATATATCATATTCATAAATTCGCCAATACATTTCATTCAATAACAACTTAGGGAGTAAGCCATCTTGATTAATTTCTTGAAACCAGGGAATACCATATTTTATTCACAAATCCAGCTAAAATATGCTGCAAAAATAGAGAGATCAATGAGATAAAAATAGGGTGAGATTGTGGATATGATGAATCAGAGCATCTTTTTCACTTTTGTGAATTTATCGTAGTTCTCATCAGATCTGTAGTCGAAATCTGTCAATGCTGCACTCAATATACAGGTGCTCAACAAATAAACCCACACATAACCTTTGTTTGCTGCCTTGCTTCGACTGAAATAGGGAGTCGTCTGTTTTTCAAAATATCCCAGCCTGAATAAGAAGAGAGTTACTCTTTGGTGAAGGGGATGCCTGAAGTCCTGAATCCATTATGAGAGTAGAATCTGCGTGATAAGTAGGCAAGAGGTAAAGTAACGGTACTCAAGAGTATACAGTTGAGAAGGAATTTTCTCCTAACCTGAGTCCATGAATTCTTACAGTAAGGTTGTAATGGGCATACTCCATCTTTGGTCGACGCAGATCCTCTTGCATGTAATAGCGGTAAAAGGGCTGATCAAGCCAAGATCTTTCCATTCTGTCAATCATCTGGACCTCAGCAAGTCTATCGGGTACGGGTGGAACAGCTTCTTCAAATCCCATATATACAATATAAATCAACTGAGACGACATTAATCATAAAAGCAGTCATGAGTTTAAATCTCTCAATCAAAAGGCAGTGATGCTAATCCCTTGAACTAATAACCCATTAAACTGAAAATAGTCGGTGGATATATTGAGATTATCTTTCAATGACGTAAGCTAAAGGTAATAAATTCTATTGACAAAAGAATTGGCTTTTTGAACCGCATAAATTATATTTGCATGAAATGAATGATTAGTTTATTCTAATATTTTAAGTCATCGCAACATATATATTTATTTTATTGATGTCGGAGTAGCAAGAAGAGAAATACCTGGAGACTGTTATCGGGTGTATCACGGAACGCAATGGAACACGCCAGCAGATTCAAGAGGACTCCACTCTCAATAATCTATACGGTAAGGCTGATACAATGTTCAGTGATCTTGACAAAGGCATCTCCCTTTGCAAGAAATACAACTAAGCTAAGATAAATCGCAAGTATGAGATAATTATTAGCGATCTTCAGACCGAAATCAAACGTTTGCAAGATAATCTCAAACTTTAGCAAGATGCACGTTCTCCAACAAAAAGGCATGTCTCAGACATACTTGAAAAGTTAGTCTTCTTTAAGAATGAAAATTAAAGATTAACCAAAGAGAACAAGTAACTGCAGGAGAAGATAATGCATTTGGAATTGCAGGTGGAAAATCAGGGTGGAGCATTGATCATGATGCAGAACCAACAGGCGAAAAGCACCATTGAAAGACTGCCGCCCATTAATACATCCTCTTCACTTGCTGAAACAGTTAGAGAGTACCTCAAGGATAAATAGCAAGTTAGAAAAATTACTAAAAATCCAGTTTCAGGGCTGGAAAGATTGCTAAATCAACTAAAGCCCAAATTGTGGAACTGGAACATAGGTAATTTACTGGAGGAAATTGATAAGTGGAACGAAGGGGTCAAAGAAAGATCTAGTAGTGAGGTGGATATGTGGAGAATTCGGTCCAGTATAGCTCGCAAGTTTTCAGAGTGTATGGACAACCCGCAGAATCTGGTCAGGCCTTCTCCGATTAAAAGTGGGTAGAGTCTATGGGCCAAACTGTAAAAGAAAAACCAAGTTAAATTTAGCTATATTGGTTCAAAGCGCTCCCTAAACTCTTCTATTCATTGATCTTTTTACATGTTTAAAATTCAAATTTTTATCATCCTTTGTAGCGAATAAAAAGAACCCTGAGAGACCAGGCTAGAAAACATTAAACTGGTCATTTTATAATAATTACAAATAAATTAAGAGAGTACAATAGTTATAAAATCAACACTCATCGACGAAGTTCACACGTTTGCCGATGTATTTCAATGACCGTGGTTTATGAGAAAGAGATGGCTAAGAATGTTCTGTTATGACATTCATTTTAGGGCTTTCTTTTTTCTTTTAATCTTACTTGTATAAAGGCTTCTCATTAACAATTAACAGCAAAACACTCAAGCTTTAAGTTGCTCCTGACTCAACAGTCTACAGCAAAATTCGCTTGCAAACATGCTAAGCTGCGAGGCAATCTTAATAAACCGAGGACCGCTTTGCCATTTATTGGTCAATAATATCCCTAATGCGAGTTTTCTTTACCAATTCAGGAATTTTTGAACTCAATACGATTAGCCATCTCACTTCGCTGGCAGGAACATATTGAATTTAAGGCACTGAAATGACTCCTTTAGTTTGGGAGTGGTTTCGAATAGACTTGGATTGTTTTGAATTACTGATGCTCTTGCCTAAAGTTCGGGTAAAAATCAAACCTGAAGGATAAACTCTCATCGGGCCTTTTACAGTCATGTTTTGCTTATAGGGGATGTTAACTATCGTTTGATAAAGTCTTCCTCCTTCCCGAACTATCCTATCCACTTCTCCCTCGTTACTGGTGGTGTGAGGTTAAGCAAGAGAAAGTAGTTGTCCTCCAATAGTGAGACACAGAATTGAGCCTGGCCCACAGTTAGCACCAAATACCACATCTCGATGTACAACCACTGAAAGAAGTGATGAACCTGAATTATCTCCTGTTTCTCTTTGCATTGATTGCAACTACTCTTGACTTTTAGTTATGGCATACCGAATACTTTATTCTGCCGTTTGAAAGGAATCCTCCTTGGAACTAGCTCTCTTCTTTCTGAAGTACTATAACAATTTTAAATTGTATAGCTTTTTAAGAGTTGTTGATGCTAGCGATCCATCATAGCCTTCGAAAATGGTAAAAGCAGTAATGTCTCCCAAGTGAGCAGAAATTTGATGAGTATTTACGCTGTTATTGACTCCCTTAAATGTCGCTACCGCGTAAGCTTTCATAGAACTTTGCACCTTTTCAAGTTTAGCTTTTTGGCTTTGTATGTCTAACTTAAAGATTGGGTACTGACTTCGAATTGCTGCAAGTTCTTAAATACGATCACCTTACTATGTTCCATATTTTGCTTGGCTGTTTCATCCTCTTTCCTATTCTTTATATTTTTCGCTTTCATATCCGCGTATCCCCTGCCATAAGAATAATGCTGTTTTGATAGAGATATGTCCAAGTATGTGAGAGGATGTGTTTCATTGCTTTTTCGATAGCCCGGACTGAACAAAGGCGAGTTAATCTGTGAGGAAGTCTCCGTCATATGCCTCTCCGTTTTGGGGCGCCCTGTTACCCCCGAGTATTTGATGCTTGCCGTTGAGTTATAGGAGAGCTGCATTTTATCCATTTTAATTTTATTATATTTTGATGGCTATAATATGTTGATCGAGTGTGCCTAAGTGCAAAACTGATAGGATTATTTATTATTTAATACCTGATGACACAAAGAGGCACTGTGTTACTTGTTACATTGACCATCGCAGCACTCACCGCCACATATTTTATGGTCCAAAATCAATAGGAAACCTCAGAGACTGTCAATGCACTTGATACCACCTGCGGATTCACTGATGACTTCGCAAGCTTCATTAAGGCCAATGGTAATTTACATCTTATTCAGGATATTCCACATGGAATTTTGACAGAACAGACCTCAAATGCGCTTCTTTCGGAGGTAAAGCAACGGCTAAGGATAAAATAGTGAAGACTCCTGTTATTTTTGTTCACGGAAATAGCGATATCGGCTTCGGAAGGGGGTCAACAGACGGCTATGTTTCCTGGCAAACAGGCTCCCGTGAATTGTTTACCTATCTCGGGTCTCAAGGCTACACAAAAGCAGAACTTTACACAACTACTTGGGGTCCAGCCAATCCTAATATGGCTTCTTCAAACAATCATGCCAAAAAGTATGTCATGCAAATGAGGGCTTTCGTTGAGGCAGTGCTCGCCTACACTAAGGCAGCTCAGGTCAATATTATTGGTCACTCTATGGGAGTCACTATTGGCCGCAAAATCATTCAAGGAGGACAGGGAGTCGATCAAAAAGAGGGAACCTACGAAGTTGGGGCTAGTCTTAGCTCAAAAGTTAAGACTTTTGTGGGTCTTGCTGGTGCAAACTTGGGATTGGTTGCCTGTATGGGTGGAAGTGCTATTCCTACTTGCAGCAATGTTGATGGCTTTAACCCAGGATTGATGGCTACATCTGGTCCTTCCAAATTCCTGGCAAGTTTAAACAATGGTGGAAAAGAAGGCACCAATGTCCATACTATTTGGTCTAAGAACGACGACCTGATTATGTATCAATGCGTGGTTTGGGGCAAAGTGACTTCCCGTATTCCCGGACAAGCCAGTTAAGTCGTGAAGAGTGGTACTGAATGGACTCATTTTGCAGTGCGTGACAAGACAGGCACCGATTTAATCGGTTGGCTCTGATTCATCAATCAAATAATCAAAGTTTAAATAATTGAGATATATAATCATAATAATAAAACTAGAGTTTTATTGCTTAATTAAGGATGAAACCTTGCACAAGCATAAAATATTTAATCATCCAGAAGATAAGTATAGCGGAATTCAAACAAGATGGCACCAATCAATCTACTTAGAAGCATTAATCATAATTAATATGACAGCAGATATTAATCAATTTTTATAGAATCAGCTTTAAGCTGGCTTGAAAAGTAATAAAGTTATGAACATCAAAGATAGAGGTTAGATTAGGATTGTGTGAGAATGATCATTTGACTCCATTAGAAGAGACTTACTCTTTGTTTTGACTCAGTTACTCCTAAATAACTTTATATTTACACTATATCAATGTTGTCATACATCTAACTTTCTCAATAGTTACCCTAAATCAATGCTCTCATACGACTAATTGTTATAAGTTTTTACACTAAATCAAGATTATTTATACGCCTAATTTTCGCAATAGATACCCTAAATCAATATTTTTTTACGGCTGACTTTATCAATCACTACGCTAAATCAATGCTATTTATACAGCTGACTATCTCAAGAACTACCCTGAATCAATTCTATTGATACGTCTAACTTCCTCAATAGTTACTCTAAATCAATACTATTTATACGCCTGAATTCCTCAATGATTACACTAAATTAATGCTAATTATACAGCTGACTTTCTCAATAGTTACCCTAAACTAAGGCTATTAATACTTCTGACTTTCTCCATATTTACTCTAAATCAATGTTATTTATACAGCTGACTTTCTCAATTGATACGCTTAATCAAATATACTTATACAGCTGATTCTTCCAAGAGTTACTCTAAGTCAGTGTTTTTATACGCCTAGCTTATTCTTTAATTACACTAAATTTATCATATTTTACGCCTGAATCCGTCAATTTTTACACTTAATTAATGATACTTATACACCTAACTTTTGCCATAGTTACTCTATATCAATGCAATTTAAACGGCTAAATTTATCAATATTTACCCTAAATTAATGCTATTTATACGCCTTAATTCCTCAATAGTTACACTAAATCGATAATATTCATACTTCTAATTTTTTCCAAAGTTACTCTAAATCAATGATATTGATACAGCTGAGTTTTTCTATATGAATGCTAGTTATACGGCTAAATTTCTCAATCGTTACCCTAAATAAATTCAATTAATACCCCTAACTTTCTCAATGGTTACACTAAATAGATTACATTTATACTCCTAATTTTTTTAATATTTACCCTAAATTAATGATGTTTATACGCCTAAATTCCTCAATAATTACCCTACATCAATGATATTTATACCTCTAACTGATTTAATAGTTACGCTGCATCAATACTATTTATACTACTAACTTTCTCAATATTTACTCTAAATCAATAATATTTATACGACTGATTTTCTCAAAAGTTACGCTAAATCATTGATGTTTATACGCCTATCTGGTTTAATATTTACACTAATTGCATTTTATTTATACGCCTGACTTTATCGATGATTACCCTAAATCAATGACATTTCTACTTCTAATTTTTTCAATAGCTACCCTAAGTTAATTCTATTTATACGGCTAATTTGTTTAATATGTACTCTAAATAAACACTTTTTCTACAACACCTAATTTTTTCAATAGTTACACTAGTTGAATTTTATTTATACGCCTTATTTTATCAATAGTCACACTAAATCAATGCTTTTTATACGCCTCACTTTCTCAATCACTACACTAAGTCCATGATTTTTATACTTCTGACTTTATTAAGATTTACACTAAGTCGATTATATTTATACATCTGACTTTAGTGATCATTACCCTAGCTTATTATCATTTTACAGCTTGGCTCAGTCCCAAAAGACATAGGAAAACCAGAAGAAGAATATTGATATTCATTTGGAGAAAGATAACTCCTATTTTTTATGCAGGCATAAGGAGAGCAACGAAGCATCAATACATCTGGTTCTCTGATCTCCTTTAAACCTATAATTAATTTGTAAATCAGAGCAATGACTGATTTTTAATTATTTTGCCAAAATAAACTCAATAATCCCTTAGCATTTAAAACTCAAGATAGAACCCTTATTTATGCTGGAGCGCTTATCCAGAAATTTTGTTTTTACTCATCAATAATTTTTCAATTTTTAAAAAAAGCATGACCGAAGTCTTCTCGTAAAATTAGAAACCGTTCAATTAAGAAAATGAGAAAGTGCAACTAACCTTCTCCTCTAATATTAGGCCTTGTGTTAAATTTACGGTTGACTTCACAAATAACATCAAAAATTAAAGCGAAATTGCTAACTCCCATATAAAAGAATTGACCAAAACCACCAATCAAAGCTGTAAGGTTGAATGCAATCAAAATTAAGTTTATTGTTCATCAAAATAAAAAAAATTGGTTGATCAGAGTCTTAAAAAGCAAAAACTGCAATAAATAACAAAAGAGGTTTATTTATGATCTCATAAACTGAGATTTACAACAAATTGCAGTCTCTTTTAACTGACTTGGGCATTAATGATTTAAATGCTATTCAAATTATTTACTATGCAGATCAACTTTTAAATTTAAATAAGAGAATTCATTCTTTGGGAATAAATTTGAATGAAATATAGGTTTTTGTCGTTTCTTGGATTTTGATTGGTAGAAACGGGGAGATGCTCTTGTTTGCAATATAAATCATCGGTAACTCAAAATACAAACATATCTAAATCACTCAATTCAACTCCAAGACATTACGAAGAGTTAAAGAAGTTGAACGATCATTAATAGATAGAGGGTTGTAGTATAATTCTAATGGGAAAGAGAAATACAACTCGAGTAGAACGATCATGATGCCATTCAATAAATTATCACTTCTTTATAATTAATACGAATAATTATGATCAAATATAAGTCAAAATATTGATTTCTGAATCGATTTAATAAATTTTAATCATAAATCAATTAAATTAGGAATTTAACAAGTTGACTGTCTCTAAAAAATAAGCAATAACAACTTCTGAGTATTTTCCAAGTTAGAATAAATCATCACAAGCTCTAAGATTCCATAAAATAGATGAGTTTCATTTAATATATAAACTTCACCCCGACAAACAGGAATATTTGTGACTTTGCAGACTTTGTAGACTTTATTTGATCGTAATTGTAGATTAATAAATGTATAAACATCAAAGGTAAAGATGAAATTAGGATTGTGTGAGAATGATCATTTGACTCACTAAACAATGGCGTACCCTTTGTTTTGTCTCAAGTACTCCTAATTCTCTTTATATTTACACTAAATTAATGTTTTCCATACTACTAATTTTATGGGTAGTTACACTAAATCAATGCTATGTATACGCCTAACTTGTTTAATAGTTACCCTAAATCAAAGTTTTTATACGTCTTATTTTATTTGGAGATACACTAAATTAAGACCATTTATACGCCTAACTTTCTCAATAGATACCCTCAATTAATGCTCTTGTACAGCTGAATATATCAATAGTTACCCTAAATCAATGATATTTCGACAACTGGATCTTTTTAAAGCTTACCCAAAGTAAATTATTTGATACTTCTGAGTTTTTCAATAGTTACGCTGAATAAATAATATTTGAACCCCTAACTTTCTCGATAGTTACACTAGATAAATGTTATTAATACTCCTAGTTGACTCAATAGTTACGCTATGTCAATGGAATGTATACGGCTGACTTTCTCAATCATTACAATAAATCAATGATATTTATACAGCTGACTTTCTTCAAAGTTACGCTACAATCAATGATATTTATACTTCTAACTTTATTAAAAGTTACCCTGAGCTAATGTGATTTATACATCTGATTTTATAAATAGCTACTCTAAGTCCATT
>Ga0302185_10000550_pt1 | contig 28693 bp, 28 predicted proteins | sample II_Bog_E1_1_FD_200231 | JGI IMG/M metagenome (GOLD analysis project Ga0302185, IMG submission 200231) | Peat permafrost microbial communities from Stordalen Mire near Abisko, Sweden - II_Bog_E1_2 | ecosystem: Environmental > Terrestrial > Soil > Wetlands > Peat | place: Sweden: Abisko... | reverse complement strand
GTCAGTTGCCAGACTTACATCCACTCACCGGCAAACTTGCGAAATGAAGTGATAACATCAGTAACGACCCGTACTTCATTCTCATATTTTTCATTGAGTGCGGCATGCTCAGTTACCAGGGCAGCATCTATATAGCCGGCATTTGATTGCTGGGCTTGCTTACTGATGTTACTGAGATTGGCATGTATACTATGCGACAACTGATTTATATTGTCGGTCTGTATGTTGAATTGATTTTCGAAGTGCTCTACTTCTTTCATGGCTTCAGCGCCTGTGTTTTTGCTGGCAATCTCGGTAAGGATGCCTCTCAAAATACTAATTTCTGTTTTATAAAAATTGAGACTACGAAGCCAGTAGCTATGCTCATTATTCACGTGGGTAACATTTGCTTTTTTCATTTTTTGTGATTTTAGGCAAAAGTAGTTCTTGTAAAATAAATGTTTTATGATTATTGTCATAGATAAAAATAATTGTGGTTAGGAAATGTTTATAGAAAAATGAAAACTAGCCAATGCCCCTGAATTTACAGTGCGGTTTTCCGTCATGATAAAGAACACGTATTTCACTGACAGGCGTCAATACCGTCAATTTATGGTGTGTCTACTTTTGTTAAAAAGTACTCATGGAAGCGAATTTTCTACCCGGCGATAAAGTGAAGTTAGTGTCAGGAGGGCCGGAAATGACCATAAGGGGGCAACATTATGATGTTCTTGCAAATGAATACCGGACCAATATGTTTGATTGTATTTGGTTTGATCAGAATAAAGATGGAAAAGAAGAAGTACACTATAGTCCTTTTAATGTTGAAGAGTTGATCAAAGTCAAAAATAGTTAAACCGGATGCTCAATTATGTTCTCGTTTTTATTTCGGCAATGCTTGTTGACCTTGTTCCCTTTATAGGGCCACCTGCCTGGACCGCTATGGTTTTTTTTCAAATGAAATATGGGCTAAATATTTGGGGCGTTTTAATTGTTGGTGTTGTTGGCTCTACCGCCGGGAGGTATTTGTATAGCATGTATATACCCTTATTGAGCTCAAAAATTATTAAAATACAAAAGCAGCAAGATATTGAATTTATAGGAAAAAAGCTGGCTGGAGCTGGTTGGCAAATAAAGTTGTTTGTGCTTTTGTACACTTTATTGCCATTGCCGTCTACTCCGTTATTTACAGCTGTTGGCATGGCAAAAATAAAGCCCATGCATATTCTGCCTTCTTTTTTCGTTGGCAAGTTTGCCAGTGATATGGTTATGGTGATTGGCGGGCATTATGCAGCCAGCAATGCGCTGGCAATATCTGAGGGCTATTTATCCTGGCAAAACGTAGTGGCTTTAGTCTCCGGAATAGTGGCAATTGTAGTTTTTCTAGCTATCGATTGGCGTACGTTATTGCAGCAAAAGGAGTTCAGACTTAATTTCAAAATATGGAAGTAGTAATCCTTTCCTCTACCCGGAATTCCTCCAAGTGGTCTCCGCATTATTGAATTCATGACCATTATCATGTTTTTCTTTGAGCACAGTCATAAAAAACATTTTTACGTAGGGATATTTTTGTAGTGGTAAAAAAAACTTAGGTATATGAGTGCATTTTTCATATTGGTGGCTGTAAGTATTCTGGTGGCAGGGGGATTTCTTGGTGCATTTGTATGGAGCGTGAAGAATGATCAATATGAGGATCAAAAAGGTGCAGCTATGAGAATATTGTATGACGATGAAATACAGGGCGATAAAATATAATAGTTAACTCAAATTACACACAAATGAATATGGAACTAGATGGAACAAACGTAACAGGGCCGTTACAAGTAGACAAATTCTTTTATGATAACAAAATCGTAAAATGGTTTGCATATGCAACAATGTTTTGGGGTATAGTTGGCATGCTCGCCGGCCTGCTCGCTGCATTTGAGTTAGTGTACCCGGGACTTAATATGGGCCTGCCGGCAACTACTTTTGGAAGAGTGAGGCCTGTACATACCAATGCAATAATCTTTGCCTTTGTAGGTAATGGTATTTTCATGGGGGTGTATTATTCATTACAACGTTTGTGCAAAGCAAGAATGTTCAGTGACAAGTTGAGTAAATTGCATTTTTGGGGGTGGCAATCTATTATTGTCTTGGCGGCCATCACTTTGTTGGCTGGTTATACATCCGGCAAGGAATATGCAGAGTTGGAATGGCCTATCGACATTCTTATAGCTGTAGTCTGGGTGACATTCGGGGTAAATATGTTTGGGACAATACTGAAGCGCCGGGAGAGGCATTTGTATGTAGCTATATGGTTTTACATCGCAACATTCGTTACCGTAGCTATGCTCCATATTGTTAATTCAATGGAAGTGCCTTTCAGCTGGATGAAATCTTATTCTGCATATGCAGGTGTGCAGGATGCTTTGGTGCAATGGTGGTATGGGCATAATGCAGTAGCATTCTTTTTGACCACGCCTTATTTGGGGTTGATGTATTACTTTATGCCAAAGGCGGCAAACAGGCCTGTATATTCTTATCGCCTTTCCGTGATACACTTCTGGGCGCTTATATTCCTTTATATCTGGGCAGGTCCGCACCACTTGTTATATACAGCTTTGCCTGATTGGGCGCAGTCTTTAGGTACAGTATTTTCTATTATGCTTATTGCACCATCATGGGGTGGTATGTTAAATGGTTTACTCACACTGCGTGGAGCGTGGGATAAAGTAAGGGAAGATCCGGTACTTAAGTTTATGGTGGTGGCTGTAACAGCATATGGTATGGCTACTTTTGAAGGGCCAATGCTTAGTTTGAAAAGCGTAAACGCTATTAGCCATTTTACAGACTGGACTATAGCGCACGTGCATGTGGGCGCTTTGGGATGGAATGGTTTCCTGACGTTTGGTATCCTATATTATTTGATACCCAGGATATTCAGGACAAAACTCTACTCGGTGAAACTGGCTAACCGGCACTTTTGGATCGGCACCTTAGGCATCATATTTTATGTGGTGCCTATGTACTGGGCTGGTTTTATGCAGAGCCTGGCATGGAAGGAGATCACGCCTGAGGGCACATTAAAATACCAGTTTCTTGATACTGTAAAACAAATGCAACCTTTCTATGCAATGCGCGGAGTAGGCGGGGTTTTGTTTTTGATCGGAGCTTTAATGATGTGTTACAACTTGTATAAAACTGCAATGGCCGGAGATGCCCTGGACGAAGAGCCGGCAGAAGCGGCGCCGCTTACAAAAACATTTGTGCCGCACAGCAATCAATACTGGCACAGATGGATTGAACGCAGGCCAATTCAATTGCTTGTGTTTAGCCTTGTGGCCGTAGCTATCGGTGGTATGGTGGAAATGATACCAACATTTATGATCAAGTCGAACATACCCACAATAGCGAGTGTGAAACCATATACTCCGTTGGAGTTGCAAGGTAGGGACATATATGTACGCGAAGGTTGTTACCTCTGTCACAGCCAGATGATCAGGCCATTCAGGAGCGAAGTACTGCGTTATGGGGAATATTCAAAAGCCGGTGAGTTTGTGTATGATCATCCGTTCCAGTGGGGCAGTAAACGTATTGGGCCTGACCTTGCGAGGATTGGTGGCAAATACCCAAACAGCTGGCACTTCAACCATATGTACGAACCGTCTAGTATTTCACCCGGCACTGTGATGCCAAATTATCCATGGCTCTTTAAAAATGATCTGGACACCGCAATAACAGGTGCAAAGATCAGGGCTATGATAACATTGGGTGTGCCATATCCTGCAGGTTATGATAAGATTGCTAATGCAGATCTGATGAGGCAAGCCGATGGTATCGCTGCTAATTTGTCCGGCGATAAAATAACCATTAAGAGCAATAAAGAAATTGTGGCACTCATTGCATATCTGCAACGTGTGGGTACTGATATAAAGCTGGAACAAAAAACAACTACAAACAAATAATTACACAAGCATATGAAATTCATACATTATTTGGAGACCATCACCGGTGTGAGTATTTATCCGCTCGCATCTTTAGCCATATTTTTTGTGTTTTTCCTGGTAGTGGCTACATGGGCACTAAAGGCAGATAAAAAATATATCAGTTCATTAAGAAATCTACCCTTTCCTGAAGGCGAAAACGAATAATATTTATCCATACCAAACCGGAAATAATATGCAACCGATAAAAAGAATACATTTACTTGCAACAGTGGCAATTCTGCTTGCCCCTGCAATTAGCATGGCGGCGGATACTGCCCAACAAGATAAACCAGCTAATTATAACATGTTGCTAATTAGCCTTGTAGGCTTTATGCTCATATTACTTTTTGTAATAGGGATGCTGGCGAATACGCTGAGGCAGTTGAGTTTCGTAGTGAGGGATAAAAACAGGAGAGAGCGTAATGCAGCAGCGGGCGTAATTAAAGTAATATTAGTGTTAGTGGCAGTTACATTGCCTGCATTTCATTCATTAGCGGAAGGTGCCACATTGCCGGCCACATCCACGGGATCAGGTAGCATTCAAGGCATTGCGGCATCAGATTTCTATGCTCTTGTTTCATTTATTATACTTGAGATCGTTATAATTTTTGCACTTGTTATTAATATGAATTCACTTTTAAAAGTGATCAGGAGAACACCGGAATTGGAAAGCAGGGCAAAAGCTATCGTGAAGAGAAGCTGGTTTTGGGATACGTTTAATAAAGCAGCATCAATTGAGAAAGAACATGATATCCTGCTAGATCACAATTATGATGGCATACAAGAACTTGATAACAGTTTGCCACCATGGTGGAAGTATGGTTTTTACCTCACAATAGTTGTGGCATGCATCTATTTTTACAGGTTTCATATATCTCATGATGGCATGAGCCAACATGAAGAGTATGTTGCTGAAATGGAAAAAGGAGAACAGGACAAGGCGGCTTATCTCGCAAAGTCGGCAAATAATGTAGATGAGAGCAGCGTTACTATGCTTACTGATCCAGGCTCAATAACAGCAGGCAAAGAATTATTTGAGAAGAACTGTGCACCATGCCATCTTCCTGATGGAGGTGGGGTGGTAGGCCCAAATCTTACAGATGATTATTGGTTGCATGGCGGGAGTATTAAAGACATTTTTAAGTCGATAAAATACGGATGGCAGGACAAGGGTATGAAGAGTTGGAAGGATGATTTTTCACCTAAACAGATACAGGAACTTGCAAGCTTCGTAAAATCACTTAAGGGAACTCATCCTGCTACTCCAAAAGCGCCACAGGGAGAGTTGTATATAGAATCGACACCCGGTGCAAAGCCAGGAGATTCTATAAAGCAGGCAAGTGCAAAAGTTGCTGTAAAATAATAGACTGACACCATGGAAGACAACGTGAAGCAGGAGTCGTTTAGGGATAAGGTAGCAACAGTCGACAAGTCGGGCAAGCGTATTTGGGTTTACCCTCAAATGCCGGAAGGCAAATTGCACGACCTTCGTAAGTGGGTTACTGTTGTTTATCTTTTGGTATTCTTTAGCCTGCCTTTTATAAAGGTTAATGGTAACCCGATATTTCTCCTGAATATATTGGATCGAAAATTTATCTTATTCGGACAGATATTTTGGCCGCAGGATTTTTTCATATTCGCTTTGGGGATGGTTGTGTTTATAGTGTTCATAGCGCTATTTACGGTAGTTTTCGGGAGAGTATTTTGCGGGTGGGCGTGCCCGCAAACTGTCTTTATGGAGATGCTGTTTCGTAAAATAGAGTTTTGGATAGAAGGTAACGGAACAGAGCAAAAATTGCTCGATAAGGCCCCCTGGAATACGGATAAGGTTGTTAAAAAAGTAAGCAAATGGGTAGCGTTTTGGCTCCTGAGTTTTATTATTGCCAACACATTTCTTGAATATTTAATTGGCGTAGATGAATTGGACAAAATGATAAGGGAGCCTTTTGCGTTGCACGTAGGTACTTTTATTTCATTAGCGGTTTTTACTACTGTGTTCTTTTTTGTTTATCTGTGGATGAGGGAGCAGATCTGCACTGTAATATGTCCATACGGACGTATGCAAGGTGTTTTGCTGGACCGCGATTCCGTGATAGTGGCATATGATTATAAAAGAGGAGAGGAGCGGGGTAAGTTTCACAAAAATGAAGAACGGACCATTGGTGATTGTATTGATTGTGCGCAGTGTGTAAAGGTATGCCCAACAGGTATTGATATTCGTAATGGCACACAATTAGAGTGTGTTAATTGTACAGCTTGTATAGATGCCTGTAATCGTATGATGGATGCTGTAGGTTTGCCAAAAGGGCTCATCAGGTATGCCTCAGAAAATAATATTGCCAAGAAAAGGCCATGGCGAATGACCTGGAGAATGAAGGCATACAGCATAGTAATGTGTTTATTGTTGGGGACATTAGTTTGGTTGCTGGCAAGCCGTAGTGATGTAGGTGTAACAATATTAAGAATACCAGGCCAGCTTTATCAGGAACAGCCAAATAACCAGATGAGCAATCTATACAGTTACAAGGCATTGAATAAGACCTTTAAAGAAAAGGAGCTCGTATTGAAACCGGAAAATTTCAGAGGCACTATTAAGCTTATGGGTGAAACCGGTTTGAAGGTGCCAAAGGATGGCACAACAGTAGGGACCATGTTCGTTTTTGTAGATAATAAAGATGTTAAAGGTAGAAAGACTGTGTTGCAGATAGGAGTATATGAAGAGGGGAAGAAGATAACTACGATAACGACATCATTTCTTGGCCCGTTTAATGGAACTGAATAACAAACTAAAATTAATAATTATGAAACTAGGATGGGGTTGGAAGATCGCAATTTTATATAGCTGTTTTGTTGTGATGATGGTGACACTCGTGGTAGCGAGCAATCGTCAAAAAATGGACCTGGTATCGAAAAACTATTATGAAGATGAGTTGATGTTTCAGAAGACGTTAGATGCCGGTAAAAATCAGGCTGGGTTGTCGAAACCGGTATTGATCCATGCCGATAAAGATTCAGTGACAATTGATTTTCCTGATGAGTTCAGGAGTAAGGTTTTGTCAGGTGACATTTGCTTCTATTCACCTGCAAATGAAGATTGGGACAAGAATTTCAAAATCAGTACTAATAATAACATCGTCACAATTTCCCGGAAGTCTCTGCATGATACGAAGTATACTATTAAGATCAATTGTGCCGTAGACGGAAAAAAATATTACCAGGAGTCTGAAATACAATTACATTCTTGATGAATACATCGGTTTTAATAATGGCGTTTCTTATGGGCTTCACCGGCAGTTTGCATTGCGCTGGTATGTGCGGCCCGATAATATGGATAATGCCATTTCAAGTATTTAGTGGCGTTAAAAAAGCACTTGCTATATTTTTATATCATTTCGGGCGTATTTCGGTTTATGCTTCATTAGCTCTAATCCTCCATTCTTTCCGTAATTTATTTAACCCGAGAATACAGCAATATATATCGGTTACATTAGGCGGATTTTTATTGCTGGCGGGTATCATGTACTTTTTTTCAGGTTACCTGAGCAATTTGAAATTGCCCTGGGCTTCGTTTGTGAAAAAGCAACTTGGTAATGTCATTGGCAAACCGGGGCTTGCAGCCATCACTGCCGCAGGTATCTTGAATGGATTGTTGCCTTGTGGTCTTGTCTATATGGCATTATCTGCCTCGATAACACTAAATTCGGTGCCCGAGGTTTTAGGTCTCATCTATTTTTTCGGGATAGGGACTTTGCCTATGCTTGTAAGCATTACGTTGATGAGGCATAAAATTCGTTTTCTGCGTGGCAGCCATTTCAAAAAGCTGGTCCCGATTGTTGTATTTTCTTTTGGGTGCCTGTTTGTATTGCGTGGAATGAATCTTGGTATCCCTTACCTAAGCCCCGAAGTTGTGGTGACGCACACAGAAATCCATTCTTGTTGTCATAAAAAATGATTTTAATCATGTTTTTTTATGATGAAAGTCATTTTTTGCCTTCGATAATCGAGATACATTTATTTTTTTTATTTTATGAATCGTTTTTCGCAGTTAAATGACAATGGAGAGTTGGCAAATAAGGAGAAAAGAGTATTTTTAGGAATGCCATTCACCACGTTAAATAATGATACTTTCGAAGCTCTGTTCAATTATGCCAGCATTGGTATACTGATTACAAATGCTTCAGGTGAAATACAGATGGCCAATAAATATATTGAACACCAATTCGGGTATAATGGAGGAGAGCTTATTGGCAAGAAAGTAGAGGTATTAATTCCACCGAGATATACAAAAAAGCATGTAGGCCATAGGGAAAGATATAGTTCGGATCCTCATAGCAGGCCAATGGGTTTGGGAATGGAGCTGGCGGGTTTAAAAAAGGATGGTTCGGAATTTCCGGTAGAGGTGAGCCTGGGACATTATAAGATAGCTGATGAAAGTTACTCACTTGCTTTTATCAATGACATTACACAGAGAAAAGAAACAGAGCAAGCTATTATCCAGCTGAATGCCCATCTTGAAGAGAAGGTAAAAGAAGGGTCTCAATCGCTGGCAATAACTGTAGAGCAGCTGGGTAACCAAATAAAAGAAACAGAGCGTAAAGACGCGGAACTAGAGCGCGTCAATACATTTCTAAATAATATATGGAACCACGCCGGCGCGATAATTTTCGTTTGTGACAAAGATGGCCTGATCCAATTTTTCAATCCGGCCGCTGAGAAATGGTTAGGTTATAGCTCTGCAGATGTGGTGAATAAAATGACGCTCGCTAACTTTCACCTGGAGAGGGAGTTGGAACAAAAAGCCAGAGAGCTGTCTGAAATAACAGGGAGAGTGATTAAACCAGGATTTGAAGTGTTTACAGCAATTACGGAGTTGAACCACTATAATAACCAGGAATGGCACTACAGGCGGAAAGATGGCAGTACATTTTTTGTTTCCTTAAATGTTACGCCGCTAAAAGACCCGCAGAATAATATTTCCAGTTACCTGGGTATAGCAATTGATATTTCTGAAAAGAAAAAAGCGGAGACTGAATTGCTGGCAGCTTTGGAAAAGGAAAGGGAGCTGAACGAATTAAAATCGAGATTTGTTTCAATGGCATCTCATGAGTTCAGAACACCATTGAGCGCTGTGCTTTCATCGGCATATCTGCTGTCTAAATATGTGAAAACGGAAGAACAGCAGCAACGGGAAAAGCATATTACACGAATCGTTGGTTCGGTGACTTCCCTAACTGAAATACTGAATGACTTTCTTTCTGTTGGTAAAATTGAGGAGGGCGACATTCAGGCTCATTACCGCGAATTTGATATCAAGGAAGTGATGCAGGAAGTTATCCAGGAAGTGCATCACTTATTGAAGAAAGGGCAAACTATACTGTATCATCACGCAGGCAAAAATACTATAGTGTACCTGGATCCATCCATGTTAAAGCATATTGTGATAAATTTATTGTCAAATGCCGTTAAGTTTTCCAATGAGCAATCAGATATTGAACTTGAAACAGAAAGCAATAAGAAAGAATTGATAGTATCAGTAAAAGACAATGGGATAGGTATACCTGAGGAAGATGCAGATAATCTGTTCAAGAGGTTTTTCCGCTCTTCCAATGTAACTAATATACAGGGAACAGGATTGGGTTTGCATATCGTAAGTAAATACACCGAACTTATGAAAGGGAAAATCGAATTTAAAAGCAAGATAGGTGCAGGGACAAAATTTACAATTACTTTTACCAATAACAGTTAGCATATGAAAAATATTCTGATAATTGAGGACAATGAAGATATAAGAGAAAATGTAGCTGAGATATTGTCGCTTTCCGATTATAAAGTTATTACCGCACCTAACGGTAAGGATGGAATAGAAGCAGCTCAGAAACATCTTCCGGATCTGATCATTTGTGATATAATGATGCCGGGCGTAGATGGCTATGGTGTACTCCATGTATTGCACAAGACTCCTGAAACCCAAAACATTCCCTTTATTTTTCTTACTTCAAAAAGTGAGCGCAGCGATTTTAGGGCGGCTATGGAGTCAGGCGCTGATGATTATATCACTAAGCCGTTTTCGGGCAACGAACTGCTTAATGCTATAGAAAGTCGTTTTCGCAAATTAGATATAATTAAGAAAGCGCTTACGCCTGACCTCGAAGGCCTGAACGAGTTAATTCAAACACTTGACAACAAAAAGAGCCTTGAGCAGCTTACAGAAGAAAGCAACAGCAGCCTTTATAAAAAGAAACAGCTGATATATAAAGAAGGTAATAACCCTCATTATCTATACTACATCATTAAAGGGAAAGTGAAAACTTATAAAACGCATGATGACGGGAAAGACCTGGTGATGGACTTATATAATGCAGGCGATTTCCTCGGGTATATCACTTTACTGGAAGGCGGTATCTATAAAGAGAACGCAGAGACCATGGAGGATACAGAAGTTGCAATAATTCCTAAGAAAGACTTCGAGGAACTGATTAACAGTAACGCTGTTATTGCGCGCAAGTTTATTGCATTGCTAGCAAAGAATATTGTAGATAAAGAGCAGCAGTTGCTGGGCATTGCATATAATACTTTGAGGAAAAAGGTGGCTGAAGCTCTGGTGAGCCTTCAGAAAAAATACCATGTCAATAAAAAAGAACCATTCCTGATCGACATTAGTCGCGATGATCTTGCAACCATTGCAGGTACAGCATCTGAGTCATTGATACGCACACTTAGTGATTTTAAGAGTGAGCGCCTCATTGATATTGTGAGCGGCAAGGTTATTATAGCTGATGAAAAAAAACTGGCTAATTTAATCAGATAACCATTCTGGGTATACAGTTTTATGGTTCAATTTTGGTGCTCAATTTTAGTGTAATAGATGATAGATATCGCTATGATAACTTACTTTATTGCTATCATTTAGATCGGCTGTCAGATATACTACAAATACTGGTACAGGATTTTCCAACGATATTGTTACCGGTGTTTCATCTTTGATACATTTTTGAAGGTAAGTAGTATCAAGTTTGTTATTTAACAGGTAGTTACCGAGTTCAATGGCCTTTTCCACACGCATACAGCCATGGCTTCTGAATCTATTATTTGATTTGAACAATTCTTTTTCGTTGGTATCATGGAGATAGACACTAAATGGCGATGTGAGACCAAATTTTATTACGCCTAATGAATTATCACAGCCGGTTGATTGCCTGAATCTATAAGGGAAATTACTCCCATTATATTGCGACCATTTTATAGAATAAGGATTTATTATATTTCCTTTTTTGTCTATCACCTGCATATTTTCCTCATTGATAAGAGCGGGTGATTTTTTATATTTTGGAAGAAGTTCCCTTGCTGATATATCTCCCGGCACATTCCAATATGGATACAAAATAACCTCCCTGCATGACGCATCGAAACGAGGTGTTCTTGCTGATCGCTTACCAACTATCATTTTTGAAAACAGGGTTATTGTATCATTTTCATAAAGTTTGAGGGTAGCAGATGGGATATTTACAACAATGAATTTCTTAAAATCGAAATGATGCATCCATCTGTAGAAATTCATATAGACGGCTACCTGCCGAGCCTTATTGGTATCATTTAATCTATATTGAACAGTAAGTTCTATTTTGACGGCAAGGTATTCACTGCTGGTGGGTTCCAATGAATTGAATAAACTCAATAATTCACTTGTTGATCTTACACCAGCCAGGTCGTCAACCAGTAATTCATTGTCTTTGTTTTCGTATTGCTCAGCCCATTCGTCATACATCAACCATTTTTTTATTTCGCTACCTTGATATAGGTCTTTGCAATAGGCTATCGCAGCGTTTGTATACATTATATCCTTGTTCCATGATCCCGTTGTGTCATTTTTTTCTTTTAGATATTGCCTGTTTATGCTCAATAATTGATCGTAATTGTATTTACTTCTATCACTGCCAATATAGGCTGAGCTGTCCAGTTTTTTTAGCAGTATGATCCTCATAGTGTCTGATATTGGTGAATTGCCGAACCAAAATAGTTGTTGATTGACGGTAGAATAGAACTTGTTTATTAGTGCAGGATATGATAAATACCTGGGGCTATCCTGTGCATATGAGAACGATGGAGTACTCATGAGGAAAAGAGATAAAATGCTTAATTGTACAAGATATTTCATCTATAAATGACGATGGATAACCGGATTAAATTTTATTTCATGATGCGAAAAAGTAATTGCAATAATATTTTAAGTCGGTTGAACAAGTAGAGCTTTCTCTGCTTCACAAATGTTTCCGATGCCTTTTAACAAAGCATCGGGGTTAAATGAAATACTATCAATGCCGAGCCCGACAAGAAATTTTGCGAATCCCGGATAATCGCTTGGGGCCTGGCCACACAAGCCAATTTTTGTGTTTGTTTTTTTTGCTTTTTCAATGACCATTGCTATCATGGCCTTAGCTGACTTGTTTTGTTCACTAAACAGATCGGCGATTATTGCTGAGTCGCGGTCTATGCCAAGGGTGAGCTGGGTAAGATCATTTGAGCCAATTGAGAATCCATCAAATAAATCTGCGAAATCTTCTGCCTGGATCACATTGCTTGGTATTTCTGCCATGACATATATCTCCAATCCATTCTCTCCTTGTATTAGCCCGTTTTCCCGCATTACATCAATTACTTTTTTCCCTTCCTCTACTGTACGACAGAATGGGATCATTAGTTTTACATTGGTAAGTCCCATTTCATTCCTTACTACTTTCATAGCTTCACATTCGAGGCGGAAACCTTCTTTATATAAAGGATGGTAATAGCGTGAAGCCCCCCTGAAACCAATCATCGGATTTTCTTCTATCGGTTCAAAATCCCTGCCACCCAAAAGATTTGCATACTCATTTGTTTTAAAATCGCTCATTCGGACGATCACATCTTTGGGATGGAATGCAGCAGCAATCGTAGCGACCCCCTGTGATAGTTTGTCAATAAAATATTGTTCCTTGAGCGGGTATTGATTGGTCAGGGATTCTATTTTTGTTTTACTTTCTTCATTCGTGATTTTATCAAAATTTATTAATGCCATTGGGTGTACTTTGACTGTATCATTGATTATAAACTCCAGTCTCATTAATCCAACACCTTTATTTGGATAAAAAGATAATTTAAATGCTTTTTCAGGATCGCCAACTATTAGCATGGGTGCTGTGTGTTCAGGCATCTCAATTGTGTTCACGTCAAAATTTGTTTCCATCCACTTTAGATTGCCTTCATATACGATTCCCTTTTTACCTTCTGCACACGATACGGTTATCAAGTCCCCGTCCTTAATTGCGTTTGTTGCATTGGAAGTTCCTACAATTGCGGGTACTCCTATCTCCCGCGCGATAATTGACGCATGACTGGTTCTTCCTCCCTTGTTGGTAATAATTGCCGCTGCGTTCTTAAGGATCGGATCCCAGTCCGGGCTTGTTAATTCAGTAATAACAATCTCGCCTTTCTTAAGTTTGTCAGAATCCTTGGGTGAGTGAAGTATTCGGGCAATACCTGTAGCTATTTTACTGCCAATTGCTTCCCCTGTAGTTAAAACCTTTCCTTTTTCTAATAAATTATATTCCTCAATTCTGATTCCCGCTTCCCTGCTATGAACAGTTTCCGGCCTCGCTTGCACAATGTATAGAGTATTGTTTGTCCCGTCTTTAGCCCACTCGAGGTCCATTGGCTTTTTATAATGATCTTCTATCACCAAGGCCCAGTTAGCAAGCTTTGTGATCTCCTCATCGGTTAAAACAAATTTTTCTTTTAAGCCTTTTGGAGTGTCAATATTAATAGTAGTGTTTTCTGCTCGGTCTCCATAGATCATCATCAGGGATTTCTCTCCAAGATTTTTTTGAATAATGGCTTTTTTCCCTGTTCTGAGTGATGGCTTAAAAACGAGAAACTCATCTGGTATTACAGTTCCCTGGACTACATTTTCCCCTAAACCCCAGGTTCCCGAAATATGAACGATGTCTCTAAAACCGGATTCCGGCTCCAGGGTGAAACCAACACCCGAACAGGCTTTATCTGAGCGCACCATTTTTTGTATACCGGCAGATAGTGCGATTTTGCTGTGATCAAAGCCGTTATCTTGGCGGTATTTTATTGCTCTATCAGTATATAACGATGCAAAACATTTTTGTACCGCATGTATTAATTCGTCTTTTCCTTTTATGTTCAGGTAAGATTCATGTTGCCCGGCAAAACTTGCCTCAGGAAGATCCTCTGCAGTTGCACTGCTGCGTACAGCCACGCCAATATCAACGCCACTACAAAGTTCCACATAGGTAGAGTTAATATCCCTGGCCAGGTCAGGAGGGAAGTTTGCGGATAAAAATAGTTGGCGTGCTTCCGCGCCTATTGCCTTCAAATTGGTATATTTTTCCTTATCCAGTTTGGCCATCAGGTTCTTTAGTTGTTCACCAAGTTTATTGGATGCTAAAAAATACCAGAACGCATCGGATGTAGTAGCAAAACCGTCAGGTATATTTATTCCCTTTGAGGAAAGGCGGTTAAACATTTCGCCTAGTGAAGCATTTTTGCCACCGACTTTAGCGATATCTGCTGCGGTTATGTTTTCGTATTTTAGGATGAATTGAGACATGACAATGAATTTTAGTCAAAATTGATGAAATGGGGAGCATTACACAATGATCACAATCAATCATCGATATGATGTTTGTCAAATTATTATCGGTATCAAATTTTAGATGTTACTTGTTGACCAAAACGTTCTGAATAAGCTTTTTCAAGCATTTCACGATGGTCAGGATGGGCGATACTGATAAGCAGTTTTGCACGTTGGTCCATATTTTGGCCATATAGATTGACGACGCCGTATTCAGTGGCTACATAATGTACGTGTCCTCTTGTGGTGACTACCCCGGCGCCTTGTTTCAGAAAAGGTACGATCCTGGATACGCCGTGTTTGGTGGTAGAAGGCATTCCAATAATTGGTTTTCCCCCTTCTGATAAAGATGCGCCACGCATAAAATCCATTTGCCCCCCGATGCCTGAGTATTGGTATGCACCGATTGAATCAGCGCATATTTGCCCTGTTAAGTCTATCTCGATAGCGCTATTAATGGCAACAACTTTTGGGTTTCTACGGATAATATCTGAATCATTGACAAAAGCAACGTCCATACAATTCACATCGGGATTATTGTCGGCGAAATCATATATTTTTCGTGTGCCTAAAATAAACGTGCTTACTATTTTACCCCGCTGTATTATTTTATGCTCATTGGTTATAACTCCTTTCTCCACAAGAGGGAGGATGCCATCGGAAAACATTTCTGAATGTACTCCCAAGCCCTTGTGGCTTGTCAAACACTTAAGCACAGCATCCGGGACAGAACCAATGCCCATTTGCAACGTCGATCCATCTTCTATCAGTCCGGCAATATTTGCCCCGATCCGGTCTGTGATCTCATTTGTTTCAGCTGCATAGTTAACTTCAATTAGTTCGGATTCATTCCAGATAACTGATGAAAAAGAGGAGACATGAACAATGCCGTCGCCTAACACACGGGGCATTTTAGGGTTGACGTGTGCAATTACCTTTCGTGCATTGCGCACAGCACTTAATGCAGCATCGACAGATGTCCCCAAGCTACAGTAACCATGTTTGTCCGGCGGGGATACCTGGATCATTGCTACATCAATCGGTAGTATTTTTCGATCGAACAACTGTGGTATTTCGCTGAGAAATACGGGTATATAACCGCCGTGTTCGCTATTGGCCCAATCTCTTACATTGCCGGAGACAAATAGCGAATTTAAATAAAAGCTTTCCAGCACTTTAGGATGATTCCACTCAATGTTTCCATAAGTACTAATAGATGTCAGCTCAACATTGTTTATGCTGCCGGCTCTGGCAAGCATAGCATTAACTAGAATTAATGGAGTAGCAGCACTGCCATGAATGAAAACACGATTTCCGTTTTCTACTAACATTACTGCTTCCTCTGGTGTTGTGTAATTGAGCGTCATTGAATCTGCTATGTTTAAGGGATTATTAATACTGGTTTGGTGCTGTTAAGAAGCAAATGTTCTGCTACCCCTCCTATACGCCTGGTGCCTAAAATGCTTTTGCTATGGCTGCCTATAGCGAGAAGGTCGTAGTCTGTGCCACCCAGTATCTCATCTATTTTTTGCCTGGGAATACCATATTCCTCAATGAAATTGATGTCTTTACCTAAATACTGTGTAGACAACTTCTTTAAATTTTGACCGTCATTTTCCAAGTCTTCGTTTAATTGTATTTCAAATCCGGTACCTCCGGTAAATAATGTTTGGTCAATTATATGAATGACAGATATTTTGCAATCCTTTATTGACTGGGTTAATGCTTGCATTGTTGCAAGCACCTTTTCTGTGAAAGTTGAATAATCAAGACATAAGATAATACGCATAGTAGCTTTTTTTGTCAAAATTATCGAAAGGATAAGCTGTGCTGCTGATGACTATTACCCTAAAATATGATTGTTGTCATAATGTAAGTTTTGATTTGCAAATACTTTTGAAAAAATAGAAATCTGTGTAAATGCATAAGCAATATATAATAGCCAATGTCAACAAATAAGAACACAAAGGCAGTTTTCTCCAGATCATTGGATGAATTTTTCTCCGAAGTCGCTGAACTGGCGAGGTTTTCAGTCAATGTTGTCAGGGAAGGTATTAAACCACCTTATGAATTTAAGGAGGTATTAAACCAGTGCTATGAAATTGGTATACGGTCGTTTGTGCTTGTTGGTGTTACAGCCTTTATCCTGGGATTAGTATTGGTTATGCAATCCAGGCCTACGATGATAGAGTTTGGTGCCGGGTCATATTTGCCTGCAATGTCGTCAATATCAATTGTGCGGGAGATCGGACCATTGGTTACTGCACTGATATGTGCCGGGAAAATTGGTTCAGGAATAAGTGCAGAGTTAGGGTCTATGAAAGTGACGGAACAAATAGACGCCATGGAGGTATCCGGCACTAACCCATTTAAATATCTGGTGGCTACAAGGATTTTAGCAACAACCTTGATGATACCCATTTTGACTGTCTATGCTGATTTCATCTCTCTCATTGGTGCATTTACCGGATCGAACATTAAAGATGATGTAAATGTTAATTTCTATTTCAACAGGGTGTTTGAGGCGTTGCATTACACCGATGTAATCCCATCATTTACGAAGACATTCTTTTTCGGATTTACTATAGGGCTCGTAGGTTGTACTAAAGGATATAACTCAAAAAAAGGCACTGAGGGGGTGGGTAAAGCCGCAAATATTTCTGTGGTTGTTTCGATGTTGGGCGTGATCATTATTGATATGGTTGTTACGCAGATCACTTCAATGCTTGGCTATTTATAAACATGGATCAACTGCAAAATATCGGTCAGGACGAGAGTAACCTTGTTGCACAACCTGCGATAGAAACAGTGCATTTGCAGAAAGCTTTTGGAAGTAACGTAGTGCTGCGTGATTTTAATATCACTATCCGGAACGGCGAAAATGTTGTGGTAATGGGCAAGTCCGGTATCGGCAAGACGATATTGATCAAGTGTATCATAGGGTTGATAAAACCTGACGGGGGTACAGTGCATGTGTTGGGAAAAGATATAAGCAAGCTAAACCATCATGAGCTGGATGAATTGCGGATGCGGATAGGGTTTGTTTTCCAGAGCAGCGCCTTGTATGATTCAATGACTGTGCGGGAGAACCTCGAATTTCCGCTGAGGCGGGACCGGAGTAAAAAGATCAAAGGGAATATAGAAGATCTTGTGAGGGAGGCCTTACGGAATGTGGGGCTGGAAAACGCCATTGACTTAATGCCATCGGAATTGTCGGGTGGTATGAGAAAGCGGATTGGTATTGCGAGGAGCCTGATACTTAATCCTGAAATCGTACTGTATGACGAGCCTACAACCGGCTTAGACCCTATAACATCAGAGGAAATAACGCAGCTGATACTCAGCTTACAGAAGAAATATAAGACGACATCTGTAATTATAACCCATGATATTGACCTGGCAAGGGAGGCCGCCAATCGTATCGTGTTTTTGATGGATGGTATTGCATATAAACAGGGCACTTACGAGGAGCTTATTCATAATAACGATCCCGAGATTAAACATTTTTTCAAAAGATAATTTATATGAAATGGACAAAACGCTAAAGAAGAATATTTTGTTGGGCTTTTTTGTACTCGTAGGTATGATCCTGTTTATTGTTGGGATCTTCCAGGTCGGTTCAAAAAATGAGATGTTCCAAAAGACATTCCCGATCACTGCGAAATTCACAAATGCTACAGGGCTCAAAGCAGGAAGTAATGTGCGTTACAACGGCGTTAAGGTCGGCATCGTGAAATCGGTTGTGCTCATCAATGATACTCTTGTGCAGGTGGATATGCTGATAGAACGTAATAAAAGGGCCTATATACTCACCAATGCTATCGCTGCCATCGCTTCTGACGGGCTTATGGGAGATAAGATCGTGAATATATCGGCAGGTAAGAATGGTGGTGAACCTGTACATGATAATGACCTTATTCAGTCTAACAATCCACTTAATACAGATCAGGTGCTGGCAACATTAAGCCAATCGAATGAGAATATAAAGGTGATTACGGAGAATTTAAAGAAGATAACTTCTGATATTACCTCAAATAACGGCCCGGTGCAGTTGCTTTATAAAGACTCGTCAATGGCCAGAAATCTTAAACGATCGTTCACGAATCTTGATGGTATCACCAACAAGGTGTTAGGGGTAAGTTCATCATTGCAAAATATTACCTCGCAGATACAGAGTGGCAAAGGGCCATTGGGGGAAGTACTTAATGACACCGTTATGGCAAACGAACTGACTTATACGTTAGGTAAGCTTAAGCAAACTTCGGACACACTCAATAGTGCGTCAGGTAAGTTGTCAGAGACTGTCCAGCACGCAAACTCAGGTAAAGGAACCTTGAATATGCTTTTGACTGATACTACGTTTTCGGCGAACGTCCAGCAAAGTATGTTGCATATAAAGAGTGCGTCGAAAGGCCTTGATGAAGATATGGAAGCCTTAAAACATAATTTCCTGACGAGGGGTTATTTTCGTAGGCAGGCCAGGCACAGCAGGCGAAATGGAGATACGATTAATAGCAAGTGATTTCTACAGCCTGTTTGAGAAACTGACGAAAATTTGTTCAGGTCTTGATCTTGATCATTTGTTGCAGTGGGGTAGCTTGATACATTTGTCAACGAAAATGCTTTAAAAATAGTATATGCCTTTTATGAAAGCTATCCAGATAAGTGGCCCGGGCGCAGGCTTTGACCTGGTAAATGTTGCGATACCTGTACCTAAAGAAAATGAAGTGTTGATTAAAGTACAGGCATGTGGTGTTTGTCATGGTGAATCAATTTTGACTGAAGGGGGCCACTATCCTGGCTTGAAGTACCCGAGAATTCCGGGCCACGAGGTAATTGGTGTGATTACAAAACGAGGCAGCAGGGTAGTAAGATGGGAAGAAGGGCAGCGTGTAGGCGTGGGGTGGCATGGCGGCCATTGTTTTAAATGTGCGGCCTGTCGGCGTGGTGATTTCTGGGCTTGCGAAAATTCCCTGACAACCGGAATATCAACCGATGGGGGGTATGCAGAATATATGACCGCACGTGAGGAAGTGCTGGTGCGAATTCCGGAAGAAATGGATAGCATAGAAAGCGCACCGATATTGTGTGCAGGCCGTACTACGTTTGGGGCCTTAAAGAACAGTGGTGCGAAAGCAGGAGAACTGGTAGCGATACATGGACTCGGAGGGCTAGGACACCTGGCAGTGCAATATGCAGTGAAAATGGGGTTTAGAACGGTGGTAATTTCACGTAGCAAAGAAAAAAAATTTTTGGCTTATAAACTTGGTGCCGATAGTTATATTGATTCCAACAAGACAGATCCGGCAAAAGAGCTAATGAAAATGGGCGGTGCACGGGTGATTTTATGCACTGCACCTAATGGAGACGCAATATCAGGGTTGGTGAGTGGCCTTGGCCGCAACGGGCAAATAATAATTGTGACAGGTACGAGCGATACATTACATATACCTTCTTCTCTTTTGCTGGGTGGTGGGAGGTCGGTGGGAGGTTGGGTAGGTGGTAGCGTGGAGGAGGCTATTGAGTTTAGTTTGCTAACGAAAGTTTTGCCAATGGTGGAGGTGTTTGAGCTGGAAGATGCTGCTATTGCTTTTGAGCGGATGATGAAGTCTAAAGTACACTTCAGAGCTGTATTGAAGATAAGTTAAAAAGGTAATTGGGTAAACAGGGAGGAAGTTGAGGCATTCTTTATAACATTTAAAACGTAAAATAGTGGAAGGATTATTGAAATTGATCAAAGAAAGACAGTCGTCAAGAACACCTTATGATGCAGATAACCCTATATTAAAAGAAGACCTGCAACAAATACTGGAGGCAGGAAGTTGGGGGCCAACTGCACATAATATGCAGAATTTTGAGGTGCTGGTGGTAGATGATAGAAAGACTTTGAAGGATATAGGGGCCATTGAGTTCCCAACCTCGGAAACATTTATACGGGAGAATTATAAACAATTATCTTTTTCGGAAGAAGAATTGAAAAGGAAAAAGACTGGTGTACTGGGTACAATGTTTCCTAAGTCGTGGCTGAACCCTGTTTTTGTACCCGATCGTGCCGATGATGATGAAACAGAGCACCCTACTATGGAACGACACAATAGCTTGCTGACGTGCCCGACTCTGGTAATGGTGCTTTATGATGCCGGCAGGCGTGCCCCTGCATCGGAGGGTGATTTTTTAGGGGTAATGAGCATCGGTTGCGTATTGGAAAATATGTGGCTGATGGCAAGTTCATTAGGTATCGGGCTACATATTGTAAGTTCTCTGAGCGGTGCCTATGCCGAACAGGAAATAAAACGGATGTTGGGTATTCCTGCTAATTTATCGATAGCTATTTCTTTTCGTTTGGGCTATCCTGCTGCATCTGTAAAATATTTAAGGGTGCGTAGAGATCTTGGTGATTTTGTACATCACAATAACTTTGGTAATAAAGAGCTCTAGGGAGGAAAATATAGCACGCTCAAATAGGCGATTTTTTAGTTGCCCTGCTCAGTGTAGTATCAATGAAATTAGAGCATGATAGGGAAAAACCTGATCAGGATTTGTTTATGCATTGACAATGGTCATTATCCCCAATGCACCAACTCTATACTTTTGATTAAAGAATAAATGTCTATGTTTCGGGCTTCATTATTGCCATATTTCAGGAGTGAGTTAAAAGGATTTGTGTGTCTATACTTTACAATAGTTTTTGTAGTGATCGTGCTCCCATGCCTGTCTTATGCACAGCCGAAGGTGTGGGATCTACAGGGGTGCATAGAATATGCTTATAAAAACGATGTTGGGCTAAACCAACAGATACTTACCACAGAAGCGATTGGCATAAACTACAAACAAGCTAAGGATAACTTATGGCCTAACCTGAGCCTGACCGATGCAGAGTCGTTCAATTTTGGGAACACGATAAATTCCAATACCAATCAGGTCATTCATCAGAATACAAGCAGTAATTATCCTTCTTTAAGCAGTACAGTGACACTTTTTAATGGGTTTAAGTATATGAACCTCGTAAAAGAAAATAAGCAAAATTATGAGGCCAGCAAACTGGATATCGAAACACAGAAAAATAATCTTGCACTTAATATTACTGCGGCTTATGTGCAAATACTGTTTGACCATGAGGCTGTTAACATAGCACAACACCAGATAGAATCAGATAGTGTAGAAGTGAAGAGAATGGAAATGTTTGTGGCTGTGGGACAAACACCAGAGGACAGCTTGCTGATCATAAGGGCGCAGTTGGCAACAGACCGGGCCGCAAAAGTGACGACGCAGATGCAGGTGGAACTGGCTAATGTACAACTGGAGCAGCTGATGGAAATGCCTATTGTGGTCAATTTTGCAATAGCTACACCGGACGAAAATGGAATATCGCCTGATATAAGCTCTTCCGCGGCGGAAGTCTACGACATTGCAGCGCGTATTTTGCCCGATGAGAAAAGCGCGGCATTAAAGACTAATGCTTTTGAAACAGACCTTTTGGTAAATAAGGCTAGTCTTTTGCCATCATTAAATTTAACCGGTGGGTTAAGTACCGAATACTATAGTGCATTGACAAGTACAAATTATCAGACTACATATCGAGATGAAACTATAGGATATTTGCAAAATAACCCATCGCAATTAGTGACGGGGCCGGTACTTGTGACGAACACCACCAGCCAACCATATTCTTTTTCAAACCAGTTTAAAAATAATTTCAGCCAGGTTATTGCATTGAGTTTATCGGTGCCGATATTCAACAATTTTAAAGCTAGAAATAATATTCGCTTAGCCAAAATAGCAGTAGAAAATGCCAGGCTTAATGAACAAGCAGTAAAAAACACTTTACGCAAAAATGTAGAAACGGCCTATACGAACCAGGTTGCCGGAAGTAAAACATTTATTGCAACGAAAGAACAATTGATATCGGAGACAAGGGCATTTGCCGACATGACGAAGAAATTCAATGTAGGACTGACAAATGTAACAGACTACCTGGTTGAAGAAAATAATTATTACAAAGCAGTACTTGCAAACTTGCAAGCAAAGTATCAATACATATTTGAAACAAAGGTAGTTGCGTTTTATACAGGCACCCCAATAACAAAGTAAGAAATGAAAAAGGCAATTGTAATTATTTCTGTTCTCCTCATCATTGGGGGTATTAGTGGGTACTATTTTTTATCGACCCATAAATACAAAGCGCCGGTATGGAAAACAGCGAAGGTGGACACCGGTAGTATAGTAGTGGTTGTGACAGCAACGGGTGCTATTAATCCCGTAACTACCGTGCAGGTTGGTGCGCAGGTGTCGGGAATAGTAACAAAGCTTTATGTGGATTATGATTCGGTGGTAAAAAAGAACCAGGTAATAGCATTACTGGATACTACTTTGCTTTACCCTACGATGTTAAATGCTACCGCAGCAGTGGAGAAAGCTAAGGTGCAGGTTGAACTTACCAAATTGCAATTTGAACGGATCGATACGCTATATCATGCAAAAGTGGAATCAAAGAATGATTATGACATGGCTTATGAAAATTATCATTCTGCCAAAGCAGATCTGATGGCGGCACTGGCAACATTAGAAAATGAAAAGACGAATTTGAAATATGCAACCATTAAATCGCCATGCAACGGGACTGTGATATCTCGAAATGTAGATGTAGGGCAAACTGTAATATCAAGTTTTAATGCACCGCAATTGTTTACTATAGCCACTGATCTTACTCTTATGCAGGATCTTGCCGATGTGGATGAGGCCGATATTGGGCAGGTAAAGATGGGGCAAGAGGCTGTCTTTACAGTGGATGCGTATCCTTATGACCTATTTAAAGGAACTGTAGTGCAGATCAGGTTAAACCCTGTAAATATCCAGAATGTAAATAATTATGTTGTAGTTATTAATGTTGCAAACAAAGACCTGAAATTATTGCCGGGGTTAACCGCAACCACTACAATTAAGACCGCCGAACATGACCATGTAATGAGGGTGTTGGCAAATGCGATACATTTTACCCCACCCACAGAATATCTAAGCCACATAAAATTTGCCGACTCCCTAATTGGAAAAATACAAATATTGAAAGTCGCCGGAAATGAAATACCAAAGCCGGGAAGTAATTGTTATGTATGGGTGAAAAGGAATGATGTTTTGACCCCTGTGCTTGTCACTGTAGGGATTTTTGATGGCACGTTAATTGAAATATCAGGGGATATACAACCGGGGGATGAAGTAGTTACAGGGATTGGGGTTGCCGCACAGACAACTAATACTACCGCTAACAATCCGTTTATGCCGCAGATGCATCCGGCGGCAAATAAGAAATAATATGGCAGAGGCAAGTTTGATAGTGGTGAAGAATATGGCGAAAACCTACAAGTTGGGGGATCTGGAGGTGCATGCCCTTCGGGATGTATCGGTGACGATAGAAAAAGGTTCATTTGTTGCTATAATGGGCCCAAGTGGATCGGGCAAGTCGACATTTATGAATATTATTGGTTGCCTTGATTACCATCCGGCGAAAGGAGAATATTATTTAGATGGAGTAGATGTTTTTAAGCTAAACAGAGACCAGCTGGCTGAATTAAGAAACAGGAAAATCGGGTTCATTTTTCAATCATTTAATATCCTGGCCCGAACATCCGCAATCGAGAATGTGGAATTGCCGATGCTTTATAATAGCGGAGTGGATGCAAAGGAAAGAAAGGAGCGGGCGTTAGCCGCGCTGAAATCAGTGGGCCTTGCAGAACGGGCAGATCATATGCCCAACCAGCTTTCGGGGGGACAGCAGCAACGGGTTGCGATCGCACGTTCATTGGTTAATGATCCGGTGGTGATCATGGCAGATGAACCAACGGGAAATCTTGATACCCGATCCAGTTATGAAATCATGGAGATATTCCAGGAATTAAATGATAAAGGGATCACGATAGTCATGGTGACGCATGAAACCGATATAGCACAGTTTGCGAAGACCAATATAATGTTCAGAGATGGTTCGATCGTTTCAAATGTGGCGGTAAAAGAAAGAAAATTTGCGAAGGAAGAAATACCAAAATTACCTGTTTTGGATGCTAAAGATATACTGACATGAGAATAGTAAACCTGCTGAAGATCGCTTATCGATCACTAAGTAAGAATAAGCTTAGGGTATTGCTTACTATGCTTGGTATTATTATAGGTGTGGCCTCGGTAATAGCAATGCTTGCGATAGGGCAAGGGTCAAAACAGAATATAGAAGCATCAATGGCTAATCTCGGTATCAACTCCGTAATGATATTTCCCGGATCGATAAACTCGGGTGGTGTGCGTATGGGTGCAGGGTCATATTCAACCCTCACGCAAAAGGACGCAGAGGTTATAGCAGCGAAATGTGAATTTGTAACTGATGTAACACCTGTAGTTTCGAAGTCTTCGCAAGTGATAGCAGGAAACCAGAACTGGCATACGAATGTGGCTGGCGGGCTTAATCAATATTTTGCAATACGGGACCTGAAAATTGCCGTCGGTAATACTTTTACTGCTACGGATGAGCACACTGCTGCGAAAGTGTGCGTGATAGGGCAGACAGTTTCTACAAATTTGTTTGGGGAAGGCGTTAATCCAGTGGGGAAATTAATTCGTATTAATAGTATTCCGTTCAAAGTGATCGGGCTTTTGGTAGTTAAAGGGCAAAATACTTTTGGGCAGGACCAGGACGACATCATTGTCGCGCCCTTCTCTACAGTAATGAAAAGAATGCTTTCAACGCTGTATCTAAATGCTATACTGGCATCGGCTACTTCGGAAAAGGACATTGCGAAGGCGGAGCAGCAGATTAGTGTTTTGTTACGGATACAGCATAAACTCACACCTGTGGATCAAGATGATTTCACCGTGCGTTCGCAGGCTGATATTGCAAATACGTTCGAGTCAATTTCTAATGTTATGACGATTTTGCTGGCGTGCATAGCCGGTATATCATTACTTGTTGGGGGTATTGGTATAATGAATATTATGCTGGTTTCGGTGACGGAGAGAACGAGAGAGATAGGTATACGTATGGCGGTAGGAGCGAAAGGCAGGGATGTTCTTTTTCAGTTTATTATTGAGTCGATATTTATTAGTGTGCTGGGTGGTGTGATAGGAATATTGCTGGGCATTGCGATCTCCCTGATGGTGGGCAGGTTTGGGGGGTGGCCGGTGGTAATCACCGGCAGCTCGATAGCGCTTTCATTTGCGTTTTCTTCAGCGGTAGGAATTTTCTTCGGATGGTATCCCGCAAGGAAGGCCGCGAATCTTAACCCTATAGATGCTTTACGATATGAGTAGGTATTTGATAAAATAGCTTATACCCTTTTCAGCCAACCCGTCAAGCTCATCCTGGGGCGAATGGCTACTGCAACTTCATGCTCTAGTATATCGCTTTGAAAGAATATTGCTTTTTGGTTTGTAGGTAGTATTTCCTGGGTCTCTTCATTGTGGTGAATGATGAGCTGGCCGCCATCGCTTTTTATCCAGTTTTCGTTGAGATAACTGACGAAGGAGAATTTCCTGTTGTAGTCGTTTTTAAGCTGGTCTTTATGCCTGGTATAAGAGGTGCCTTCTTCGTATAATGCATAGTGAAATTCGCAGGAATTGAGACCAGTGAAGCACGTTTTGTTGAGGTGTTCCATGAACTGGCGGATGGTGTCAAGAAATTCCATTTCAGCAGCATTTTTACTGGTCGTCTCGAGCCAGCAAGTTTTATCGCCACGTATCTTCTGTGTTTTGTCTTTCATCACTGCGTTGCCAATTCCGGCGCGTATCATGCGGCTGTCCCTTTGTAATCTCAACAGATTTTGGGTTAAGGCGGATGCCAGCGGCAGGCTTAAAAAAGCTTCAGATATACCTATTTTATTTGTAACAAACCCCTCGATCAACTCCTCGAATTTCGCTTCCATGTACAATGTTCAGCATTGAAGGTAGTCTTTAATCGGCGGATAACCTTATAGAGAGAAGTATTGCCGTCATTTTAGCATTAATTATGTTGTTTAACCTAGGTTGTGAATTTTGCGACTAAAATGAGTAAGAACACAGATATTTTCAATTGATTCATTACATTTACCGTATACTATAAAACAAGGAATGAAAATTTCAAAGCTGTTCGTATTGGTTTTCGCGTCTTTTGCAGGTATGTTGCTGGCATCATGTAAGAATGGAGGGAGTGTTGCTGTGACTAAGAATTTATTTGTGGGGAAATGGAAGATAGTGAAGATAACCACCGAAGAGAACGATGCTGCGACAGGTGCCGCAGATGATAATAACGTGGTGGTTACGTTTAACATTGATGGTGCCGGAAGTTCTTCATCTGTGGATGGCGGTAATGCTTTCAGCTGGTCTTTGGCAGAAAATAGCGCCTATTTAAACATTACGGATTCGGGGTCGGCCCATATGATAGCGTTGTTATTGACCAAGACATCCAGCACTTCTTTTACTGTTAAAGATACTTCTACACACCCGGCACAGTGGGAAACTTTTAAGAAACAAGATGATAAGTAAAGCCGAAATCCTCAGCGTTTTTGATATATACAGGAAGCAATTTCCTAATGAAAATGATAGCACTGCCTTATTCTCCGAATTCCTGGCGAAGGCACAGGAAAGCGAATTGTTCACCAGAAAAAACTTTGGCGGCCATATTACGACCAGCGCCTTTATTATTGACGAAGATTATAATGAAATGTTGCTGCTAAAGCATAAGTCTCTGGGAAGGTGGCTGCAACCCGGCGGGCATGTGGAGGCTGATGCATCATTACTTTTATCCGCGTTGAGAGAGGCCGTAGAAGAAACGGGTATCCCGGAAAAGAAACTACACAATATTTCAATATTTGCGAATAGCGAGGTGCCATTTGATATTGATTCGCATTATATCCCTGCCAATCCTAAAAAACAGGAAGAGGGGCATTATCACCATGACCTGAGGTATTTGTTTGTTTATACCGGGGATGGTAAGATCAAGTACAATGAGAAAGAATCGACAGGGTTAAAATGGGTGAGCTTTATGGAGCTGATGGAAGACGTTACTTTTGGTGCGGTGGTTGAAAAGATAGATAATAGCGAGTTTATAGAAAGTGGCAGCGAGCCAAAATAATATTACTTCGATTATTTGAGATATTTTTGCTGTAAATAATTACGTCCCTTGAGCGTCCCGGTATTTTTAATAACACCGCCATTTACCCAGCTAAATACGCCATACCCGGCAACTGCGTATCTGAAAGGTTTTCTAAACACTAAAAAGATACAGTCTTACCAGGCCGATCTTGGTATAGAGGTGACGGTAGCGTTGTTTTCACACCAGGGTTTACTTAAGTTGTTTGCGGAAGTTGATGGTGCAGCAAAAGACCTGTCAGAGAATGCGCTCCGTATAGTTGGTTTGCAAGATGATTATATAACCACCATAGATGCCGTAGTGAGGTTTTTGCAAGGCAAGGACCCTACACTGGCACATTTAATTTGCAAAAGAAATTTTCTGCCAGAAGCCTCGAGGTTCGTTCAGATGGACGATATGAATTTTGCTTTTGGCAACATGGGTATACAGGATAAGGCGAAACATTTTGCCACCATGTATCTTGAAGATTTGAGCGACCTCATTAAGGAATGTGTGGACGATCATTTTGGGTTTAGCCGTTATGCTGAAAGGCTGGGGCGGTCTGCCAATAGCTTCGATGAGCTTTATGGGGCATTGCAAGAACCATATACTTATATAGACGAGTTGCTGATAAAAATACTGGAACAGAGAATGGCTGAGATACAACCACTACTGGTGGCGATATCTGTGCCATTTCCGGGGAATCTGTATTCGGCTTTCAGGATCGGGCAGTGGATAAAGAAAAACTATCCGGGTGTGAAGGTGGCTATGGGTGGCGGGTTTCCGAATACGGAATTGCGATCTTTATCTGATGCAAGAGTGTTTGAGTTTTTTGATTTTATAACACTGGACGATGGTGAAGCTCCTTTGGAAAAATTAGTGCAATATATAGATCGGAAAGTGACCGTTGATGAGTTGAAGCGCACCTTTGTATTAACAGAAGGCAGGGTGGTTTATATGAATAACAGGTCTTGTGCGGACTATAAGCAAGGACAAGTGGGTACTCCTGATTATAGTGATCTG
>Ga0302185_10000547_pt1 | contig 28831 bp, 33 predicted proteins | sample II_Bog_E1_1_FD_200231 | JGI IMG/M metagenome (GOLD analysis project Ga0302185, IMG submission 200231) | Peat permafrost microbial communities from Stordalen Mire near Abisko, Sweden - II_Bog_E1_2 | ecosystem: Environmental > Terrestrial > Soil > Wetlands > Peat | place: Sweden: Abisko... | reverse complement strand
ACTCTATACGTATCCATAAGATACGTATACGAAAAGCCCTAACCCTAAAACCCTAAACCCTAATACGTATCCATTAAAATACGCTTCTAATATGAGGAAAAGAGTACTAGATTCGTCAAGAATAAAAGGCATACGTATCCACATTTTGCTTATTATCGACGTCAACTAGTGAAACAAAATGTTATTTGTACGTACTGTGACACTTATCCCTAATCACTGTCACTACTTTCATCATGTAAACGACTCCCATCGGCATGTGTCTTGGCAAAGCAATCAACAACCCAGTGGCTGTCTCTGCCACAGCGAAAACAAACACGTTTCTTAGACACAGCTTTCTTTTTATGTTTCTTAACAACCTCAACACTAACAACAACTTTCATTTGATTAAATGTAAAAACTTAATCAACACGCACAACAGCACCACTATATTCCATGCGAACACCACCATCGTATGCTACCATGTCATCATCAGTGTCGTACCCGTCCTCATCCGAGTGAACGAAGATGCTTGGTCCGCTGTTGCGAAAGGCCTCCCTCTGATCCCAGCTTGGCACCCTGACCAGAGTATCGGTAACATGGTTACCAGTATTTCCCTCGTAACTAAAATCATCCGGATAGAGACCGTGATGAAGAACAAAGGTCGCGTTATCTGGCAGAATCATGCCCTTCATACGATACTCAGACTTAAATCTGCTATGATGAGTGTTTCCATTCGGCTCCCCCTTAGGTTTCAGGTTTGGAAGAGGCCACAGAGGAAAAGGAACGTAATACTTGTGAGTCATTTTTAGACCAATGCGGGCCTCCTGATCCTCGTTCATTTCTTTGGCAAGCTCTACAAGATTGCCAAGGCGGAAGATCTGTTCAGCGATGAGATCTTCCAAGAGCTCCTCTCTGTCGCGTTTGAAAATATCCACAAGGCAATCCATTCTATCGACGGTGTCTCTACTCACATCCAACTCTTCGCATCTAGCTTTCTTCGCGACAAAGCCTTCAATCATTTCGCTGTGAAGGCATATGCGTTTGCGATACACGTTCTGTGCTTCCATGTGAAGATTGAAGTGGTCCTGGTTCATTTTGCTCTGTTTGGTGGTTTTTGTGTGTTCTGGTTTGAAATAATGAAAAGTACGGATTTTTTTTCGTGGAGAGAGAAAAGGGAAAACGGGATTTTTTTTACAAAAGATTTTTTTTTGGGGAAAATGGGAAAAACGAATCTTTTTGGGGCGTATTTACTTTTTGACTGCTTCCTTTAAATTCTTCAAATCAATTGACAAATTAGTTATCCATCCTTCCAAGTAATCAATTCTGTCACGCAAGTCAGCTATACGTTCAGCACACGCAAAACAATGACAACTTAAACAACTTTTAACTGTTCCGCCTTCAGATAACACTACTTCGATCGGGTTGCCAGTCATATTGATCGTATATTTTTTTGCTGGTTCTATATCGAATGGTTTATAACCGAAACCTTCATCCATGTTTAATTATGATTATTAACGCAACCCGATCGTTTTGTTATCTACAACTACTACATCACTCGGTGCTGGGGGCATGTTGCCATGCTTGTTGGCTTTGGCTAGGCGGTTGATTATGTTGGCATAGTTTCTATTACAGTTCATACAGAATAGTTTGGTGTTGATCAAACCCACAAACAGTTTGGTGACATCATCTCGGGGCTCTCCGTCGACAACTACATCAATGGCAAATGACACAGCACAATGGGAGGTGAGGCACCTTTTCATATCACTCGCGGCTTGGGGCTGTGTGGAAGAAGACATTTGAAGATTGACTTTTGTATTTGATTATGATTACACAACAAACATTTACAAGTCAGTCTCATGCATGGGCGGAGTTGGTTCCACACTCGGCTGTTCGAACACCACACCTTGTATTTCGGTTACAACACCGGTGGTTATATACAACCTTGAGAGCTCGAGAAGATACTCATTGTAGAGCGGATGATCAGTCTGATCTTGTGACCACTCTGCAAAGTCAGCAAGGGTTTTGATCCCAAGAAATGAAGCAAGTGTGTTAGCCCACACCTTCACAGTGTCCTGTCTACCCCCCGGATAAAGCTCCATTGTGACAATCTTGTACTGCCTCTGCACAAATGTACCTGGAATAATATCACCACATAGAATCTGACCATTAATATTATTCGACATATTCAATCGTGCAGCGCGCCACTGTTGCATTTATTTGTGTAAGATTCAAAATTCAAATTTCTCTGGCGCTCTAGGGAAACAGGGAAAATAAAGTGGAGAGAGAAAACGGCCGTTCGCTTTTTTTCTGGCCACTCACAATTTTAACATGCAAGATACAGCCGCCAACACTGTGATAACTGATTTGAGAGGAAATATGTCACTCCACCCAGTCTCACAGAAGGGGTTGCCAATGAAGTTCTGGCTGTACGAAATGGATCGAGAATCGGCACGCAACATCAGTGGTTTATCAATCTCGACCCCTGGTGTTGTAGTGTTTATCAAGAACTGGTTTCTAGAGCATCTGGATCAAAACCCTTTTGCTGCTTACCTTATTGCACGCTTTCCACCACATTATAAAGAGAGAATTCCATATATGACTTTGACCCTAACAGGTATGGGCGACGATCTGATTAAGCAATATCAAACGTGCTATGATACAGTCAACGATTATGGTCTGTGGGTGCCTGACAAACCTAGACCCCCTCTAGCACTCGGTGAACGCTATCTGATGTTCGGAGAAAACGAGTACGGAGAAGACGACCCAGCTGCTGATCGATGGATGGTGAAGGCTCGTCCAACACTTGCTGACAGGGAGGAGATGGCCAAAGCGCTCTTCAGGCGTATGCGTTGTCGCATCCTAAACTACAGTTCTAATAGAATATTACTGGGCGAGCCACGTATGAACTGGAGAGCGATCGTCGATATCCGCAAGGCATTCAAGTCTGGTCGTGCTTGGCGTAAACAAAGAAAGGATGAGAAGACAGCTGTATACAAGTCTTTTCTTTACAAGTGCTTTTACATGTTCAACGACAACTTTGTGGAAGACCTCACTACCTGGTTCAATACCACCCCTACTACTCTGAACTTCCCCGAGTTCTATTACGATCAACAGGGACTTAAGAAGACATACGCCTGTGTGTTGGCCTAAATCCATGCTCTACAGCATAAAGTAATCTGACCTGTCTTTTTGCTTTTGCCTTTGTAGTACTTCTCGCATCAATTTTGCCTGTAATCCTATTAACTACTCGATACTTTCCCCCCTTGAGTTTTACTATTTTATACGGCATTATTTAACAAATGAGTGGACGAGGTAAAGGCGGTAAAGGATTAGGAAAGGGGGGAGCACGTAAGAAGGTACTCAAAAGAAAGAAAGCTAATAAGCATTTCAGTAGTGCACAGGAAAGAAAGTTTTTAGAACATCGCGAAATGGAGAGATATGCTGGCCTATCGCACCATAAACCAGAAAAAGTTGGTCAGGTAATTGAAGCATTGGATGGGTTGCAAAGAGGCCCATATTTGGCACGAGTGGTGGTGAAGGCTCACAAGCGGTGCAGGAAGAATGGCAAATGTGTTGAAGTAGGAGAAACTTATCGTCGTCATCCTAAGAAACCTGCTTCATTATATCATCCCTACTCTGGAAGGGGGGTTGGTAGACGTTAACCATTTAAATAATTGAATTGAATATCCCATCTTGGTCATTTTCTTTCAATGGCAAAACGCAGAGAAACAAACAATCATAAAGCGCTTCGTACCCACGTACACGAAGGTGTAACATATGTTGCTCGACACGGCCCATATCAAGGTCGAAATGGAATATTTTACAAGAAACACAGAGGACACGAGAAGCTGGGTTATACCTACCGTAGGCACAGCAAAAAGAAAGGTGGATACAGAGGGATGGGCTTTGTCGCCTTAGGTGGCAGACGTTAAGCGGTTCGTTTCAAAATACATGTAAATACACAATGTTTCATTAAGTTAAAACAAAACTAAGGCAGTTCAATGATCAAGCTTCGTAGCTACCCTGCGATTGTAGTTGAGCGTAAGGCTCCTCTTCTTAGTTTGTTTTACATTCTGGTAATTTGGGACAATGAAAGGATATTGTTTATTCACAATTATTTCCTTCCTCGGACATTTATTCATCCGTTGACCTTGACTTTGTCGCTGAAGTCTTCTGACAAACATTATGCCCTGGCAGGATCCCAACAATTCAATCAGTAATAATAATGTGCAAAGACCCGGCGGTGGAATAAGCAACATCTTGTTTAACTCAAGCAACTATGATCAGACAACATCAAACTACAAAATGGTGAACAAACTCTCACCACCTGTGGATTGGGCGGATTGTGAAGTGGCTTTGCTTGATATGACTTACTATAACTCGTTCTTCAACATCCAAGCAATTAAGGGTAACAACAGGATTCCTTTTACAGTGCCCAATTTTGCTGGAACAGTTCCAGGCACAGGATCCGGTACTGTGACAGACCATGCAGATGTATTGGTGCTACCAGATGGTTTCTATACACTCACCGACTTGAACAATGCATTGAATAACTACATGGTCCAACAGGGCTACTATCTCTTCAACTCTGATAAGACTACTTACGTATTCTTTTTAGCGATAGTGAACAACGCAGTAACGTACCAAACAGAGTTGTACACTTTCTATGTGCCCACTCAAGCAGATCTTGCGGATCCCAACGGCGCAGCATACCAATGGCAAATACCGGTTAGCAATAGTGTTATACCAAACAGCGCCTACGCGTTCACTGTGGCGACCCTAAATAACAGTCAAAATGTAGGTAGCCCCCCAGGATTTCCTCGATCAACAACCGGGATAACAATAGGCCCGGCTTCTGGACCAAAGTTGAAAGGGGGGATCGGTTATATCCTCGGATTTCCAAGTGGAGTAGTGGTAACAGATCCACAGGATGGAACGGTGGACCATTATTCCAACACGCCCTACTCGGTGGGAGGGACAGCTGCCGCACAGATCAATCCAGTGACTGCTATCATTGTTAGATGCAATATGATCAATAACACCATCGGTCAACCAACTGATATGTTGTGTCAAGTGACTCCCTACGATAGCTTTGGTTCTATCAATATATTTCAGGCAACGTTTCCTACATTTACTCCGACGGTAAATCAGCAATACGACCAAGTAGTGTTGCAGTTCATGGACCAGAATCTAGACCCTCTCAATTTTTTTGACAACGAACTCACTATGACTGTTCAGATTCGTGCTCGTCGTTAAGCTCATAAATAAAATCATGGGGGGTTACTTTTTTGATTTGAAACAATTCACAGGCAAAAAAAGTCTCGGGCGAATGATATGTGGAAATCGTCGAGAACAAATTAAGCACAGCACGAGAGAAGAACCAGGGCCAATGGACCACTTGAAACCGCCGGAAGAAGTTGAGGAAAACTTTCGAAAGAGACCGCTGCATGGGGTCAACAGTATAGAGCCTTTCTTTGAGAAAAAGAAAGGGAGGCGCAACACAATTAATCTAAAACTTTAGTAGTTTGGTAGTCTTGACTGCACAATTTTCACAATTTAAAAGCTAATTATGTCGGCTAGTAGTTATTACGATGATTTTCGTTTAAGACAATCAGAAGCGGGCCCCGAGGTGCCCGATTTCGATGTACAATGTAGAACGGTGATCGATATTAATGACAACAATCAGGGAAACTATTCAGGGGGCCAGATCACTTTCGATCTTAATCAGCTTGTGAGCAGCGATGATTACTTGGATTGGGGGTCCACATACCTCACCATTCCAGTGCAGATGAGTGCACAAGCTTTAACTGGTGGTACCGGGGGTAACTCCTATTCTGCTATTGTATCTAGCTTAACAAATGCGTTCGCTATGTGTTTGAAGGGGTCCAATTTAGCTTTGATCAATTCCATCAATGTAACATGCAACAATCAACAACTCATCGGCAATACCCAGCTTTCCAATATTCCTCTCAACTGGAAAGTCGTATCGGCGTTCAACCAGAATGACGTTGATGTAATGGGCAGTTTTTTCAATTTCCAGAAAGATTCATCACGTGGATTCTATCTCGATGCTATATCTGGAGAATGTAATAACAACCCGAGTCCTTTCAGCATTCCCATCTTCAGATTACCAGGACTCGCTAATGTAGGTAACTACGTTACTTCCAATCAAGTTAACATCCAGGGTTCGTGGCCAGATAAGGGTGTTACACTGGGTCAGTTTGCTGGAGTCAATAACAACGCCGGGATGTATCAGCGATGCAGAAAACAAGCGTACGCATACGAAGATTTAAACATTTCGCAGTTCATGCAAATGTCTGAACTGGTTTCGTCCAGACAAGGAATTGTCTACACAGACCCCGCCAATGCGATCAATCCTCAAACAGCTAATCAGACGACAATTACTTTTCAAACATATGCACAAATCCCGATGAAATATCTTCATGATCTATTTCATCAGATGCCGCTTGTCAGGGCTGCCTTGTGGCAAATGGTAATTACAACTCATCTGCCTTCAACTTTCAGTGCGAATCTACAAACTCAATTTCTGACCAATGATAGCTCTCTCAATTCATTACCAGCTGTGCAAGGATCGAGTTTGCAGTGGGTGCCAACAGGTGCAAATAATCAAAATGGATTCACCCCCTTCATGATTTCGATGGGATGCATCGCCAATGCTGCTACTGCACCTACAGATGTTGATACAGCTCCTAATGGAGGAATTGGAGTTGCTGCTTATTCTGTTGGTGGTTTAACTGTAACAACTGGGGCTGCAGCAGCGGCACTTCCTGTAAATTGTCCTTTTCTGTTTACTGCTCAAATTGGATTTGGAACAGTTGGTGGAAATTCTCTTGGAAATGTGTGCACCATGCACTGTGTCACCTATAAGCTAAGTCCAGCAATGAGTGAGAGATACATGAGAGAACCCAGAAAGAGAGTCGTATTCCAAGATTTCTTGAGGGCAACCCCTGCTGCATTGACAAACATTCCACCAAATCAATTCATCCAAGCAAATATTTCACCAGGAACTAGCAAAGTCAGAGGATTATTAATGTGCCCATATTTGCCTGTAGTAAGCGGAGCCGCCCCACTTGCAAATGGAAGTAACGCAGTTGTGAGCGCCTTGACCAGTGCCCTCACACCTTGTGGAGCAACTGTGACACCGTATTTCTTTCTGGACAACTTCAACGTGATGGTCTCTGGCAGACCAATCTGGCCAAAGAACATTCTGTATCGCTACGATTATTTCATTAGAGAAATTTTTGGCATTAACACAGGAAATGGCAACGGTGTAGAAGGAATGCGCGCTGGATTGATCGATGAGGATGATTTCAATGCTGGATACGGATTTATTTACGTGAATCTTGAGCGCCACCTGGCATCTGCAGATGATCTGCCAGTGTCTGTGGATGTGACTTTCCAAAACAAGTCTCTGAACACTATGTCGTTCAATTCGTTCTTGTTCTACGAGAAAGATTTCAATCTTGATTGCGTGAGTGGAAAGATTTTGGCTTAAATTGTTTTGCTTGATTTGTTGGTAAATCTCATAATTTAAAAGCCATGTCGAAAAGTGTAGTTGTTCCAATGCATATCACCTCTGCCCAGAGGAGAAAACTAGAAATGGGTGGAAGTATTCAACTAACAGGTGGAGGGTCTCGATCTGCGCATGCGCGTTTGCATCATGTGAGACTGGACGCCAGAACACACAAGTCCCTAATGCGTTCCGCCCATAAAGGCAAAGGGAAACGAATATACGGGCAAGTGGAAGGTGGGTTATCTACTTGTGCATGCGGCGGAGGAGCGCGGGGCTGCAGTTGTGGTGGGTCTTTGCGTGGATATGCAAGGGCTATAGGAAAAGAAGTAGTTCCTTATGTCGCTGGATTGGCTGGCGCTGCTGGGGCAACTGCTGCGGGGCAACCATGGGCCGCGCCATATGCAGCACTGGCAGCAACTGGCGCAACAAAGCATGCTATCAGAGGATGGGGCACCAGGCATGGTGGAATCCACGGCGGAGACATTGGAATCGGCGGACCAAAGCATTATCGTTTGCAACCTGGGACTCGGGCAATAGAAGATATATCAGCTCCACAAGAACATTTGGTGCACGAAGGACCAGCCGGCCCCAATTTGGCAGTGGGTGGCACCGATGCGAACTCCGGAGACTTCCTTGCTCGATATGCTGGGCGACCATTGAAGTATTCCAAGTTTCACGAACCTAATTTTGATGTAGAAACCGGTGGTAGTTTGGACGGGTTCGTTCCTGTAAGTCATTTGAGAAGAAGATAAAAATGTGAAAATTCAAAAGGCGAAACGCGTGTTCAGATTTTTTTCGTCTATGGGCCGCCCTAGACCAAAAAAGTTCCTAGACTTGGCGGCCAAAACCTGGTTTTTTGAGCTCACGAACAGCGGTTTCAAAACAGATTAAAAAAGTTTTCAGTTGAGTGTTTGTTATATTAATTACGCCAGATACGAAACAGGGAACGGTCCCATCTCTAACTTGAAGTTTGAACACCCGTTTCAACCCACTATCCAATTTGTTCCATTGTAAAACACAGGCATAAACACAGCACCACCACCTACAACAGTAGTCCCGAATGTGGGCGTAAGAGCATCTGTTACAAAGCATCTCATTCCAGTATATGGCGTTGGAAGAGTTGCCACGGTGTACTGAAGACCTGTGGCTATGATTTCATTATTAGTAGTATCATAACTTAAACTAACAGGGGTAGCGCCGGCAGTTGATCGCACTGGGCGTATATAAAATCCAGCTTGAGATGGATTGAGAGAACCAGTTCCAGCTACACCATTAGCATCTATGCATATAGAATTTGCAACTTGAGATTGAAATGAAGCATATTCACCAATAGCGATTGCCTGAGCACCGGGGCAAGTACCATTCCCCCATCCAGCTTGGTATCCAACACAAACCACCCCCGCACCGCAGTTACCATTTCCTGCGCTATAACCACCAATTGCGACCGAATATGCTCCTTGTTGTATACCACCAGAAGCATAACCCACAGCGGTGCCATAATTTCCTTGTTTTCCGGTACTGAACGCCCCAATAGTTGTAGTACCTGTTCCTTGATAGGCGCCTAATCCTGCATTGTAACCAATGGCAACACTATATTGTCCTTGTTGATGTTGTGCTGCACCTGTTCCTATGGCTACACAATCAGCCGCTTGATTATCACTTGCAGCATTATCTCCAATTGCTATTGAAGAAGCACCTTGCGTACTTGATCCTGCTTGATATCCTATAGCAATACAATGGGTGGATTGCGTTGTTACTGCAGCTTGATAACCAATCGCAATACTTCCAGCATGCTGTGTAGATGTCCCTGCTCCATCGCCTATTGCTATAGCCGATGCACCCTGTGAAGTTGCTGCTGTAGTACCAATGTTTACTGGTGAGTAATTTATATTTCCTGTTAGAGTAGGATTTGCTGATGGGGCAGCGCCTGTGATTTGGCTTACAGAAGCACCAGAAGCTATGATTTCATTATTTGTAGTATCATAGGACATCAATATTGGAGTTGTTCCTGCTGTAGATCGAACAGGCGCAGCTATGAATCCAGCAACTGCTGGATTGATTGCTGATCCTGTGGCATTTAAACAAATTGAATTACTTGCTTGTGAGGCAACTCCAGCTTTGGCACCGATTGCAATACTATACACTCCTTGAGAAGTTGTTGTTCCTTGTCCTGCTTGCGCACCTATCGCAATTGCACTACCACCTTGACTTACATTTCCTGCCTGTGGACCAATAGCAATGGCCGAATTTCCTTGACTACCGAATCCTGCACCGTTTCCTATAGCAACAGCGGAGTTACTTTGTGCGTTATTGGCAGCATTAATTCCTATCGCGACCGAATTAGTTCCTTGTGTACTATTTCCAGCATTATACCCAATAGAAACAGCAGAATTTCCTTGGGTGGTAGTTCCTGCTAATGTTCCTATTGCAACACAATTAGTTCCTTGTGTAGCATTACCAGTGCTAGATCCGATAGCAACAGATGACCCACCTTGACTGGTAGTACCAGCTCCATTTCCTATCGCAATACCACTAGAAGATTGTGAACTTCCGCCTGCCGATGTTCCAATGGCGACACAATTATTTCCTTGTGTCGAGGAGGCGGTATTACTTCCAATAGCAACGCCATTGGATCCCTGTGAGGTCAACCCAGCATTAGGTCCTATAGCAACCGCATTTACTCCTTGTGATGTAAGTGCGTTACTTCCAATGAATACATTATTAGTCGTAAGGAGTATCTTTCCTGGAGTGCTAATTTGTGTAGTAAAAGCTGGACTTGCTAAAGGAGCTAGAAGTGCTTCAGCAGTTGTAGCACGAGTTGTTTCCACTAAAACTGCGGCATCAGCATACGCAGTAGTGGCAAGTCTTGTGCTGTTGTTCAAAGCAGTCTGGGTAGGGGCTGTGGGATTACCGCTAAGAGCTGGGCTTGCTAGAGGAGCTGCTCCATTTACCTGTGCTACCTGAATACCATTTATATATGCACCATTATATGCCGCAATTTGATATATGCCTGAACTGCATCCAAAATAGTAAGTACCAAAACCCAAAGGAAGAACAAGTGATGATACTAAAGTGCCTTGGGCATTTCTAATTTTGTTTGTAGAAGGACCGACCAATGTGACTGAATGAACACCCGTTGTGTCTGCGTTTGCAAATACGAATATGGCCCCATCGGAACCTGTTGGATCAGGTAGGTTTACTGTAATATTACCTCCATCTGGAAGGAGTACATTTTCGTACGCCAATAACGTTGGGGTCAACACTCCTTGTGACGTAAGAAATGTTGCCGCCAGAATGGGGTCAAACAAACCAGCAGAGTTGTACAAAGAAACCACGTTTGCAGTATAACCATACTGAAAGGAGGTAAAGGGGAACAAAGGAAAAGCTGCCTCACACTGCATCTTATTTAAATGTGAAAATTACACAGAAAAATTAGTATCAAATCCAGCAGTTGAAATAGTGCCACTATGGCTTCCAGTGCTTACTAATTCCAAAGAAATTTGAACAGTATATGGTAAACCTGAAGATGTTCCGTTGGGGTTTTCAATATTGAATACTACATTTCCTGCAGTGCCGTTTCCACACATAAAAACACTCTTTGCGTTCCCTCCGTAAATCAAACCATCCGTAAAATATGGACGACCATCCGGTATAGACGGATTACTGCCCCATGTCTGATAATCAGCATAAAAAAAGTTACTCACTCCGTTGATATTATTGTCGATAGGGGCATAATTTGGATATGTAGTATTCACCCCCCAATTTGCTAGTGCTCTGTTTGGGTACACATTCATTGTTCCAATAAAACTTTCAAAATACTTCCAACTGGGAGTCGTACCAAAACCACCAGGATAGTATCCATATTGAACGAATATAGTAAACCGAACTGCGAAAAAATCCAAGATCGTCCAGGATGCTGCAGGACTTCCAACAGATACAACGACATTTCCAACTGTAATCCCCAGACCGCTTACCCCTGAATTATAAAGATTAGCAGTTGGAAATACATTTGCGCTTCCGCCTCCATAAGTTGCATCAGCATAAGCCTTAGTGATCAACTGTGTGGAAGTTGTCGGTGTCTGTGTCGAAGTTGGCAGATTGCTATTGAATGTATTGGTGCCAGTAAACGCATTCGCCCCAGCAGCTGTTACTTCCCCTGCTGTTGTGGCATAAGTTGCATCAGCAAATGCCTTGGTGATCAGCTGTGAGGAAGTTGTCGGTGTCTGTGTCGAAGTTGGCAGATTGCTATTGAATGTATTGGTGCCAGTAAACGCATTCGCCCCAGCAGCTGTTACTTCCCCTGCTGTTGTGGCATAAGTTGCATCAGCAAATGCCTTTGTCAAAAATTGATTTGCATTTGTTATATAAGGCGCCGATGGATTCCAAACTAGTGAAGTAGTGGGGATTTCGTCGGAGAAGATCGTGGACCCGTCTACAGTCAAATCACCCAATGCATGAGTAAGGCCGGTAACTTGTATACCACCCGTAAAAGAGGGCGCATTAAGTAATGCATATGCTGCTAAATCAGCCAATGTTACACTATCTTCTGTAGCATCCCACGCTGACGGGTTGAACGTACTTGTTGTATACGGAACAATTGGAACTAAAGCCATATCTAAATTGTGATGATCATAAACAAATGCAGAACTTATACGAGCATTTGGCAGTGAAAAAGTTCGTGCAGGAGGTTGCTAATCCTTCCATTGGCAATACACAGATTCCAGTAAACTCACGTGTTGTAGTAAATGGAGGTACATCATCGGGCAAAACACACATGCTCACCCACTTTATTATGAACTCTCCAAAAACATTTCAACATATCATCATCATCAACCAAGGCATCGAGGAACCACTGTATGAAATGCTTAAGAGTAAACTTGGTAAGGGCGGAAAGATCACATTCTTTGAACCAGACAATTTTCCTACCGCAAAAGAAATATGTGCTTCGCGTGAAGATGAAAAGGACGAGTACCTTGTTGTGTTCGATGATATGATGGCGGACATAGTAGGCCCCAAGATGATAAAGAAAGTGAAACAGTTTTTCATTTTCGGTCGTAAACTGCACATGACTCTGTTTTTCTTGACTCAAGATTTCCATTCATTGCCGAAACCATTCCGAGGGCAAATGTCGCATTTGATCTGTCTGCGGCTGGCGAATGATGATGACTTGAACTTAATCTTGAGGAAGTATAAGTCGGTCGGAGTAAGCCAACAACAACTTGTAGAGATGTACCGCATTGCCACAGAGGAGCCATTTAACTTTCTGAAAATCGCAGTGTTAGAAACAGACGAAAATAAGAAATTCACAAGAAATTTTACAGATGAGTTTCATATTCGTAAAGGCATTGACGAAAAGGGTGAAATGAAATCGCAGATATTTGCAGGACCATGGTGTCATATGAGGGGTCAAATTGGGCACAACAAAGAAAAAGAAAAAGACAAAAAACGAGCACGTTCCAAACAAGTTGAAAGCGAATCAGAGGAGGACGATTCGGAAGACGAAGACAGTCATCGCCGTAAAAAATAGTAGTTCATATTTTAAGAATGATTTGTGGTGGTTTGAGTAACGTTGAAACACTAAGAAGTCGTTATGATTATGGTGATGTAATTAAAGGACAGGTGCAGGATGCCATTGCTGCATCCGTGCCTTCATACGAAACAAATGCTTACTACAGAGAACGCAACCAACAAAAATTATTTCCTACTGCACAAGCACTGACAAGTGCAAATAACGTCATTGGAGATGATGGAGTATTTGCAGATCTTGAAACTAACTCACAAGAACTGAAAAGTAAACTTGCTGCTATTCTCGGTGCGGAAGTTTTTATAGGCCGGGGACAAAGTAACGCGGATCTAGCAAACGATGTTGTAACACGTTTAGCAGCTGGTGGGACAGACGAAGGCCGTGTAAATGTATACTTGGCAAATACAGGATGGGCGGTCCTTAATCCCATTGTGCGTGGTGTAATTGCAAGAACCGGTGGTCGTAATTCGAATACAATCTATGCGACAATAATGAATTGGATTCGAACAACATACGGAGGAAACTATGTTCAAACTACACTTGCTTTATGGGTGAACCAAGACGGAACTCCGAATCAGCCAGAAGCGCCTGGTGAACCGATTCTACCTGTAGTTGCAGAACCCAGGATTATGGCTGGTAATGCTGCTCTTGCAAGGAATGCAGTGGGCCAGGGTAACGATGATAGAAACAACGATGGCGCAGCAGGGGAAAATCCACCTAATCCACCCAATGGGAATGGAAGAGGTGGTGGCCCATTTGGAAGTGGTAGACAACAACAGCAAGCATATGTACAGGGGCGATATAATTATAATCCACATAACAGACGATCTGGGGTTGGTGGGTTGGGACCGAATGCTTACGTATATGCAGACAGAGGAGATTCTCCAGGTGAGGTGCTTGCTGCTGATATGGCAGCATCTGCACCACCGTATGAGCCATCCGACGGAGTAAACCATGTAATGGGTGCTACAGGGTCCAATCAGATCGAACCCCCTAGACATTTTGAAAGAATACAGCACAGGGAGGGCCAGCCATACATACCTTTGGCCAGAGCTGGAATAAGTTCTGATGCGCAGGCAGTGGAGAATATCCAAGCTCAAATTGAAGAGACCAGAGCTAACAGGAGTAATCAATATTTCGATCAATCTGAAGAACTGCCCGGAGAATTGTGGGGGGCAACACCTCATGCCCTTAAACGTGGTTTACAAGCCCTGAAACACAATGCTACAGAAAAAAGATCAAAGGTCCTGACCTTTAATAATAGAATAGGAGAACATCATTATGGTCAGAAGTTAATGAATAAAAGAAAGGGTTTATTTCAACAATGGCGTAATAAAACACGTTCCAACAAAGAACTTCTAAAATGGACAGATTCGAATGGATTGCCGAACATCGATAAAGACATTGGAGACTTTTACAATGGTCTATCGTCGTTTGAAAACAAAAAGGGGGCGTCGGCTCCATCAACTCCATACAACCCCAACGGCGCAACACGTATTCCTGTCTTTCACCGTACTCCACACAGTGCGATATCTGGTACTAATCTTGCAAATGATCTTACACCAACGATCATTGGTCCATCAGGGGGTTTATCTCGTAGTCGCCGCAGAAGGTTGACAGGCATGGGACTAAAAGAAGCTATAGTACTTGGAGAAATGCGTGCCGGAAACGATAATCCGATGCTTCGACAATCCTATAGGAAAATGCTTATGCATGGTACAGGATTACGCAGATAAGGAAAACGGGAAGCGGAGAGAGAAAACGATCGTACGCATTTCCTTAAATCTTTTCTCTCTCCACATTTTTTCACTTGTTGCTCACAATTTTAAAGAATGAACGAACAACGCAAACAATTGAAAGTTTTACTGCAGTCCAAAATGCAGGGGCTCAGTGATGCCACTGTGTCCAGCTATGAGTGCCATATCTACAACTTCTACATCAGACTCGCTAAGGAAGCAGATGACATGATCCCATACTTTAGTTCTGTGGAGAACGTAGAAGAAATTATCACGAAGGCCAACGAACTACTTTCGAACCGCAACAGCCGCAGAAATTTCTATTGTGCATTGTGGAAACTGACCGAGTATACATCATACAAAGACGAGTTCACTCTATTGCGTACGACCATCACTGAGGAATATAAGAAAGGTTCTATGTCAGAGGAAAAAATGATGACGATGCAGAACATGGAGCAGTTGACTGCTAAACATAAGGAATATCTGGATCAGTTTAATAGATGGCTTAAGCGTGATTTTCCTGTCAGCAAGACATTTATTAAGGCGGCTACAGATGCATTGATTTCCGGGCTCATTACTGGTGTCTACCCTGAGCTCCCACCTAGAAGACTACAGGATTACTTTGAGTTGCTTCTACATGAGGAAGATCCATTTAAGAACTACTTTATCGAAGGTAGAACGAAGATGCGCATGAATCTCTTTAAAAACGCTCGTTCTCGTTCCTCTATAGATTTGCCAGTACCAGAAGCATTAAGACCAGTGATCGAATGGCTAGCAGCAATACGCCCGAAACGCATGTGGTTACTGATGACTGCTAGGGGTGATCAGTTCTATTCTGCGCAGTTATCAGGCTATGCGAAGAGGATCCTAGGATGCAGCTGTAACGTGTTAAGGATTGGTTATGTGACTGAGAAATATAAGGACGTGCCCAGAGATATTCTTGATGTCGCCGAGAAGATGGATCATAGCGTGAATACCGCCATGACTTGCTACAACAAGAAGTTACCAACTGTTCCCACAACTCAAGAAACTGAAATCGACGAAAGCGATGGCGATAAGTGAATGTTTCTGGACATTTTTTGCTGCATTAATTGCTGGTTTAATATATAAGGGTTTTCGCATGGTGTATAAGTCAAAATGTACTGATATTCGGTGTTGTGGCTTAGTAATTAAAAGAGATGTCATAGCAGAAGGGATGCTGAATGATGAAAGTTCTGTTTCCTCTCTTTCAAGTTTAGACGGTACTCAAATAGTTAACGTCTGACTTCATCTTTTCAAACTGGTGCATGATAACGCGTTTTGCAATCATGTGCATAGCCGTATTTCTGTGGAATACATCGTCCACTGCTGTGCTGATCTTCTCAATGGAGTTGTGTGCTACGGTTGACTTCATAAAGCCTAAAAAGAATTTTTGAGGGCCTACTTTTCTTTTCATTTGAAGACATTTATACACATCATTATACTCATCATCACGTCCATAGTCGGGGTCCATTATGATCCTGTTAACTAATGATGGAAGAACAAACATTATCTCCGCAGCGATAGCAGATGGTTCGAGGTTGTCATCCATGGCAATTAATTATGGGTTTGGTCGTTTTTCAGTTACGAATTTGCGTTTCGCACGGTAACCTTGGCTAGGCATTGGCTTTGCAACTGTCTTTGATCTGGTTTTAACAGGAGATCGTTTCAATGGTGATTTCTTCTTTTTGGCAGGAAATAACTGTTTGTTGACTGGGCGTAGTGCGTTATGGTGTTCAACAACAGGTGAATGATGTGGGTGTGCATGAGCATATTCTACTACTGGCGACGCTTGAAGGCTGTGTGTTACCAATGCTTTTTCGATAGGGGTCAGGGATTTCTGTAGTTCTTCTTTTTCCTCTGGGCTTAACATATCAATTACTTCCACTGCTTTCTTACTCAACATTGGTGTTTTAAAGTCTGGAAACTGTTTATGTATGCGATCAAATAGTTCCGCTGCTTCGTTCTCGTATCCTTCGTCTGTTAGTTGTTCATTGTAACTATGAACACGTGTTCTCTTGTTGTATTTTCCCTCGGAAAACTTTGATAATAGCTCTTGTAACACTTCATACTTTGCTTTTAATGGGTGCTTCAGAAGTTCATCGCGCTCTTGTTGAAATTCTTCTACAATCTCTGCTATTTCCTGGTGTAACCAAAATATCGCATGATTCGTATCTTTATATAGCTTTCGACCAGGTGATATTAAATCCATCGGACTATATCCATATGATGAACCGGTGCTGGGATTCGAATTAAATGGATTATAATAATCCGGAGTAGTTTCTTTAGGTTGCAACCCTGCATAAAATCGTCTATATGCTGGCGTTGCACCTGGTGAAGTATATGCCGGATAAGGCCCTCCATTGCTACTGGGTGTAGAACGCCTACTACTTTTAGCACTTTTGGGTGATGGTGTACCATGGAAGGGGTTGAAATAGTCTGGACTACTTCTTCTAGATGATTTGCTACTACTTACTGTAGAAATATCTCCAAAATTATTTCCATTGTCTGCCGGACTATTACGAGCACTAGATCTTCTCGATGATACTGGTGTATTAGGTAATGTTCTATTAGCAGCGGTTGCAATCCTACCCTGTCTTCCGTATGGGTTGGGGTTGAGGTTCGGCTCATGTAATCGCCGATTTGGGTTGTAAGTTCTTACACGATTGACGCGCCTACGTCTATCAGGCTTTGGTACTCTTTCATCCTCGTCACAAGCAGGATAGTTGAAAGTATGTGGTTCCTTTTTCTGTTGTGTGCGTTCTGACCAAAAACAAACTTTATGCCATCTGGTCTTAACAGACTTTTTGGGCACTCTAGCTTTGGAAAAATACTGGTCTTTCTTAGCTTCGTTCATTTAAATATGAAAAAGATAATTTACTTTGAAGTTGCAGCAGTTAACACACTAGCAACTTCTGCAATTGGCACACCGACTTTTGGATCTACTACACTTACAACTTTGCCCACAAGAGTTAGATCCTCAGCAACTTCCACAATAAGTGCTGGTACCTCAGACAGAACTGTTTCAATTTCAGCAACTATTTCCTTTTCTTCTTTCTCAAAGCTCTTCGGTGTTCCACTCATTTTGATTAAATTATGACGGAGTGATTAATAAATGTTCTTCTACGAATACGCCACCCGCCTATAACTGGTTCATCTTTCAGGTTACTTAGTTGTTCCGTAGAATGTGAACCCAGCAACGAGTCGGATTTCACATTTCGTCTTTTCGTCTTATCTAACAAAGGGGCTAGTATACTGACCGGGTCATGTTTAGTTCTGATGTGTGTTTCGTTTGGGTTCGCCGTTTTTCCATAATCAGATGGAATAACCGGTTTGTTATACGTAACTACATGAGCTGTATTTCTTCCGAGATCTGACGCTAATCGGGCTCCGAGTGAATGTCCCGTTGTGGTCAAGTTCTCTGCACCATATTTTGCTTCTGCCTCTTTCTGTATTTTTTGAGCGTGCTTATACCGCTTAGACTTTCTATACGCCTTTGGGTTAAACAGTAACTTAGCATCGGTTATAACGTCCTGCAATCCTTGAGTCCCTCTGTGGTTTACTATTGCTTTTCCTGTTTGAGGGTTAACATATACCTGTGCCCTCTTTCCAGACAAAGACTCATCCCTGGTAAACCCTTCCACATTGCTTTTCTGTTTTTTACCTGCGTAACCATTTTGCAATATTGATTTAAGCACGCCTCTTCCTTTAACTAACTTCATTATTAAAAATGAGTGATCTAACTAATACTCAAATAATCGATATTGCACGGAGGCATAATTTAAGGGTTAACGGAATTTATCTCCGAGACCAGATTCCATCAACACCAGTACAATATGGTTTCACAGTATTTAACCTGGATCATGTACATACTGGTAGTATTGGTACACATTGGACTTGCGTATATTGCACTCCTGATGACTGTGTATATTTCGATTCGTTTGGCTTTCCACCATCTATCGAAATTGCTCGTTTCCTTATGCGGCGTTATGGAACATACTTGTACTGCAACAGAGAGCTGCAAGACTATTATTCCGGGCTTTGCGGTGAATATGTGCTAGCTTTTGGATTATACATGAAAACTAACCAATCAGATGGATTAGATAGAGCAGCCCACGATTTTCTTAATAGTTTCACAAGTAATACAAGAGCAAATGACACGGAATTACACAATTCAAACATCATCTAATTTTCTTTTAAGTAAGCCATCTCTTATCATTTTTCTTGCTATATGTATGGGGTCGTCCTCATATTCAAGAAGCGAGGCACTTTGTATACCGTAAACTCTACAGTTAGGGCATCTATCGTTTTTGATCTGAACAAGACAACTAAGATGAAAAGTCTTTTTACAGCAGTCTATTCTGTAGCTATGATCATCCAGTATTTCTAAACAAATTGGACAAGTCTCTTGCTCGCCTGGACCATGCATAGGGAACAATGTGCGGTTGTATATACTTTCTCTGCAGCAGAAACAGAAGTTTGTGTAATTTGCACTTATGTAAACACACTTACATCTAGCCTCTGGCACATAATTCATTTTCATTTCCATTTGAAATTGTGAAAGCTTTTTCTCTCTCCACATTTCCCGTTTTCCCATTTTCTCTCTCCTTTTCCCATAAATAAAATGGAATCGCAATCTCGCATTTTGAAACCACATCAGGTTAAGGGCAGTGATGCCGCAAGAGAACATATGGCTAGATTACGTTCTATGCGTGGAGGTGGTGTAAGAGGTGAAAGATATGGTGAATTGCCCCGTGTAAGTCAAACAGCGGTATCGCACCGTGACAATGATAGAGTTCTTCAAAATTTCGATAGAAAAAAAGCAACTGAAGAAGTGCTTTTGGGCCCAACGGGGCAGTATGCTCCAACAGCTTTTAATGAACCATATTATTACAAACAAGCATATGCTGAAAAGGCTCATGCAAGAGCAGAAGCACAGAAACGATTGAGAAGAAAACCGCAACAAAGGGCACGCAGGACAGAAATGGTGGTAAGACGTTACTAATCTAATCCGTATCCAGTTTCAATTGTGCGTAATTTCGTACGAGGATTCTTCTGTGCAATGCCCAGTTTCTCCAGCTTTCTGTCCAATTGTGCTCTACGTTTGTCAATGCTTCTGTTTCTAATCAGAATCGCTTCTTGTATTAAGTGTTCTTTCTCTGCATTAAGCAGTCTTTTTCCATTTTTGCCTTTGATACCAGGGGTACGAATTGCTTTTAATTGATCATCATATCTTTGTAGTTCGAAACGCCTGGCTTTGTTGAACTGGTCAATGGCTTCATTGTACTTAGCTTTATCAGATTTGGCTCGAGTGGTCTGTTTCTTTAAGGCGGCAAATATATTGTGTTTAGTTGCTTTTGCCGCCTGTGCTTTGTGAACATTTTCCATAAGTGACTTGAATGTTCTGGCTTTGCTGTTATAGTTGGCAATTTCAACAGCTTGCTGTGGTTTTGTCAATGCACGGTGTTTAGGGGCTTCTACACTCGGAACGTGGTAATCATTTTCTCCAAGTGCTGCTAACCATTCAAATGTTTCTGGCTGTACTTCAATATAATTGTCATCCTGGAAATCATGAATAAGTTGCTCTACATCGGGTTGTATAGGTTCTGCTTCTGCAGGAGGAGGGTTCTCGATTAGATGCTGTTTTGCTAGAGCGGCAAGTTCTCTCAATGTCTGTTGTTCTTTCAAAGATAAGTTAAGATCCCACAACGCATACCTCTGGCGTTCAGTCAGTTCGTAATGAGGATGAGAACGACTGATATACTGTCGTTGTGGGCCGTATACATTTGTTAGACTGTCACTGTAATGTTTGATTTTGTCAATTTCAAACTTGTTCTGCGCAATCAATTTTCTTATGTAACCAGACTTAAGTGAACCACCATCAACGGGGTAACCTTCTTCGTGGTAACCTTGCATTATTTAAAATGAAAACAACTACTACATTGCATTTATTTCTCTTTGAATATGAAGTCCATCGCTTCAGCAGTTGTCTCTGTAGGATCTGGTGCAACCGGCGCTGGCTTGAAGAACTTGTGCACACCCTTAATGGCAGTATTGGGGAGTGATACACGTTCGATCCAGCCAGGTCTCACGTAACAGATGCATTCGTGGTTAATAGTTACCTCCTTGGGAAAGTCCTCTGGTAGAACTCTGATAAAACTAACTCCTCTGGCGGATAATACGGCGTCTTTCACATACTGTGGGCCGCAGCGAATGTCAATAAACCCATACAACCTATAAGCAAAGTAGCACTGCACAGACTGTATGAGGGTCATGACAAGCTCGCCTTCAGCACGATAGTCCGATAGCTCTCCTTCCATGAGGGCAATATTGGCAGAACACAACGCTTGTCTCACCGCACCAAACTCTCTGTTAAGAGGATACATGAACTGCGGTCTTTTCCAGAACTCCTTCTCAGACTTCTCTACGTTCTTCAGGCAGTTCTCAGCTACGAGTCTGCTGAATCCCAAAATAGTCCCATTGGCCGAAATATAACGCCCGCTCTTTAGACCTGATAAAAACGCGCGCATATCACCCTTGTCTCCACCGACAGCACAAAGGCGTAAATAATTGTATGCGTCCATCGCAGACAAAGTGGGGGCGCCATCATTGACACCATAGAAGTGCACAATCTCCGATAGCTTTTGCTGAAACATGAACGGAGTGAGTAGAACGTTCAAACATGGAGTGTCCACCTTCAAGTACCTAGCCAGCAGCTGAAACACCGCAAGAAAGCCATAACGAATCTCAAAAGAATTGTTACCAATGGTATCACCCATACAATCATTGTTGGAGATCCTATCGCGCAATTCTCCCTCTGGCATCAGTTGGGCGAAAAGCTCCGGGTTGAAGACACCACGGTCACTCATGAAGGGTAGGCAGACTTGCATTGTATCAATTGATTGTGAATAACAATGAAAACAAAGATCACTTGCTCCCTGGATTAAATAATGACAGCGTGAGCAGTTCATAGAAAATGTGGAGAGAGAATGCGGAGAGAGATTTCCCTGTTTCCCAAAAAAAGTATCTTTTGTTTTCCCTGTTTCCCTTTTCCCGTTTTCCCATTTCTCTGTCCGTACTTTTTTCTCTCTCCACAAATGGATTTGACGTTTCACATATATTTATTTTTTTTACTCACAGCCATGTCCAACTTAACCAAACAAATCATGCAAGAGAATGAGAACAGAAAGATGTCCTCAAACATTCCACCCATCCCCGAAACAGCTGGTGGGCGTTACAGAGCATGGGTGTGGCCTGGCAAGGGTTTGATCTACCCAAACCCGGATGGAACTCTATCCAACAACCATTACGAGATCCATCCTGATCATGTGGCAATTGCTGATGAGACCAGAAGGAATGCCCCTGTGGTTTCCCCAGCGAGAGAGGGGGAGGAGTATGCGGTACTTCATAGATCGTACAACATCATCGATCCAAGAACTGGACGCAAGGTAGTTCACAAAACTTACATCAAATATGTTATGCCAAATGGTCAAGTTGTTCCTGATCCTGCTACTTGGCCATAATTTTAGGGCATGAGGGAGAAGCATTGCTATGGGTGCTACGATTATATTATCTCTCCTAATAGGCATTGTTTTTATTGTCGGATTGGAGTGGTATCACGACCAATTGGTTTGATAAATCGAATCCACAGAGCGCATGTGTTGTTTGAGTTGCGTTCAAATATTAAGAAAATTTGAGTCTTGTTTTCAGCCTTCTTCACAATTTAATTGAAGTAAACCAACCATGGCACGCGTCAAACAAACTAAATCGATGGGCTCTCTTGTCTCCAAACCTACCCCACCAACCACACCAGAAGTTTTGCCCGAAGTTGAGGTAGAGCAACGTAAGAAGGAGTGTATTGATGATGCTCGTAAATCTCTTGAAGAGATTAAGGCAGAGATGGAACGTGAGGAGGAGCTAGCTGCTTTGCACTATGCGAAGAAGCGTGAGCAAAGCCGCACCTATTACAGAAAGAATCCAGAGAAATGCAAACTATACAACAAGAAACGTTCTAGCCGCGCTAAACCCAAGGTAGAAGGGGAAGCAAGTGCCCCCAAGGCCAAACTCAGCAAAGAGGAGAGAGCTGCAAAGGCAAAGGAATATGCTCTGGCACACCCAGAGATTCGTATCGCTTGTGCTGCAAGACAGAAAGCATACCGACTGAAACGTCGTGAGGCATATTTGCGTTTCCAGGCAAAGCAAGCCCTCAAGGAAGCAGCACTGAAGGAACTCGATCCAGATGATGCAAAGATAATGTCACGAGTTCTAGATAAAGAAAGCCAAGCAATGAAAGCAGCACAAGAACATGCCGATAAGAAAGATGATGAAGATCTCGAGGCTGATGTAGAGGCGGAGGCACTGCGACAAGAGGATGAAGATGAAAGTGAAAGTGAAGAAAGCGAAGAGGAGGAGGAGGAACCCACCCCCCCTCCAAGTAAAAGAACGCGCAGACGTTAATTTGTTTAGTTGGGTGTTAGATACTTTGTAACATAGTAATGTAAAATATCTGAAGGCAATCTTCTCAACTCTTTCACATGACTATACACTTCCAAAGCACATGATTGACAGGTGATAGCATTCCCATTGATATAAAATCGTGGGATGCTGTCTTTGCAAACAGGGCATAAGACCTCTTCGGAAAGTTTGACAGGCACGACACGCTTTTTAGTCTTCTTCGGTTCAGCTACTTGTGGTGGTTCGAGGAAGTTATCAGGGAAATCTCTCTCAACTTCATCCCAGTTAAAACAGTCATCACCGAGTTGATCAAGTTGATTGTTCTTCGGATATGCGACGACCTGCGGGGTCTTGGGCACTGTGGCACGCTTGCGTTTCTTTTTCTCTGGTGCTGCAGGGGGCGTATAGGACGACGATGAAGAATCCATCAGGGCGAATACACGTGGCTCCTCGTCCAATAAATCATGTAAAACTTCTGGTGAAAATATGTCCTCCTCTGCCATGATTTGATTAATTGTGAGCGGAACCCAAGTGAGACACGAGCTGAAACGAGTGTTCAAACTTCAAGTTGGAGATGGGACCAATCCCTGTTTCATATCTGGCACTTTTCTCTATATTTTTCTAGTATAATTGTTTTATTAATGTGTTTTTGAAACCGCTGTTCGATGAGCTCAAAAAGCCAGGTTTGGCCAACAAGTCTAGGAACTTTTTTGGGCTTGGGCGGTCCATAGGCGCCAAAAATCTGAACACGCGTTTCAATTTGGGGAAAATGGGAAACAAAATGGGGACTGAGGGAAATAGTTGTGGAGAGAGAATAGGGAACACGGGCGGTCGTTTTGTAACGTTCGTTTGAATTTTCAAACACAATCTTATCATGACGACGCTGCCCTTTTTGGAAATCGGCAAGCGTCCATTGAGTGAAGATGAAACAGAGATACGCTTGCGGCGCAGAGAGACTGCGGGCTTTGCTGCTCTGTTTCAACGCATGGAGGGGATGATGACTCTGGATGATACAGTCGAACCGCCCCGGTATCAAATGACGTCTATTGTCCTACACACTGGAGATCTCCCACCATATCCGCTGTTGACCGAGTCTGCTGTATTTGAATACGCCCCACGTGAAACTCTCAAACGGGTAAATGCATATGAATGCTAACTTTATTCTGTCCTGATTTTTGATTTGAACTTAATATAACAGATCTTATATTATCTCCAAGATGACTCTCGCCCAACGCCTGGAGTTATTAGAAAGGATGATATAAAGCGACTTGAAAACATCTACGAATGTGTTGCACAGCGCCGTGATCATATGCGCATACATTTCTACAATGCCAATGGCCGCTATCGTTCAAGCTATGATCCTCAAACATTGCGTGTCGGTGCACACATTGGCTCTTTGATTGATATCAACAAGAAGATCCGATCCTCTATATTTCATAGACATGGGTACATTGATATCGATCAAGTAAAATGCCATCCTACCTTGATGCTTGTCACTGCGAGATTACTCGGTATGCCAGCCCCTGCACTGGAGAGTTACATCAATGATCCTGATGCCTTATTAGCAGAGTTGTGCACATACTATACCACAGATCCTGAACATCCAGTAGATATGTCTGCTGCGAAGAGACTTGTCACACGTTTGTGTTATGGAGGGGGGCAGGACGGTTGGATAGAAGATATGACTAAGGACCGACCAGAAATGCCTGTGCGTGCCGGTCCACTTATGCCTGATCGTTTAAGAGCTCTGAAGTCTGAACTAGACTATCTATTGAAGATTATCGCTTACTCCAATCCAATGCTGAGCAGCGAGCCTGATATGTGGCATAGACAAAATGCTATAGCATCTAGGTTTTTGTGGACACTTGAGAACCATATTTCCTATTTAGCATTGGAAATGTGCATAGAGGCTAAGCTAATGAATAGTGTACCGCCCCGTGATGGAGGTGGTTATGAGTTCGTATGGGGTTGGGATGGCTTCTCATGGATTCCAAGTCAATTTGCCAGAGATCTGCCTGAGGACAGACGAGATCCCAATGAGTGGATACCAACTATCAATGAACATATAGTACGGAACTGCGGACCAGCATTTGATGTAGTAAAGTTTATAGTGAAAGATATCCCTCAAGACCTAGTCATTGATGCTGTCTGTGATGACGAACATGAACTGTGGAGCGATAATGAGTATAGATTATTCGCAGTGGAACCTGATCGACCGTTGCGACAAGAAACTCTTATCCGGCAATCTCTTCTAGAGTACCCAGCACGCCAGAAGGAGTTTGAAGAGGAAGGTTTTTTTAAAGTGGAAACAAGATGCTGCTTTGCTAGAGCGGAATACCATCCGAGAACAGGATTGCTTATGAAATGCGATATGCTAAGTAAGACAGCACTGGAGACAATGTGTATGCAGTACCAGTTCACCGGTCCTTTGAATGAACTGAAGGAAGATAGCCCCATAGTGAAGAAGTCTTTTATACCTGTATGGATGAAGAGTTCCAAATCCAAAACATATCTCTATGCAGATTGCTACCCCCCGCCTCTTGTGTGTCCTAAGGATTGTTTCAATACATGGACATCTTCGCCTTATCACGATATGACTTCTACGATGTCACCAGAAGAAGATGCTGAGTCTATTCGTCTATTCAATAGGCTGCTAGATATAATCACTGGACTACCAGATAATCCTACTCCATTAGATATCGAATCAAGGGATTGGTTTCTATATTTTCTGGCTCATATGATACAGCGCCCTGCTATCAAACCTGGATATATTGTAGTACTTGGAGGTAGTGAGGGTACTGGTAAAAGTCTGCTCGGTTCCATTCTCTGTGCACTTATGGGCAAGGGGCGTTTTATTGATACTAAAATGAAGAATATTGTGGGTGATTTCAATTCGCTCATGGATGGTAAGATTCTGTGTATCATCAACGAACTGGTGAACAACGCATCATCTGTGGATACATCTAATTTCAAGAGTCTCATTACCGATGATGAACTGACAATCAACCCCAAGAATGTGAACCAATATCAAATTAAGTCCTATCACCGATTTATCTGTACAACAAACGATGTAGCTGTTATCGAATCAAGTCGCCGTCCATATTACTACTGTTCGAATTTGGGGATTCTGCAAGACGAAGAACTCGGGGATGATCTATGGAAACTAAAACGAGAGCCTGAGCGTTACTGTGCTATTTACAGATATTTACAGGACATTGATCTACTTACAAGATTTGTCAGGCCTGTGCACGAGAACGAGCATTTACGACCACCCAATAACGATCGTAACAGAGAGATGCATAGGTTTGTTGACAGGGAGTATACATTCTTGAACTATCTGTTGAATGAGCACGAAGCTTATAAGGTTCTGCCTGAGCGCACTTTTTCTTCTGCGCAGCTGTTTGCTGAATACGAGCAATGGAAGGAGAAGGAGGCCATTGTGGAAACTGAGTATGAGAAGAAGAACACCAAGGATAAAAAGAAACTTGAAGCGAGCATTGTGTTTGGCAGATCATGGTTAGAGGGAAGCATCAGTGAAGAGATTGGTGGGCGCGTGAAAGCACGCAAATATAATCTTGATTTGATGCGTCAAGCATTAGCACTTTGGGTGTAATTTCATTAATTAAAGTTAATCTTTGTTGTAAAATTTCGCGCAATGCCCCGCCATCATTTAGCCAAAGGATCACCGGCCGCCCGAGCGTTTATGGCCCATCTCAGGAGTTTGAAACGTGGTGGAGTAGGAGGAGGCCGTATACACCGTCATCGCCACCGCCACCATCGTATGTAGTAAATCCCATAACAGCGCCAACAGTGTTTGATAAATTTAGACACAGATATTTGTTAAAGGGGGTTAGAACACAATTGGATGGAATGTTTATCAGATACTTAGTTAATGCTTATTTTGGTCACAAAGTAGCAATCCATGAACCTGATATGCCAATATCACAGGCTATTTATATGAGCAACATCCGATACAAATGTAAATATTAACCATAATGATTTCTACGAACATATTCAATGTATTCTTGATCCTCGTCCAATTGCCTTTTCCCTCTTGGAGAAAATATATCTGGGGGCTCTTGAGACCATTGTTCATACACTCCAACTATGTCTAGGTTGTCCATTGGAAACATCTCTAAAACTCCAGCAGCAATGGCCTTGTCAATAATTTCGTGGACCTGCTCTTGATTAAGACCCAATTGTTTCACACGATCTTCTATTTGATTCGCTTGTTTGATCCTGTCATCAGCCCATTGTTTGAGTGTTGCCTGAGCTTCTGGGGTTGCTATAGCAAGATTAGATACAGCTGGAATAAAAGATTCAGGTTCATCTGCGTCAGAGGATCCACAGCTTGCCTCAGTAATAGAAGAAATAGGAGAAGGAGCATCCTTAATGTTATAATCAGAAAGTTTGAGTCGCTGAGTTGGGGGGTAGTGGATTTTCCTGCCTCGTCTGGTTTTTGCCATGTTTGAAAAAAAATGAAACGCTCATAGGTTTTGCGCGGAGAGAGAAAAAGGAATAGGGGAATTTTGAAAAAAAGGAAACAGGGAAATCTTGAAGAGACACATTATTTTTCGGTGACGGAGAAAAAGATCTTGTCCTCACAATTTAATCAGTTTCAATCAAAAATGTCAGCAGAACAGATCAAAGAAGAGGACGAACATCATCGACTTATGATTGATGCCGCGTTGAAAAAGAAAGGTTATGAGAGAGTACAGGTGGAAGTTGCTCAATCATCTGAGTCATCCGAGTCGTCTGATTCTGAAGATGATGCAGAAGAAGAGTCTGTTGTAGCTGTTGACTGGTGGGAGTTAGACCGAAAAAGAAAAGAGGAAGAATTATTTGCAAAAAGAATAGAGGGAAAAGTGAAAGAGGGAACAGCGGAGCCAGCCCCAGCCCCTGAGCACGATAAGTCAATCTCTGTGCAAGGTTTAGAGAATCTTATAGCACTAGCAAAATGCAAGCCCGAGCCCCATGTAACCTTTCCGGAGGAGCCCCCACTGCCCCCAGTAGAAGTAGTGCCATTAGTAGTGGCTCGCCCAAGAGCTTTGGTTACTGACGCTCGTGGTGTTAAACGCTGGGTGAGAATCAAACAGAGTGGTCGTTCTAAGAATGCTTGATTGTTTCATTTGTAATCACAATTAATCAAAGATGAGTTTGGTGTTTGCTGTTATTTTTGATGCTGATATTGCCAATGGTATTAATCCTACTCAAACAGCCAAATGTTGCACAGTGCCTTTGGGAGATGTGGCAGCCTTGACAGGTGTTGATGCGGTCAGTGCTACCATGACTGTGGTGAATACTCTTGTGGGAACTGTTGATTTTAGAAAGGGGCCTTTCAAGATACGTGTGTATGAAGCTCCAAAGGGGTTCAATTCTAAAGCAGTCCAAGAACCTGTTTCTTTTACTAAGGAACAGATCGATGCGTTGATGAAGGCAAAAACACCCGAGGAAGCTGCTGCGGCAATAGGGTTGGGGCCACATGATTCCGTCTTGTTTCCTGAAGCCATTTGTAAGTTAGATGACTTTGTGGATGATGATTCTGATTCTGATGGCGATGTACACGAAGAACTAGGGGTTTCTAAG